>SMTZ1_10034849_pt1 | contig 10435 bp, 9 predicted proteins | sample DeeMarSWOR136_30_FD_25667 | JGI IMG/M metagenome (IMG submission 25667) | reverse complement strand
CGCACCATTTATTCGCGCGTTGGCATAGCCGAAACTGAGAGGGTGATCATCGGGAAGAACTCCCCGGCCGAGGCCCATGGAAAAGATCGGAACCCCATACGCCTCTACAAAAGCCTTGAGGGCAGGACCGGCCTTGGACCATAGTACCCCTCCTCCAACCAACGCTGCTGGTTTGCGGGCGGAAAGCAACATCTTGGCAGTTCGAAGAACGTCAACTGGATTTCCAGCGGGAAGGCTTTCGGCACGGAACTGTCTCGGCTCTGGCTCCTCAAGAACAGCGGGGTCAACTTTTTTCAGCAAAGCATCCTGGGCAAAGCTTAAATGGACCGGCCCCGGTATACCGGACATGACCTGGCGAAAGGCGATTCTCATATAGTTCGGAATGCGAGTCGGATCCGTGATGAGCTTTGACCATTTGGTGATCGGTTTGGTGAAAGCGATTTGGTCCATTTCCTGCATAGCCCCCATCTCATCGTGTACTATCTCATAATGTCCACTAATGGCTATGACTCGGCTGTGGGCCTTCCACGCAGTGGCGATGCCCGTCAGCGAGTTGGTATGTCCAGGACCAGACGTCACGGCGGATACGCCTGGCTCACCGGTGACCCGGGACCAGATATCGGCCATATACACGGCGGCCGATTCGTGACGCGTATCGATGATCTTAATCCCAGCATCAAGGCAGGCATCGTAAATAGGGTTGATAGAGTTCCCACACAGGCTGAAGAGATGTGTTACCCCCTCCTTTTTACATGCCTCCACAACCAGCCTACCGCCCTCTATTTTTCCCATGATCCTTTCCCCCTCGAAAATTCCTAAGATTGCCGTTATCAGCCATTTTCCAGATCATTGAACCAATGTAATGCCAAGTCGCTCAGTTCCCCAAAGACATAGTATCCTATCTGAGTAACAGAGCATTTTCAATCGTTTTGGTCAACTCATCTCCAAGCCCCTACGTCCTTGATCAATGGAATTGAGAGCAAGGACCCTGCTTTTTTTCTTGTAAACATTGTTCTACACTAGTAATATAACTAAAAACATACATTCATGGGGTGGCTATACCTGTTCCCTCGACCAGAGGGAATTACGAGAAGAACGGGGCCCTACTACTTGTACGCTCACCTCCATTCGATCAAGCCGCTGATTCCGAAACTGGACGGGTCAAACGGGCCATTCATGGCAACACGCCTTTCCTCACCACTACGGAAAAGATGGAGCTGATCGGAAACGTTCAGGGGGAGGAGAATCCAAGGTGAGGAATGATCTAGTTGAGGAAGAAGAGTTACCTAGGTGACTGAAATGTCGATCGGAAAATACGCGATAATACGAAGTGTCCCAAATACCTATGACAAATGTATTAGGCATTCTCACTTCGAAAATACGATAAATGTAGAACTGGCCAAGCGACAACATTTACGGTACTGCGAAGTTTTACAACAAATGGGGCTCACCCTGATACCCATCGATCCTGACCATAGATTCCCGGATTGCTGCTTTGTGGAAGATCCGGCATTCGTGATCGGCGAGATGGCGATTATCTCAAAAATGGGGGCAACATCACGGATTGGTGAGGAAATAGAGGTAGAAAAAACCCTTTCAAAGTTTAAAAAGGTTTACAAAATTGATCCACCTGGTACCATAGAGGGAGGTGATGTCTTAAGAATCAACGAGAAGACCTATATTGGATTGTCCACGCGCACAAATCGATTTGCAATTCAACAAGTGAATAATGTGGTTTCGGAATATGGGTATCAGGTCATACCTGTCGAAATAGAAGACACGCTGCATCTCAAATCTGCGTGTACATATCTCGGAAACGATTCTATGGTAATGTCTCCCGGGCATTTTGATAACAAGGTTTTCTCTCAGTATAACAAAATCATAATTCCGAAAAGGGAGGCCCATGGAGCCAATTGTCTCTCCATGAATGGCAAGGTTCTAATCCAAGAAGGCTACCCCAGTACAAAAAAGCTCATTGAAGATGAGGGGTTTGAAACTGTTGAGATCGAGGTGTCGGAATTTAGGAAAGCAGGGGGAAGTCTAACCTGCTTATCAATTATCTTCTGAGCGATACGGGGGCGCAGCCTGAAATGCTATGGTAAAAGGGAACAATAGTTGAGGACGAAAAGGAGATGAAGGACCAAATGCGGAAACTCATTCTTGAAAGGAGGGAACGGTATGAAGGTTAATGCCAAGAAACTCATTGAAATGGTCGAGAAAGGGGTGCCTGCTCAGCAAATCAAAAAGGAGCTAGGCATCAAGACACGGGCCCCGTTGAAAGCCATGTACTTTAAGGCCTTGGTGGATGCGGGAAAGGTAAAAGATATTATGACCAGGAGGAAAACCAGACGAGGAGCACCCAGGAGAAGGGCGCTAACCATCGGTAAGAGGGGAACTATTCTCCTCAGCAAGGTATTGCTTGTAGACCGGCTTGGTTTCAAACAGGGAGACAAATTCACCTGTGCCAAGAGGAAGGACAGCATCATCTTGACAAAAATCTAGGAACGAAGGCGAGCTGCCATCACGAAACCGGAGGTTGATAAGGCTTCTTCCCTCTCAGGAGAGCAAACATGAAGCAGAAGGCCTGTCCGAAGTGCGGCCTGGTTTCCGATCAGAAACAATATATCTGCCCGTATTGCTGGGCCAAACTACGTTCATTCATCGCGTCCATCCGGAGACGGAAATAATCGAGGATGGCTAGCTTTCCCCCTAAACCGGATACACGAAGCTCATTCATACTCTGTCGAATAGTGAAGGATGAACTACCTGTCCAGGGCAGAGCCGGAAATGGCTCTGCCCGGAGCAGTTGAGAAGTGCGAAGACTTCTCACCACGATTGTTCTTCCCATCATTTTCTCGGCAGGTGTTTGTTCCTCCACATCTGCGGCCACGTATGTCTTCCGGCACGGACAATCCACAGATTACATTTTCGAGCAGACGCTGCACATTCTGAAACACTACAATTTCTTTATCCTGTACTCCAACCCTGAGGAAGGCGAAATCGAGACTCCGTTCAAATGATAGACGGAAAGGGGACCCCCGATTTCCGCGTGAGCTACAGCATCCTCATCAAAAAGCAGCCGGGCGGAACAGGGATAGCTGTCCCCGCCGAGATAAGAGCGTACGAGGGCGAAAGGGCAGGGTTCAAAAGGACGAGATGAAGAGCGCATGGTGGGTCGTAATAAAGGCCCATGTGAAAAGGGTGGGAAACAAACACGCCGATACATGATCATCAAGCAAAGCTACGGGTTTGCATAGAGCCCCTGTGGTGAGATCATGAGACTGAGCTGTCCTCTTCTCAAGATACAGTGTAAAAGTGCTGGGGATTCGTAGTGTGACAAAGCATACCGGAACCCATCATGCCACTCATATGAGCCGGGTAATCCTCGGAGCCTTGCTGGTGGTTCTGATCTGTGGTGCTGCGGAGGTCACAACCCGGCAAGGATGGCTCAATACCCTTGAGCACCTATGGTACGATCTTTGGCATAATCTGGCGGGTGAACGGTTTGAGTCAAAACACGTGGTTATCGTCGCCATAGACAATCAGACCCTGTTGGATCATCCGGACGAGCCTCTGGCATTCTGGGGGCCGCATTTTGCCCGGGCCATCGAGGTCTCACGGCGGGCAGGCGCACGGATTATCGGGGTAGACTATCTGTTTAGGGTTAGCGGTGAATCGTGGCTCAGGAAGTTCGAGCTGCACGGAAACGAGCTGAGCCGCACGTATGACATCCCAATGCGAGCGCAGCTTGCCGCTGGACAGGTGGTGGTTGCTGGAAGTCTGGCGGGAAAGCGAGCTTATCTTGCCTGTCGACGATTACCTATTTGTACTGCCGTCTGGCAAGGCGGATATAGGGCTGAGCAACTTCCGCTCCGATCCAGATGGAATAATCCGCCATTTTGTACCCACGTGGTTTGATGACGGCAGTATCCCCAGCCTGACATTCGCAACGCTTTTGGCCGTGCGGCTCGCCGGTTTGGATCATGGAAGCGATAGTTGGTCATTGGGTAACCAGAGGGTTTTCAACGCTCCCCTTCCCCGGACAATTGGCTTCGTTGGGCCCCCCGGCACTATTCCCCGGCTTTCCTTTGGCCGCTTACTCAGCCCTGGGGCGGATAATGACCCAGATATTCAACGCCATATCAGGGACAAGGTGGTCATCATCGGAGCGGAGCACGGAGGTGGTCAGGATGTTCACATAACCCCCTATGCCAGGGGCTTCTTGTTTTGGGTGAAAGGGCGGATGATGAGCGGCGCCGAACTCCATGCCAATATCGTGGAGACTCTGCTCACGGGGCAATTTCCCCGGCCCCTAGCGAGTTGGCCCCGCCTCATCTACCTGCTCGCTGTGCTCATATTCGCTACAATCCTCTTCTTCAGGCTGGACCCCTGGCGGGGCCTGCGGATGGGCCTTTTGTTCGCCCTGGGTTGCGCTGTCCTTGGTTACCTTTTCTTCCGGAAGAATTGGATTCTCCCTGTGATGAGCGTTCAACTAGCCGTTGCCGTGAGCTATCTGGGGACCCTCGGCTTTCGGCTCACCGGAGAAGAAAGGGAGCGGGCGCGCTTGCGGCGCATGTTCGGCCAGTATGTCTCCGACGAAGTGGTGGAGAAACTTCTGGCCACTGGCCGCCGGCCGAACCTGGGAGGTGAATTGCTCCATGTCACCGTGCTCTTTGCGGACATCCGCAATTTCACCAGGATCTCGGAGCGATTGCATGCACACCAGGTGGTCGACTTGCTCAATACCTATTTGGGCCGAGTCTGCGAACCCATCCTCCGGGAGGGTGGCACAGTGGATAAATTCGTCGGCGATGCGGTGATGGCGGTATTCGGATCGCCGGTGCGTTCTTCAGATCATGCCCGCCACGCGCTGCGCGCGGCGCTGGCCATGGCAGCGACTGCCAGCGAGTTCCAGTCGTGGATGTCGCAGCGTTTTGTGGACTTGAATTTGCCCGATTTCAACATCGGCATAGGGCTTCACACCGGTGAGGCGGTGATCGGCAGCATTGGCTCGCCCAAGAGGAAAGACTTCACGGCAATTGGCGACACGGTGAACACCGCATCGCGCCTTGAAGGGATGACCAAGGAGCTGGGATGGAGGATTGTCGCCAGCCGAGCAACAGTCGAAGCAGCGGGTCCAGGGGTCTTTACCGGCAGGAAAGAAACCGCAAGCCTCAAGGGACGGGATAAACCGGTGGAGGTCTTCGAGGTGATTGGTTTGGAACGAGATACAGGAGGGGACGAATGAAGCTTTTCCGGACTGTTATCATGCTCTATAACGTGCCCATTTTTCTCGCTGTCCTCGTGGGGCTAGTGACGGTGGCTATGGCACAAACCCAAGCCCTTCCCCCTGATGTTGGGTTGGTTAGCAAACTCTCCGGCCATGTCACCTACGTGAACAACTGCTACCAGAAGAGCCCGGCCATGGCACAGGCATTCATGAAGATACGACTGGGGGATCGATTCGAGCTGCAGGCGGAAGCCCTGGTCCAATTGGTCTACTTTCTGGGTGGTCGACAGGAGACCTGGAAGGGGCCTGCGGTGTTCACCGCCGACGATTCGCAGAGTTACCCGGAAACGCAGGTTCAGCCCAGCGTGAGAATCTTACCGGCCGGAACCGTACAAGGGGTGCGCCGCATCCCGGTTCTCTTGCAGCGGTCCGGGGTCTCCCGTCCTGGAGCCACACTCATACGAGGAGGTGTGGACAAGCCCACGACCGCCATTGTCCTCACTCAGCAGGAAAAGGCCGAAATCGCGGCGGCCAAAGAGACCTACCGCAGCCTTCGGAACCAAACCGACCCCGGCGATATCACGCCGGAGCTGTACCTGCTGGGCATATTGACGGATTACGAACAGTATAGTGAAATGGAAGGGGTCATCGAGGAGGCATTGAGGAGACAACCGAACAACGATATCTTGAAAGGGCTCAGGGAATGGGTACATGCCCGATCGTCCCAGGACAGAAGCCCATCAAGCAAATGATTTCACCAAATTTCGAGAAGCCTGAAATTGAGGTCATGAAATACGCTTTGGGGCATATCCCATGCAGTGGCAAAGAGTATTTCCATTGCTATTCTGTGCTATCCTTTCTTCCCTCTTGATGCTTTCTGGGTGTTCAAGGGGTATCGTCAAGATGCCCAAGCCGTTACCGCCTATTGTCAAACAGTACAAGCATATAACCGTCCCCGGGATCATTGCGGGCATGCGGAATACCGGGATTTCTCTGTGGCTTCCGTCCCGGAGGTAGGTTTAACTAGATCGCTAGCGAGAACAACAGAGAGTCCAAAGATAGCCGGCTTGCCGAGGGGACTGGGTGGCGCCGGCTTCTGTTTAGGCACGTGGACCATGGTAAGCGATATGTGACCGCTGGAAAAGCGGGGAGGACCGTGGAGGAGGTAGCATGTCGAAATTGGATTCCTATGCCGAAAAGGCAAAATCCCTGGGCGTATCCAAGGCGGAAATTATTGACACCGGGAATGTGGTAGTTGCACATTGGGTGCGGTTGAAGTGTCAGTATGGGTGTGAGGCCTACGGTGGGTTCTTAACCTGTCCTCCCTACTCTCCAACACCAGAATACACCGAGAAGGTGATAGGAGAGTATGCTGAGGCCCTTTTGATGCAGATAGAAAATATCTCCTTGATCAACGGGCGAGGGCTCGGTTCCAAACTACGGAGGATTGTGGCGGACCTCGAAAGGGAGATCTTCCTGGATGGCTATTACAAGGCTTTCGGTCTCGCCGCTGGTCCGTGTAGGCTCTGCAAACGGTGTGACACGAACCAACCGTGTAAGTATCCCTACTGGGCCCGACCATCCATGGAGGCATGTGGCATTGATGTCTACCGGACTGCGAGAAACTGTGAATTCGAACTGGAGGTGGTGAGGTCGGAGGATTGCCTCTATTCACTGGTGGCCCTCATATTCATCCGATAGATACCTAGCACTCGATTCATCATCACCTCGACTCACCGAAAACCCCGCGAAGCCTGCCTTCCCCCCTCCTTTTGCAGGGGGTTCAAGATGTTGGCAACGGAGGAAGCCAAAATATGGATTTCCCCCTCTATACGTTCCTGCCATCGGCCTTTGGCAGGCTGAGCATTGTTTGGCGGGAAACCGAGAAGGGACCAAAGGTCCAGCGAGTATTCCTCCCCCATGAACGAATGTCCGCGGAGGAACTGATCAGGACGATTTTTGTTCACGCCAGGCCACGATCGCATCCCACGATCAGGGAACTTGGCGAGGTGATTCAGAGCTTTTTGGAGGGTCATGACGTTGCATTTGAGCTCGATATCATCGCCCTTGAAAAGTGTTCCTCTTTTCAGAGGAAAGTCCTTTTGGCTGAATACGAGATTCCGCGCTCCTGGGTGAGCACCTACGGGAGGATTGCAAGAATTTTGGGCACTCCGGACGGCGCGAGGGCGGTTGGCAACTCCCTGTCGCGCAATCCTTTCCCCATCGTGATCCCCTGTCATCGAGCCATCAGATCCAATGGCCAGCTTGGTGGATTTCAAGGGGGGTTGAGGATGAAACGAGCTTTGCTTAAACTTGAGGGGGTAGAATTTTCAGGGGCAGGGAGGGTTCTCACCAAAAGGATGTACTATTAATGCTAGGACCTGTCCTCAAAGAGCATTTTCGGTGCGCGTGCTCGAAATGGTTGGATGTGATTTGACAGGAACGGGGCGAGCGGGGCGAGTGATTATATTTTTCGCAAAAAATTGACCCTTTTCATCCGTCCAGTTCACGGTTCACCGTTGTTTCCAACGTATCCCAACGGGCGCAGAGGAGCTTTCGAAGACGAGCTTTGACGGGATCGGCACACCACACGAGGAAAGGAGAGATGGCCATGAAGATCAGACCGCTTCAGGATCGTATTCTGGTCAAACGCATCGAGGAGGAGGAAAAGACCTCCGGAGGCATCATCATCCCTGACACCGCCAAGGAGAAGCCCATGGAGGGCAAGGTGGTGGCGGTGGGCAGGGGCAAGGTATCCGAGGAGGGAAAGCTCATGCCCCTGGACGTGAAAAAGGGGGATCGGATCCTGTTCAACAAGTATGCGGGCACGGAGGTCAAGATCGAGGGCGAGGAGCATCTGATCATGCGCGAGGATGACGTATTGGGGGTAATTGAGAAATAACGAGGTAAATTATTAGAAATGGAGGAACGACCATGGCAGTAAAGGAGCTCAAATTCGATCAGGAGGCGCGCAATTCCATTTTGCACGGCCTCAACATCCTGGCCGATGCGGTGAAGGTGACCTTGGGTCCCAAGGGGCGAAACGTCATTCTGGAGAAGTCCTTTGGCGCCCCCACGGTGACCAAGGACGGGGTGACGGTGGCCAAGGAGATTGACCTGGAGGACAAGTTCGAGAACATGGGTGCCCGGATGGTCAGGGAGGTGGCCTCAAAGACCAGCGACACCGCTGGTGATGGGACCACCACGGCCACGGTCCTGGCCCAGGCCATGTACCGGGAGGGTTACAAGGTGGTGGCCGCTGGTGCCAATCCCATGGATGTCAAACGGGGCATCGATGTGGCGGTGGATACGGTGGTTGCTGAGCTCAAGAAGTTGAGCAAGCCCACCAAGGATCAGCAGGAGATTGCCCAGGTGGGGACGGTCTCGGCCAACAACGACGAGACCATAGGGAACATCATTGCCGAGGCCATGAACAAGGTGGGGAAGGAAGGGGTGATCACCGTTGAGGAGGCCAAGGCGATGGAGACCACCCTGGACATCGTCGAGGGGATGCAGTTCGATCGTGGCTATCTTTCGCCCTATTTTGTGACCGATGCGGAGAAGATGGAGGCGGAGTTGGAGGATCCCTACATTCTGTTGCACGAGAAGAAGATCAGCGCCATGAAGGACATGTTGCCCATTTTGGAGCAGGTGGCCAAATCGGGCAAGCCCTTTTTGTTGGTTGCGGAGGATGTGGAGGGGGAGGCGTTGGCCACGTTGGTGGTCAACAAGATTCGCGGTACGCTCCGCTGTGCGGCGGTCAAGGCCCCTGGGTTTGGGGATCGTCGCAAGGCGATGTTGGAGGACATCGCCATTCTCACCGGCGGTCGGGTTATCTCCGAGGATTTGGGGATCAAGCTGGAGAGCGTGAACATGAACGATCTGGGTCGAGCCAGGCGGGTCCGCATAGACAAGGACAACACCACCATCATCGAGGGGATGGGCGAGAGCAGTGCCCTTGAGGGTCGGGTCAAGCAGATACGGGTTCAGGTTGACGAGACCACCAGCGACTATGATCGGGAGAAGTTGCAGGAGCGGTTGGCCAAGTTGGTGGGTGGGGTTGCGGTGATCAACGTGGGTGCGGCTACGGAGACGGAGATGAAGGAGCGCAAGGCCCGGGTGGAGGATGCCCTCAATGCCACCCGTGCTGCGGTTGAGGAGGGGATTGTTACTGGTGGGGGGGTTGCATATCTGCGGTGTCTGGAGGCGTTGGAGAAGATGAAGCTGGAGGGCGATTGGCAGACAGGGGTAACGTACGGGTTTGATGCGGCCAAGGAGGAGTATGGGGATTTGATCAAGGCGGGCATCATCGATCCTACGAAGGTGGTGAGGTTGGCCCTTCAGAACGCGTCCAGTGTGGCCTCGTTGATGATCACCACCCAGGCCATGGTGGCGGAGAAGCCGGAGAAGAAGGCCCCCATGCCGCCCATGCCTCCGGGAGGCGGGATGTACTAACCGCGGAAGGTGGACTTTAAGGATCCCATGCCAGAGGTGGGAGCAACATCCGTGCTTCCACCTTCTGATGATCGTTCTTTTCACCATGAATACAAAAAAATATTTCGATCAGACCTTTCTCTTTTATGACAAACGAAACCCACAAAAAGGTTGACGTATGGGCGATTATAGGGTACGATTCCTCGCCTGTCCCTGGAAGAAGGAGATTCAACTATTACCGTATGGAAAAATGGGTGAGGAAAAGAGCCCATGACAAAAGCCACGAAGGAGGGATTCTCATGAGGAGCTCAAAGCTGGGTCAAATCTTCTTCATTTTTCTCGTTCTGGCCATGTTTGCCTGCCTTATCGGACCCCCATCCGTGCTGGCAGGGGAGGAAGAGGGCAAGAAGGATGAGCGACCCGCGAGGTCCATAGCCATGGCCCCGGAATATACCGGCGTCATCGTACCGCCCGGCGAAGACGTTGAGATGGACCTGATCCTGTACAATAGGGGAAAGGCGGATGAGAATATCGACGTTGAAATCACCTCCGTACCCGAGGGGTGGAAGGCCAGGGTCAAGACCTATAGATTTACCATTACCGGGGCCCACGTGAAGAACGGTGAATCGAGTCGCCTCACGTTTTTCGCCGAACCGGAAAAGAAGGACATAGAAACGGGGAAGTATGTATTCCAGGTGAAGGCTCAAACCCAAGACAGCGCATTCACATCGACGCAAGAGATCGTCGTGACGGTATCCGAGAAGGCGGAAA
>SMTZ1_10013413_pt1 | contig 10435 bp, 8 predicted proteins | sample DeeMarSWOR136_30_FD_25667 | JGI IMG/M metagenome (IMG submission 25667) | reverse complement strand
ATCTTCTCCTTAAAAAATTGAATCTTCATGATAAGTTCCAAACACTTCCTTTAAAGCATTTATAATTTCTCCAATGGAGGCATATTCTCTAATAGCATCTATTATAAATGGCATTAAATTTTCTGTACCTCTCGCTGCTCCTTTTAATCTTTCAAGCTTCTCTTTTACTTTATCGTTATTTCTTCTCTCTTTTAGTCTATTGAGTTTTCTAATTTGTTCCTTCGCAATTTCTTCATCAATTTTTAAGAGAGGAACTGAGCATGGTTCTCTTTGTTCAAATTGATTTACTGCAACTATTGTTCTTTCTCTATTTTCGATTTCTTTCTGGTATTTATAAGAAGCATTAGCAATTTCCTTTTGAAAGAAATTAGCTTTTATAGCAGGCACAACTCCACCAAACTCTTCAATTCTTTGAAAATAATTTTCTGCTTCTTGTTCCATCTTATTTGTAAGCCATTCTACATAATAGGAACCCGCTAATGGATCAACTGTGTCAGTTACTCCTGACTCATGAGCAATGATTTGTTGAGTTCTCAAAGCTATTTTTACAGCCTTTTCAGTTGGAAGACAGAGAGCTTCGTCAAATGAATTAGTATGCAAAGATTGAGTTCCCCCAAGAACAGAAGCTAACGCTTGTATTGTGACTCTAGTGATATTATTTTCGGGTTCTTGAGCTGCTAATGATACACCTGCGGTTTGTGTATGAAATCGTAATCGCATTGATTCGGGTTTTTTAGCACCATATCTATTTTTCATATGTCTAGCCCATATGCGTCTAGCAGCTCGATATTTGCAAATTTCTTCAAAAAAATTATTATGAGAGTTAAAGAAAAAGGATAAACGAGGAGCAAAATCATCGATATCTAACCCCCTTTCGAGTGCTGCCTCTACATAGGCAAAACCATCTGCTAATGTAAAAGCTAATTCTTGAACAGCTGTGGATCCAGCTTCTCTTATATGATATCCACTAATGCTAATTGTATACCATTGGGGTACATGTTTAGTACAATATTCTATTGTATCAACAATAATTCGCATTGATGGGTCAGGAGGAAAAATCCATGATTTTTGGGCAATATATTCTTTTAAAATATCATTTTGTATAGTACCTCTTAACACTTCTGGGCTATGACCTTGCTTTTCGGCAGTTACAATATATAATGCTAGCAAAATTGAAGCAGGCCCATTAATTGTCATTGATGTACTTATTTTTGAAAGATCTATCCCATCAAATAAAGTTTCCATGTCTTCTAAAGAGTCAATAGCGACACCTTCTTTTCCAATTTCTCCGAGAGCTCTCGGATCAGTTGCTTCAATCCCATAAATAGTATGTAAACTAAATGCTACACTTAATCCCGTATTTCCATGGTCAATTAAAAATTTATATCGTTTATTAGTTTGATCTGCATTTCCAAATCCAGCGAACTGACGCATTGTCCATAGACGCCCTCGATACATGTTTGGATATGCTCCTCGAGTAAATGGATATTGTCCCGGAAATCCTAGGTCAAGTGCATAATTCAAATCTTTAATATCATTAGGAGTATATAATCTTTTAATTTCTATTTCAGATAAGTTTCTAAAACTTTGTTTCCTTTCTTTTTTAAGTGAAATAGAGTTCTCCCATTCCTTTTTTTCTTGTTCGATTTTATTGTATTCAGTCATATTAATTATTCCTCTTAGGGTATTTAAGAGGTTTAATCTATTATTTTTTGATTATTAGTTCTTCAATTAGATAAGAGTATAAAATTATTTTAACTTTATTTTATCTTTTTAAAGAAAAAGAATAATAGTATATTAAAATTTTAAAATTAAGATAATTTATTTAGTTAGCACGATTTATAATAAAATCTACGAATTTCCCTAGGTTTTTTACATTCTCATAAATTTTAGGTTCTTTGTCTGCTAAATAATCCTTAAAAGCTTCCCAACTCTCTCTTTTCTCTGATGGTGCTACACCTAACATTTTTTTAATTTCAAAAAAATCCCAGGTAAACATGAGAGCATTATCAATTTTATTCGCATCATCAGAAAGAAGAAATATATAGAAATCATTTAAATCCCGAGGATTTAGGACATGAGGTGGCTTATTACCATCTCCTGCTTTCTTTCCTCTTAAAAGACTAGTATCTACTTGAGTTGGTAATACCATGTTAAAAGTTATATTCTCTCTTTTATATTCAGTAGCCATTGCTTTTTGCATACCAACAACAGCATATTTAGATGCTACATAAGCAGTAAGTTTTGATGGAGCATTTGGGTATGCTTCACTTCCCGTGATAATAAATCTTGCCTTATCATTTTTATCATCTTTCTTTAAGTATGGATAAGCAGCTTTAAATGTATTCTTGGTTGCGTTTAATTCTTCAATAGTCCTTGCTGTTAATCCAATATTTGCACCTTCCTTTGCGCATGCTATTGCTATTGCTTTTCCAATACCGCGTCCTGAACCAGTAATTATTATATTCTTTCCTCCTAATAGCATAATATCCTTTTATAATTTGATTTAAAATATTAAGTTACTTAAAACACGATAAGAATTTTAAATTTTAACACTATAGAGAGAAAACACAAATATTTGATTAAGGTTAAATTATTTAAGAATAATTAGAAGATATTCATGCAAGATTTTTGAATTAAAATTTTTTAAATATATTGTTGCAAACAATATCTGAGTGGTGTAAACTTTTAAGGTAGCTTTAGTAAATCCTGGACCTGGAGAGATATTAGAGAAAGGTAGAATTGTTGCAAATGCAGACCATATTTATCCACCTTTAGGAATTTGCTATTTAAGTTCGATATTAAAAAGTGAACATTACCAAGTCGATTTAATTGACCAAGCTGCTATGGGTTTCAATTTGCAACAAACAGTAAAATGGGTCAAAAAGAAAGATCCGGATATTTTAGGTTTTTCCACTTTAACCGCCTCTGGATCAGGAATTAGTGCTGCTTTAACTTCAATTGAGATCAAGAAATGGAACCCAAATATTAAAATAGTATTTGGAAATAGGCATGTAAATCATAATGATTATAGGATTTTAAAAAAATACCCTCAAATTGATATTTGTGTAAGAGATGAAGGTGAATTTACATTTCTTGAATTAGTTAAAGCTTTAGAAAAAAATCAATCATTAAAAGATATCAAAGGTTTAACTTATAGAGAAAATGGTAAGATAAAGAGAAATGAAAAGCGCCCTTTGATCAAAGATCTCGATACAATACCTTTCCCTGACAGAAAAGCTTTAAAAATCGAGTATACAGGGAGTTTTGGGGGTTTAGAGTTTGCACCTGAAGGTTTTACCTCTATGATTTCTTCTCGAGGATGTCCCTATAACTGTACTTTTTGTTATGGAAAGAGAACAGTTGGCTTTAGAACGCGTTCAGTAGAAAATATATTGGAAGAAATTTTACTTCTAGAGAGTGAGGGATACAAATACTTAAATTTTGTTGATGATAACTTCACAGTATCGAAGAAGAGAGTGGTAAAACTCTGTCGTTTAATACAAAAACATAAAGTTGATCTGGATTGGATATGTGAAGGAAGAGTAAACCAAGTTTCTGATGAAATGTTGAGAGAAATGCGTAGAGCTAACTGTAGAATAATTTTTTATGGGATAGAAAGTGCTAATCAGAGAATTCTTGATTATTATAAGAAAAATATAACTCCCTCCCAATCAATTCTAGCTGTCAAAAAAACTCGTAAAGCAAAAATTCCATTCATTTTAGGTTCATTCATCGTTGGTGCACCAGGAGAAACATATTCGGAGATATATAATACATTGAAATTCGCTCAAAAAATAGATATTGACTTTCCAGTTTATAATCTTTTGGGAACTATGCCTGGAACCGATATCTGGGATGAGATGGTTGAGAAAAATGTTTTGGATGAGAATAAATATTGGGAAGAAGGAGTTCATATATCGGATATTGACCCTGAAGGAGTCCCAACCGAAATAATTTCGAATTTAATCTTAAAAATGCTCAAGCAATTTTTTATGAATCCAAAATATATGGTAAAAGCAATATTTAGAAGTACCACAAGTTCTTACAAATTCTTCTCATTACTCAAGATCCTTTCACAAAATGTAAAGAATTTTGAGAATTTTCATGGAGTGAAATCATTTTGGAATCCAGATAATGTATAGATCATCCCCAGAATGGTTTCCAACTATTCCATATATCCCAATTTTTTATATTTTTAAAGTTTTGACTAATCGCTTTTAACCGGTATTTACTTTTCATAGTTTTAAGAATTTGTCTAGAAATGTAGCGGGGTCGTAACATAAATTTCTTATGAGTATCTCTTATTCGTAACATTAATTCACTCAAAGGAATGGGAAGTACTGCGGTACCAACTTCCCAACATTCTTCTGGATTAATTCTTTTTTCTTTAACCATTTGATCCCAAATCCAATTCCCAGGTATTATGCCTAATATGTGAAATTGTGGAAAATCAATATCTAATTTGAGTGAAAAGTTCAATGTATTAATAATTTCTTCACGAGTTTCAATTGGGGCCCCCACTATAAAATTCGCTAAAACCATATCAATTCCCACTTTTTTAGAATTTTTTATAGCATCATAAACTTGATTTAGACTAATTTGTTTATTATACCAATCTAAAATTCTTTGCGATCCACTTTCAACTCCATAACTTAGAATTTTACATCCCATTTGTTTCATAGCATTTAATAATTCTGCTGAACTTTGTGCAACTCTTCCTTCTGCCATCCAATTGAATTCCATATTTTCTTTCTTTATTAAATATGATAGTCTCATTAATCTTTTTTTGCTTATAGTAAAGTTATCATCAACCCAAAGCAAGTTTTGATATCCTTGTTCTTCTAAAATAGATAATTCGTGCACTATATTTTCTGGAGATCTTGGACGCCAATTGCCCCAAAACATAGAACTTGAACAAAATGAGCATTTAAAAGCACAACCTCTTGATGAAGCAGCAGATGTAAATTTTCCCACAGAAAGATCAAGACCTTCAACTTTATTTTTGTATTCCACATCTCCTAATAAATTTCTATTAGGAAACGGAATGATGTCAATATTTTTTATTAGAGGTCTGTCATTATTTCTAATAATTCTACTTTTATTACGATATGTCACCCCTCTTATATTTTCGAAACTGCCACCTTTCTCGATTTTTTCGGCAATTTCTAATAAAGTATTTTCCCCTTCTCCTCTTATACAAGCATCAATAAATGGGTACTTATTCAATATTCTGCTATCATTGAACGTGGCATGATAATTCCCAAATATAATTATGATATTTGGATTTATTTCTTCTTTTACTTTTTTAGCAATTTCTGCTGAGATCTTTCCGGTTCCTGCAGTAGTTATCGTAGAAAATCCTAAAATATCGGGATCTTCATTTTTTATCCACTTTAAAGTTTCCTTAATCGATAAATCCCTAGCAAATTGATCAAGTATAGATACGTTAAAATTATTGTCACTTAAATATGTCCCGAGGTATAAAATTCCCATAGGTGGAAACCCATAAAATTCTATTTTCTCTTTGTTATACCTCTCAGCCTCTTTAACTGTACCGCAAAACGTACCTTTTTCTGGGGGTTTTGGAAAAATTAATGAGATCTTCAAAAAATCAATCTAAATATCAATTTGAATTTATTAATAATAAATTTGTAAATTTATCTTTAAACTTAAAACTACATTATTTCAATTCTATTAATAATAAAAAAGATGAAAAATAAATCTTATAATTAAAATCACTTTTGATATACTTACTAAAATATAGAAATATATTTATAAAATTAAAAGAGAGAATCTGTTTTTCCAACCTTTGAAAATCGGCTAATAAATGAAATTAATTGATAAAAAAGTCCAAAAAGTTGTCTTAGTAAATCCAAATTTTATTACTAAGAGTATTACCGACAAATTTACCATCCCTACTCTAGGCTTAGAATCCATTGCGGCCAATATTATAGATTTAGTAGAAGTAAAAATTATTGATGGAAAAGTCAGAAATTTGACTCTCAATGATATTATTAAAGAAATTAACGATTTCCGACCAGATATTATAGGAATTTCATGTTGTTTTACAATAGGAATTGATTTTGCTTTAAAGGTTGCTCACGATTCAAAAAAATTAGGATATATAACCATTTTAGGAGGTTGGCACCCCAGTTTTGCGCATTCCGAGATATTAAAATACCCTTTCGTCGATGTAATAGTGCGAGGAGAGGGAGAGCTTACATTTCGGGAACTAATTAAAAATAAAGATTTAGAAAAAATAAAAGGGATATCGTTTAAAGACAATGGAAATATTATTGATAACCCAGATCGCCCTCTAATCAAAGATTTAAATAAATTACCGCTTCCAGCAAGGAATTTGAGAAATAAAAACACTTATTATCAAATATTTCAGATGCCTTTAGACGCGATTGAAACTTCAAGGGGTTGTCCATATAAATGTACTTTCTGTAATATACATCGTTTCTATCGAGGTACATATCGAACCAAAAGTACCAATCGGGTCATTCAGGAGTTAAAAATTATTTCGAGTCAAAAAAATCATAAGAATGTATTGATAGTGGATGACAATTTTACTGTGAATATGAAAAGGGTTGAAGAAATTTGTGATACAATAATCAAAGAAGAAATTAAATTAGATTTAATTTGTCAGAGTCGAATCGATGTTATTAAAAACAATCCCAATATCATCAAAAAGATGTCTAAGGCAGGATTTTGGCTATTCTTCCTTGGTATTGAATCATTCAATCAAAAATCTTTAAATTATATTCAGAAAAGAGTCCATTTTAGAGATATTGTTGAGGCTATAAGGATCCTTCATGAAAATGATATATTAATAATTGGGAGTTTGCTAATTGGCTCAAATTTAGATGAGGAAGAGAAAGATATAGATCTGATGATAAAAATGGTAAAAAAGTTAGGAATAGATTTTCCTATATATTCAATTATGACACCATTACCAGGTACAAAATTTAGAGAGATTTTAATTGAAAATGATTATTTATTGACTCAGGACTGGAGAAAATATAATTTTACAACGGCAGTAAATCGACTAAACAAATTATCAAAAGAAAAATTAGATGAACTTTTATCTAAGGCATATTATTATTCATATTTTAATAGGGGATGGAAAGACACGCTTATTAGATTGTATAAAAAGAAAGGAATCAGATTTTTATTAAATTCAAGAAAATTTTTTAGGATAGTAAAGGATATTTTGAATTTCTTCATAAATATCAGAAGAATTAAAAATAGTATAGGTTCAGTACCGCTTACATTTTCTTAATTTTATAATTAATGTCCCCTATCAGTTGTTTTAAAGTAACGAATTCAGCATTCTTAGATACAGCCTCCTTGATGAACTTTTTAATTCTAGTGAGGAATGGATTTCCAGTATTAATCCACCGATCTAGTCTAAAAAGTAAGTTTTTAAATGAATTGAGTTTACCTATTTGCTTGATTATTAATTCTTTTATGTCTATTGCTTCCCAAACATGAAAATATAATACTGCTAATTCTTTTCTAAATATCCATTTTTTTACAAAATAATAAATCAGAGGTAATCTAAAATAAATATAAACGCTTGAAGGATAAAATTCATGAATTTTATGACTCGGTATTGGATAATATTCCGAATTTTTACGTCTTCTGATTGAAGAATCATATTTAAATCCTAAATCTTTCAATAATTTGAATATAAATCTTGGCGGTTTTAAATAGGGAGCTCGAAAACCGATAATTTCTGAATTTTGGCATCGTTTTTTAATTATTTCTTTATTCTTTAAGACAATTTCTTTACATTCATCAAATGTTAATTCAGTTAATCGTTCATGATTTAGACTATGGCAAGCAATTTCGTGTCCTTTGCTCTCAATCAGTTTTACAATCTGTGGTTGTTGTTTAACAATAGTTCCAGTACAGAAAAAAGTACTTTTAATTTGATACTCATCTAATACGCTTAAAATTTTATTTAAACCAATTTTCACTCCAAAATCAGTATCTAGAATATTTGGAATATCTCTTTCAATATCGAAAGTCAGAGCAATTTTCATTATCAGAGTAACGATATATTTATTTGTTTAAGAAATTATATATTTATTTTAAAATTTATTTCAATATTTAAGTTCGAATATTAGAAAAAAATGCGGATATTAGTAGTAGGTGCAGGGATAACTGGTTGTACATTAGCTCGTCTAATGAAAGATAAAGGGTATACGGTTTCAATCAAGGAAAAACAACATCATATTGGAGGTTTATGTTACACAACAATAAATCCTAGTGGTATATTTTATGAACCCTATGGAGGACATGCATTTCATACTAATGATAATCGTGTGAAAGAATTAGTGCTCAAATTTTCAGATTTTAATGATTATAGACATAATAAAGGAATAGTGATTAATGATATATTACATCATTTTCCTCTCAGTAAAGAATCAATTTTAGAGATGGAAGATAGTGAGCAAATTCTTAAGGAGTTAGAAAATCGACCCAAAATCCCAGATTTAACGAATTTTGAGACTTATTCAGTTTCCAAATTTGGCATTACTCTATATAAATTATTCATTTATAATTATTCTAAGAAAATGTGGAGTTTAGAACCTAAAGAATTGACAACAGAATATATTAGAAATCGTATTGAACTTAAAAACTCAATTACTTACATGTTTGAAGACAATTTTCAAGGCGTACCTGTGAACGGATATACTGAATTGCTAAGTAATATGATCTATGATATTCCTATAGAATTAAATAGTAGTCAATTTAATGAGTCCTTATATGATCTTATTCTCTTCTCAGGTCGAATTGATGAATTACTTAAATTTAAGTTTGGAAATTTACAATTTAGATCTTTATTATACGAATATAGAGAGAACGAGGATTGGGAAAATGAAAATTATGGTACTATTAACCTTCCACAACATCCAAAATATGTACGAAAAGTAAATTTTAAGGTTATGCATCAACAGAAGATAAGTAGAACATTAATTCAATATCAAGAACCTATACCAGCAAACAGCAATAATCTACCATTATATCCAATATATACTAAAAAAAATATTGAATTATTCAATAGATATTTAACTGAAGCCTGTAAATCTGAAAAAATTATTCCTATTGGGCGTTTAGGATTATATAAGTATTTAGAAATGGGAAAAGCTATGTCTTTAGTAATGAATATGATTCCCTTAATTGAAAAATGGAAAAATATAAGCCCCAAAGAACGCTATCTTGAAATCAAAAAGCTATTAAATAATTAATGTTAAATAGAAGAAATTTTTAATTCTTCCATTCAATATCCTTTGCCAAATCATAAAATATTTCCTTATTTTGACGATATTGGCTTATTCGCCCTAAACTACGACGAGCATTTAGAAATCTTCCGCTCGTTAACACCGAAACGAAATTTAGTGTTCTTATTCTGCCTTTCTTCATTTTTCTAGTAAGATATATTAATGAATCAGAGAAAACTTTATCAATTCCTATTAATCCTTCCGGTAATTGTTTAAATCCACCAACTTTAAAGAAAATCTCTCTTCTAACAATTATATTACATCCAATAAGTTCTGGAAATCCAAGTAAGGTTTTAAAAAAATACCATATGTGCATATTAAAATTAAGGAAAAAGTAGTTTGTTATTGTAAAAGTTTGGGAACCTAGTTTAAAAATTACAGCCCTTCCATCATAATATTTAATTCTAGCACTACACGCTAGAAGTTTCTTATGTTTTTCGAAAATTCTAAATATTTTTTGTAAGAAATATTCGTCTATTAAAGTATCAGCATCCAAAAATATTAGTAAATCACCAGAAGATTTTGGTACAACGTAATTTAATTGAGAAGATTTTCCTTTTTCCGGGGAAATATATACTCTAGCATACTTTTCAGCAATAGATACAGTATTATCGGAACTTTGACCATCAGCTACTATAATTTCATAAGGTATATTACATATTTGCCTTTTAACCGCTATTAATGTTCTTTTTAAGTTATTTTCCTCATTATAAGTCGGAATAATTACTGATATTTTTGGCTTATGATTCATATCTTTTCTAGGGTAAATTGAAAACAGAAAATCTATATATTTTAGAAGATGATGTGTTATTATTCTATACAAGTATTAGATTTATTAAATAATTATTTAATTAACAAATAAGACAATGTCTAAGGTTTCAAGTAAAATGAAATTCTGGACTAAAGGATTCATAATTTCATTTCTATTCTTAATTTTAAGCGCAGCTTTAATTGTATCCTTAATAATAAATCATGTATTTCTGCTAATCCCTTGGATTGATTTATTATATGAGTTTTTGAGACCTTGGTTGTTAATAGTTTTCTTTGATTATTCTCTATTAATATATGCGGGAATTTTCATTTGTTATACAGTTTTCCTAGTATTATATGTTTTAGGATATAATTTAGCAAAAATAAAG
>SMTZ1_10009398_pt1 | contig 10435 bp, 6 predicted proteins | sample DeeMarSWOR136_30_FD_25667 | JGI IMG/M metagenome (IMG submission 25667) | reverse complement strand
TGATTGTTCATATTCATACCTATTGTCTTGGATTATCTATCCCAACCAATTTCCATATCCCCTCGCTGCCAATATATCTTGGAAAAGGTATTTTTGCCTTGCCTCTCAGGTTGCTTACTCTAAAACGCAAAATTCTCTACTCAAGCTTTTTATTCCAATCCGGACGATTCGGACGAATGGACTTCACGTCCGTTGTCAGGGATATCCCGTGTTTCTTCAGCATATTCTTAAATCGCCCTTTCATAAGTCGGTCGAAACACTCAATGGTAATGCGGTAGCGTGCGTTACGTCGTTCGTCACCAGGGCCTGACCGGCTGACGGCGAGCAACTGACCGCGGACTTTTTTTATCTCCTTGAAGAAATCGGGCCAGAAATTCGGCCCATACTGCCTCTGACATTGATTGAGTAAATGCGCATGTATCCGGTCACACTTATTCGATGGAATGTCTTTGGGAAATGTATTGTTCAACTTTTTGTACCGGACGAAAGTCTCGGCTTGTATCTTCCTGGCATCGGCGATGGATTTTCGGTGAATCGGATTGCCTGCCACTTTTTCCGAGACAATCTTGGAGATGGACCAGCCGGTCATCTCCCATCCGAACTGTGCCAACGAGGCCGAGACAAAATTGTGAGCCATTTCCTCTATATATCCCGAAACATGGGGCACACCATACCGTTTCCGACTGAAAGTCAAGGTTTTCATCACTGTGCCAAATCGTGCATTCGCTGGTGCCGCCGAAGCAAAGCGGATTACTCTTCGGCAGAGGGTACACAACAATCTTGTACTTCGTGTGAATCCCCACAATACGGTAAAGCTCGTCGTATGCTCGTACAAGGTATTCGTGGATAATTTTGGCTTCTTTTTCTTTTCTTTTTGGCGCGTAAATACGAACGTAGTCGCCATCAAACACAACGGCGGGTTCACCGATCTCCTTTGAATACGAGGCCACAGTCGGAAATTTCAATGTTGGCTTGACCCGAGCAGGCATTTCTTCTCCGGTTGAAAGTAGAATCACTTCAAATCTCAGTCCGTCCCCAGAAAGGTGGCGGAGTTGAATCTCGCTTTGACCGCTTTCATGTTCGAGCGGGAAATGTTCAGCAACCTCGTGGTTCGGAGTCTTTGAGCCGTCTATCAGTTGGCTCATCCCGACCGATTTCCCGTTGAAAAGCACCTTGAACTGCTCTTTACCGCTCCCGCCAGGGTTCCAGATGATATGAAGCCAGTAGCGACCGCCTTTAGATACTTGGTAATGGAAAACAACTTCCCTGACAGATTCTCGACCGCTGGCCAGGTGGCTAAGTCCAGTTGGACATAGCGATTTTTCGTTGTCGAGGTCTACCACGACTCGCCCGTTGTCCACCGAATAGCCCTTTTGCGTCTGGTCGAAGCGTCCGCCCTCCGCCGCATCCCAGATTATTCTCGAGGTTCCGCCCCCCGCAAACGTTCCTGATACTAAAAGAGCTTGAATTCCAAATAGAGGTATCAGCCACAGGTTCCTCATAAAAAAAGTCCCTCAGTAACACTCTATAACATTTTGATACACTATTTAACCCAATTCCCCCCCAAAGCTTCTTCAGGTTTTGCTTTTTTTTCTTTAAGGCCCTATTGAAAGCTGCGTAAAATCACCCGGCTTGAGCTGCTCTATCAGCGAATGAACATCGTCGACGGTAACAGCTCTTATATCACTGATGTCGTCCTCGATGGTACGATATCTTTCTAAATATATCCAGTTAAAACCAAGGTCAATCAGCCGACCCATCGGAAGCTCATTCTTTATTACCAATGCACTCAATATCTTATTTTTTGCCTTTCTTAATTCGTCATCGGTTATACCATTTTTGGATAGACCGCTGAAGATACCACGGACGATGTCGAGCACTTTGTAGACATTCTCACTGCTGCAGCGGATATAGCTGCTAAATGTCCCTGTTCCGTCCATAGCTCCGAATTGCATCGTCGCTGATTCTGCTAATGCCTTGTCAACCAGCTCCCAGAAAAATCTTGAACCCACATCGTCACCGATGATTGTCCCTAAAATCGAGGCGGCAAACCTCCTCGGGTCTTGAGCCGGAACACCGGCGCTCATCAGGCATATATGCTCGCGGGCGAGATTAGGTTTTTCAACTCGCTCCTTCTTTTTGCTCCCGCCACAGGCTTCCAATTTTCTGCCGGCAGCCTGCTTTTGCCACTTGCTGCAGGAACTTTCAGCAATAGAAAGGATTTGGCCCCAGTCAAAATTACCCGCGCACGCTAACACCATATTATTTGGTGCGTAACGCCTGACAAAGTATGCCCGCATCTGCTCAGCCGTCAGATTATCTATACTTTCCCCGCTGCCTAAAACGCTGTTGCCGCAGGGATGCGCCTCGAAGTGCAGACTTCTGCATCTCTCCATCGCATCAAAGCTCGGCAGGTCCTTATACATTGCAATTTCTTCTTTGATTACGTTTTTTTCAATATCGAAATCTTCATCTCGAAGGGCTGGCCTCATCAGCTCTATCCACAGCTCTGTTACCTCAACAAGATATTCCGGCAAAACAGCGGCAAAAAAAACCGTGTTTTCCTCACTCGTAAAGGCGTTGAATTGTGCCCCTGTCCTGTCGAATGCCTCATTGACTTCAAACGCATTTAGCCGCTCGGTGCCCTTGAACAGCATATGTTCCAGATAATGTGACACACCGTTTACTTCTTTGCTCTCGTCGCGGGAACCGGTTTTCACGAAGAAACCAACCGCTGCCGATTTGGCCGATTTATTAACCTCGCCAATCACATTCAAGCCATTCGCCAGGTTCTTCTTCTTAAATTCCATAATCTGCTCTTTAAGTGCCGAAAGTTATGGATGATTTTTTTCACTTTAGCTCACTTTAGTCACTTTAGCTCACTTTAGGCACTTTGGTCCTATTGTCACTACCGTAAAATCGCCGAATGCGTTATTCCGCAGAAAACCCAGAACTGAATCGACGCTGGTCTCTTCGATTTTACTCTTGATTTCATCCAGGCTTCGGATCCTGCCCAAGATATAGTAATCGCCTCCAATTGCGCCGGCCCGGCTGCTGGACGATTCGCTTTGAAGAATTAGTGAGCTTTTCAACCCCACTTTCGCTCGCTCGATTTCTTCTTCACTGATTCCTTCGCTGAGTCGATGGAACTCACCGATTACACGGTCGAGAGTTTCCTGACCTTTCTCCGGCGTCGTGCCTGCGTAGCACATTATACCGGCCGCACTCTTGAGACCGTGATACCGCGCTGCTACGGCGTAGCACAGCCCTCGCTTTTCTCTTACCTCTGTAAATAGTCTTGCGCTCATCCCGCCTGAAAGAACTGATACCGCCACCCTCGCATTGTAGTAGTCCTCATCGGCCGGGTTAACCGTCTCCGTCATCAGCCCGATATGAACCTGCGCACCCTCATTATTTATATGTGTATATTTGCTCGTCCCTCGTCCCTCATCTCTCGTCTCTCGACGCGTGGCAGCCTCAAGCGCAGCTTGGGGATGGTCGAAATCTTCCATCTGTTGGCAGACTGCATCGAAGTCGTATTTGCCCGCAACCGCAAAAATCGTCTGCGATAGATTGAAATTGTTCTTTATAATCGCTCTTGTACTCTCCGCCGTCAAAGACTCTAATTCTTCGATATGGCCTGCCGTACTGCGTCCCAAAGGACTCGGATAAAACCGCTCTCGAAGTTCGAACATAACCTTTTGCCGCGGGTCGTCGTCTAAAGCCCGCACCCCATCGATTGCCAATTGCCTCGCTAATTCAAACTGGTCTTCGTCCAATTTGGCTCGGAGTATAATATCGGCATACAAATCTAACGCTTGCGCCAAGTTGTCCGCTTCCAGGACCGCCCCAATGGTTATATGGGAGCTGCCAACCGAGCCGGCGCGGTGCAGCCCCAGCCCGTCAAGGGCGTCACAGAGCTGTCTGCTGCTCTTATCGCCTGCACCTCTGAAAATCCAGTCGGCGATGACGCCTCCGGCCCCGCAGCAGCCGTCCGGCAATAAGGCCTCTCCCGCTGGCAGCATAAAACCAAACGCAACCGAACCAACCGCCTCCATCGGCTCACCAAGTATCACCATCCCATTTTTTAACACGTGTTTATCAAATCTTTCCGCCATTGCTGACCTTTTGACATTCCCGCCCCAACCTTTTTGTCATTCCCTTTCCTTTTTTGTCATTCTGAGCGAAGCGAAGAATCTCTTTTTCGAATTCCAAATTTAATCTATGTCAATTTGTGGTTTTTTCTTTTATTTTTTTAACCGTGGTTTTTTCTAATTGTCATTCCTGCGAAACTTGTCCTGAGCAAAGTCGACGGAGCAGGAATCCAGAGTATTTCGTTCCGCAATTTATTGCGTCTTTTTTAGCCCCCAGCATCGCTGGGGGTTATTGAACTATCTTCAGTTTCTACAAAAGGAAGGATGATTTTACCAATGAACAGCGATGCTTTCAACTGTGAATTGAATTTTCAGCCGAAAAGCTCTAAATATGGCAGGGACATTATCAGAAGGCGCAAAAAGCGAACGCAATACGAACTTAACGAATACCGACTTCACTTATCGATTCCAGGAATCGGGCATACAATAGTATCGCCAAATATCCTAACAAAAAAGTAAGGGCAATTACTAAACCTGTAACCACAATCTTGGTAATTGTTTTATATTCTGGATTGAGCCACACTAACGATAGGGCGAGTGGCCCCGTACAAAGCAGAGCAATTACGACGGCAGGCGTCGTAAAATACCATTTTGCCTTCGGCTTACTGGGTGCATCAAGAAACTCACCGCAAAAACGACACTTCACGGCTCCATCTTGAATTTCTTCTGCGCAAAACGGGCAATTCTTCATAAAACACACTGCGTTTATGCTACGGCTGCTTCCTCCTCAATCTCATCGTACTCCTCGAAGCTGACGCTTATTTTCTTACTCACCCCTCGTGTCTGCATCGTTATCCCGAACAGAACGTCCGCAATGCTCATCGTGCGCTTGGCATGAGTGATTATTATAAACTGCGAATCCTTCTCAAATTCCTGAACAAGCAAATTGAAACGTTCATTGTTCGCTTCATCGAGGGCTGCGTCAATTTCATCGAGGAAGCAGAATGGTGATGGCTTTGTCTTAAAAATCGCAAATAGTAGTGCGATTGCTGTCAGCGCCTTCTCACCGCCGCTGAGCAATGATATACTCCGTGTCTCCTTGCCGGGAGGCCGCGCTATTACTTCTATGCCCGCTTCGAGGATATCTTCGGCATCTTCGAGAACTATATCGGCCCTGCCCCCGCCGAACAGCTTGCGGAAAACCTGCTGGAAATGAACCCTGATTTCTTCAAAGGTCTCCCTGAATTTCTCTCTGCTCTTTTTGTTAAGACGGTTTATCAGTTGCTGCAGGTCGGTGCAGCTGGTGTTCAGGTCTTCAACTTGACCGCTTAAAAAGTTATATCGTTTATCGAGGGTTTCCTGCTCATCTATCGCATCCAAATTTACGTTGCCGAGCCGTTCAATTTTGCTCCGAAGCTCAGCTATTTCTTCTCTTACCTTCTCCCAGTCGACTTCTTCATCCTTGTAATCTTCGTAAGACTGTGCCAGGTCAATCTGCAATTCCTCTTGCACTCTTTCAACCAGATTCTGTCTCCTTACCTCTAACTGCCCCAGTTCTATTTTAAGCTCGCTTATTTTTTGCTCGGTCTCGCTTTGCTCGGCTCTCCTCTGACGAATTAGTTGTTCTGTTTGTTTTTCTTCTTCGAGCAGCTTTTCTATTTCTTTATGCAGCTCTCTGCTGTTTTCTTGGTTATTTTCTTTTTCGACGAATAGCTCCGAAACCGCCGATTCGCAGTTAAGAATATCCCTCTGTGAATTTCGGATTTCGGATTTCGAATTTCCAATTTCCTGCTCTGCCGTCTCAGTAGCCGTCCGGTTTTCTTGCATCTGGCTTTGCAGGCTTACAATTGTTTGTTTTAGTGCCTTGCTTTGTTCGGTAATCTGACCCAGGGCAACCCTCAAATCCGTAAGTCGGCTCGTCTGGAGCTGTTGTTCAGCTTTTTGCTTGGCGTATTTTGCCTCGAGCTCTGCTATATGCGACGAACGCTGGCTGTTTACCGCCTCTAATTCCTCCAGTTTCTGTTTCGAATCGTATTCTTTCTGTACCGTTTGCGTTATCTGTTCTTCCAGCAGGTCGATTTCACTAACTATCAGCGGCTGCTCTTCCCTCAGCCGCTTTATATTTTGCTCTAATATATCGAGCTTTGAGCCGGCCTCCATCTTTTGTGTATTCGCTTCATAAACAGCCGTTCGAAGCTCCTTACACAATTTAGCTAAATGTTCGGTCGCCTGTTCGTTTTTCTTAATTTGTTCCTCGAGCGCCCCGATTTCATCCGTAATATTGGAGATTGTCCCCTGCAATTGACGAAGTCGGCTTTTGCGTGATATCAAACCCGTTGTTTTCCCCAAAGGCCCGAGCGTTATCGCCCCGTCCGCACTCAGGGATTCGCCTCTTAAAGTAACAAATTTATACCCATCCTCTTTTGTTTTAGATAATTCAATTGCCTCTTTTAGAGAGTCAACGATTATCGTTTTGCCTAATAGTTTCCAGACTAATGGCGCGTATTTGCTCTCATATTTTACGAATTCGACAACCCTGCCCGCAACGTAAGGCAATTTCGACAAATCTTTTTTGTCCACGAACGGCTCTATGTTATCCATACATATAAAATTCGCTCGGCCTTCGAGTTTTTCAATTGTTTCCGTATCGGCTAACAGTCTGTTTGTGTTGTTGATTACCAGAGCGTCGGTTTTGCCTTCAAGGGCTGCCTCGACAGCGTCTGAATATTTGAAATCGGCCGAAATTATATCTGCCGCTATCCCTTCGATGTAATCTAATTTATTGACTGACCGATTCGCTAAAATGCCTTTAACGCCCGCATTGAGTCCCTCGCGCCGTCCCTCCATATCTGTCAGTATCGCCAGCTCCCCGCTCAGTGCACTTCGTGCCTCACGGCTTGCGGTTAAGCGCTTGTTGTCCGATGCGAGCAGCCGGTTGATTTCTTCCGTTTCGGTGCGTTTGGATTCTAAATTCTGCGTCAATTCGCCTAACACTTTTTCGATATCGCTCAGACGGGCCTTGCGTTGTGCCTTTTCGGTAAGCAGGTCTTCAAGTTCTGCACGGGCGCGTTCCGCCCGGCTGGCAAGACGGTCCTTCTGGCTGGTTAAATTGTTGCGATAAACCGAAATGCTCTGGATTTCGTTATGAAGTTGCGCCGTCAATCTGACTATATCGATAATACCCGATTTCTCATCTTCCAAATCCGCCTCGAGCGAGTTACATTCGCTGTTTATTTCCTCAATGGCTTCTTGAATTTGCAAAACGCGCTGGCTTTTCTCTTCGAGCATCTTTTCGCACTTTGCCAGCTCACTCTTATATTCCGCCGAATCTGCCTCAAAGACCTTTTTCTGCTCCCGCAGTTTTTCAACCCTCTCGCCCGCTGAGTCCTTCCTTTGCTGAAGTTCTGTTATTCTCGTTCGCAAAAACTCAATGCGTTGAAGCTGCTGCTCAATTTTACTCTCGACTGCAACAAGCCGATTATCCGTATGGCTTAGCTTGTGCTCCGTTTCAATTCTCTCTTCGCCCAGCTTGCTCAGCAGGCTGTCTCCCTTTGCCACCTCCGCTGCTAATCGCCCCAACTGCCCCTCCACTTGCTCAAGAGCCGTTTTTTTCTCTCTAAGTTGCGTCTGATTTTTATGGTATTCAACCAGCGAATAATTGACCTGAAGCTCCTTGAGTCTTTGGCTGTATCGAAGGTAATTTCGCGCTTTGCCCGCCTGAAGTTTCACACTTCGCAGTCTCGTTGTAACTTCGCCTAAAATATCTGCAAGCCGAAGAAGATTTTGTTCCGTGTGTTCCAATTTACGAAGTGCCTCTTTTTTGTGAGCTTTGAACTTGCTTATGCCGGCCGCTTCTTCAAATACAACCCTTCTGTCTGTCTTCGATGCGCTTAATAGCTGCTCAATCTGTCCCTGCTCAAGAATCGAGTAAGCTCTGGCACCTATGCCGGTGTCCATAAATAATTCTCGAATATCTTTCAATCGGCAGGTTTTGTTGTTTATCCGATACTCACTCTCCCCGCTTTTGTATATCCGCCGTGTAATCTGAACCTCGTCCGCTTCTATTGGCAGTTGTCCTGTCGCCGTGCCGTCCGGATTGGAGATAAACAGGCTCACTTCCGCTGCGCCAAGAGGCTTTCTGCTGCTGCTTCCGCTGAATATCACATCAGCCATCTGCCCTCCTCGAAGGCTCTTGACACTTTGTTCCCCCAGTACCCACTTTACCGCATCGACGATATTGCTCTTACCGCAGCCGTTCGGGCCCACAATAGCCGTTATGGACGAATCGAAGGAAAATTCTGTTTTGTCGGCGAAACTTTTGAAGCCGTTAAGAACGATTTTTTCAAGTCTCATTTTTCACCCTGCAGTTAGTACGTTGTCATTGCCAGGCCTGCAAAGCAGGCCGTAGCAATCTCAATATTTAGCCCGTGGTTTTACCGCCGGTTATCGCAATGCGCAATACGATATACGCAATACGATATTATTGTCGGCCGAAGGTCTCTTTTCTCTTGACAATTAGTCGATTTTTGGCGGGGGACCCGCTCGAAACTCCGCGTTTACAGCACCTTTATCGCACATCTGCTTCAAAAGACCTATCACATCGGCATACGAAACGCCTAACCCGAGACGTTCTTCCTCTGCCTTTTTCAGCGGCTCTTCGCAAAGCGTTTGAATAATATCCCTCAGTTCAAATGTGCTTTTCAGTTGCACTATTACGCTGGGCCGTTTGGGATGTTTACGCATTATCGAGACATATTTTTGGCCGGCTGGAGAGTTTATTGTTATATTCCCGTCTGATGACTGAACAAAAATATTGCGCCGGCAGGATATCGGTGCGCCGAATAGAACAATGCGAGGCTGACCACTGCGAGAAACAAAAATCGTCCTGTATTCGGTTTGTGCGATTTCTTCCAGATAGAAATTGCGCGCGATGAGAGTTTGTGTTACGGCTATATCGTCTAATCTCCGCAGTTGCTCGTATGCAGCCAATCTGATTGCGAAATCTTCCTCCCGCAGAAGACGTCGGCATATCGCAGTTGCATCATTCCGCCTCGCCGCTCTTCCGATTGTCTCCAGCGCCTCGAATCGATAGGCAGAACCTTTATCCATTGCTATCTCACGCAGCGCCTCCAATCCACTGCCGCTGCCCAGATTGAGCATACATCTGCCTGCACGAAGACGAACCTCCTCATTGGACGACTCCAGCAGTGCACCCACGTTGCTGAGACTTTCATTCCCTATCGCCTCAAGAGCAATTTCACTTTGCTCTTTCTCCTCCGAAACGGCAAGCTTTCTAACGAATGTCTTTACTCTTTCTCTCGTGATTTCCCGCGTCTCGGAGAGATACGTTGCCTTGACTATCGATACGAACCTTTGTTTTTCCTCTTTGTATTTAGCCGGCACTTTCAATTCTATCTGACCGGGTCCGATCGCCCTGGCCGTATCGTCCCAAAGTGCGTTTAACCGGTTGCGAATAAGCCCTGCCATTCTGTAATCCGGACGCCGAAGCGCCAGACCTACCCGGTAATCATCGAGCACCTTCCCGCCGGCCAGGATATATCCGACTTTTTTATCTGTTTCCGAAGTGTTGATTGTATCTATGAAGACCGGCCCTTTCGCCGTAGCTAAAACTTTTGTAGTTATCCCGAAGGCGCCTGCCGTCCTAAGCTCAGCGTCATAAAGCCACCCGCCTTCCAGAGAAGTTGTTTGCGTACCGGGTAGGGCGGCTGCTCTTATATCGAAACGTTGGTTTTTTGAAGCCGTTACCGGTATCAGACCGTGCACTAATACTACAGCCGTATCAAGACCGCTGATAAATTTTTCAATGTCTATTGTCGGCTCAGGCAATTGCGTCAGGATATATTGTTTAAGATATGCTCTAATCTGTGTCGGACACTCCGAAGAACCTGTCCCGTTAAGACCGCCGACAACCCCGTACCCTTCGACCAGGATTGATTCGAGGGAGGATACCTCGGCCAGCGAACCTATTGTTGGGCCTAAATCCGCCTCGGTTGCCAGGATTCCCTTACCGCCCCCGCCCGGCTCACCGCAGCTTGATATGAAAAAACCGATAACCAGTATGCTTATCGCGCAACCTATTTTTATACGCCGGATATCCATAGTAATAGATAATCCAAAAAAACTATTCTTCTATTTACTATTCGTACTAAATACCCGTTCTCTTCAATAATAAATAGAAAATATCGAATAGTCAATATCGAAGTCGAAGATCCGGCGCCTTTTTGACGGAATCCGGCGCCTGTTTTTGCTGAAAGTCCAGCCCCTGCAAGACCGGCCTCTGCACGGACCGGACGGAACGGAGTCAATCGTAAATCGTAAAT
>SMTZ1_10008201_pt1 | contig 10436 bp, 10 predicted proteins | sample DeeMarSWOR136_30_FD_25667 | JGI IMG/M metagenome (IMG submission 25667) | reverse complement strand
CGGGAACACTCGCTTCTCTTCCAATTGATAAATTGGCATAGGGTTGTTTTCTGGTTTTCACACAATCAAGAAAACTCCTTCGTTCCGCTTGAACTCCAATGTGAACAAGACCCTCATTGTCGGAATAATAGTCCACATCCACTTCTTCCAATTGATTCCCTTCGGAAATAATTAGTTTCTCATCATTTTTAGCTAATGCCCATATCCCATTATCTCCTATTATTCCAATTTCGAGTCCCTCGATTGGCTGGATTTCATACATGCACAACCCTAAATTCGCTTTTGCCTCATTTTCATATTCAATCAGTACATTCGCATGATCAAGAATAGTAGGATTTTTAAGGATATAACCTTGGTACCTGGAGTAGGAACATTGAATTCCATGACCCGGTTTAACCACATGCTGCCCTCCCATCGCAAATACTTTTTTGGGAGGGGATTGAATAAACCAATTAAATAAATCAAAATGATGACAGTTTTTGTCTAAGAGAACTCCCCCTGACTTTTTTTCATCAAAAAACCATGGACTTGGAAAATTTTCTCTATATTCTTTACAGTATGCCATCATCACCTTTCCAAATGCCCCTTTTTCGATTAATTTAACCAGTGTCCGAAAAAGATTCGAATATCGATATTCCAGCCCAATCTGAATAATTCTATCCGTTTTTGCATACTCTTTAATAATCTTATCTGTCTCTTCAATAGTCGGAGCAATGGGTTTTTCCAGGAAAATATCTTTATTTGCTCTTAAGGCATCGATTGTTATTTGAGGATGTAAATTAGTTGGTGTGGCAATTACAACAGCATCCACTTCTGATATTTTCAATAAATCCTTATATTCTCTAAGAAAAGCCGGACTACTTCCATGAATGGATGACTGACTCATTTTAAGTTGTTTTTCATTTGGATCAGCAACAGCTATAATTTGACTCTCAGATAATCTGTCAAAGCCCATACAATGATCCCATCCGTGAATACCAGCTCCAATTATTCCAATATTTATCATCATATCCGCCTATATTAACCTTAAATTAATTTGATTAATTCAAATTTAATAACTATTTTTTAATTATTTGATTAACCCAATCTTTTCGTTTTGAATAATTTTATTATGAGGGAGTATCTTTAATAAATTATATTTTAAATTTAAATTTGGAATGTAGTATAAAATGGAAAAAAAAATAGACACGTCGGAACAGTTCATAGAGTTTTACAAAAAAAAAGGAGATTATCTTATCTCTTTAGTGGATAATCATTATGCCAATAGAGAATATAAAAAATGTCTTGAACTATTAAATCAAGCATATGCCATGTATCAAAAAGGTAATTGTACGGAAGATATGGCAAACACTAAGAAGAGATTTGATGATATTAAGGACACCCATTTTAAAAAAAAGGAATAGCATTCATATCTTACATTTTTAATTTTTTCATTATTTTTTCTATGTGTGTTCCTCTCCAATACACCTTTTTACAGTTTGTACATTGATAGAAAACCTCAATATATTTGAACGTTTCAGGCTTTACCTCATTTATTATTTTATTTTTATCCTTTACTTCTTCTAAATCTGAATTGCAAATAGAACACCGAGCATTTTGCATGTCAAAATTATATTCTAAATGTAATGCATTCTTAAGTTGATTCAAATAATTATACACACCTTCTCCCTCTAAGAATATACTTCGATCTCTATGTTTTTTGTAAAAGGAATAATCTCTCGTTATGATAATGCGATTATTTTCAAGCGCATAATTCGCCAATTTCTCATCAGGTACAGGACTTATATCAAAAAGTTCTTCTAAATCGTCAGCATAAACTGTATCATAACCAAAGATGCGTAGGAATCTTGCTAATCTTCCAAACATGGCATCAACTAAAAATTTCATCTTCAAATATATAAATCATTGAAAAATTATTTAAATTGTCTAATTAATTAAACTTAATCAAAATATGGTGATAATTTATATGGAGGCAAAATCGCTAATGGAGAAAGCAGTAAAGTTTCATGGGCATTCTTGTCCTGGCCTAGCAATCGGAGCTTTGGTTTCAAAATATATATTGGATGACGGTAATGATTTTAGTATAGACGAAGAGTTGGTTGCTGAAGTGGAGAACGATAATTGCAGTGTTGATGCGATTCAAGCGCTACTGGGGACAACCTTTGGTAAGGGAAATCTGATATACCTTGATTATGGAAAAAATAATTATACATTCTACAATAGAACCAATAAAAAAGCAGTAAAATTATCATTAAAAGCAGTAAGTTTTGGTGATAGAGAACTTTCTAGGGAAGCTCGAATTGCTAAATTATTATCATCTAATCCAGAAGATATTTTTAAAATAGAGAGTGTAGACTTTAATCCGCCGACAATGGCCCAAATACATGAGTCTATTATTTGTGAAAAATGTGGGGATCCTACTATGAGTATACGTATTAAGGAATTTAAGGGTAAAAAACTATGTATGCCTTGTTATGAAAAATTACAGTGAAATTTATCCCTTAAACGATATGGAACTCTTAAAAATTAAAATATTTATTAATTACTTAATTACTAAAATTAATTATACTTTTGATGGTTTAGATTTTTAAAACTTTTATATTATGATAATAAGGGAATTTTCTGAGCATGATATTGATGAGATCACCTCTTTGATGAAAAAATTATGCCAAATGAGGGATCAAGAATTTGATGAGGAGAGGTGGAGGAGTAGCTTAGAAAATCATATGAGAAAAGAAAATTCAGAAGTTATAGTTGCTTTTGATAAAAATACGAACCAAGTTATAGGGATGGCACAATGCTCCATTAGAAATCCTGACAATGGTGTTCGATTTGGATATATTTCTAATTTGATTGTGAAAGAAGAAAAACGGAGAACTGGTATTGGAGAGAATTTAATGCGTTATATTATAGATTATTTCAAAAAAAACCATATACCATCCGTGAGATTATCTCTAAAATCAAATTTAGATGAAGCAGCTATTATATTATTTACGAAATTAGGATTTCATGAATTATTTCGGGTATATGAATTAAATATATAATTTTAAAATGATTTTCATAAAACATAAATTGATTATATTATGATTAAGGAAATAGACAAAGGAAATACGTTAATCGTAAGAGGGCCAACAAGAGTCACCTTATTAGAAGGGAAATTAGAAGTCCTTGGAAAGTTGGTAACTCCAGATGAGAAAATTGAATCCTCAGATCTTGCCGATCTTTCAGGTGAAAACGCAATTATTATCCCAGGTGCTAATACACTTCCTTTATTTGCGTTGGAAAAATCAAAGTTAGAAATTTATACGAATACAGAGGAAAATCTAAAATTAATTGGGGAGAATTCCATCCCAGACACGTGGATAGATATTAAAGATTCATTAATGAAAGTGATAAGGGATAATCAAGGAAAAGGGCAACCAATAAAGGTTATGGTATTAGGCATAAGTAGTGGTAAAACAACGATAATTAAGTATTTAGCAAACAATTTTCTTAGAGAAGGCTTTACTGGAGGATATTTAGACTCCGATCTTGGTCAACAAATTATGTATCTTCCTACCACAATTTCAATTGGCGAAGTTAAGGGTTCTGTTTTAGCAAGCGAAGATATTCATCCTGAGGATACAGTATTTATAGGAGCTACTTTCCCAAAAGGAAATTATAAATTTATTGTTTCACAGTCCTGCAGAAATTTAATTGATAAGTACATAAAAACACATAAAAATACAGATTTTATATTAATTGATACAGATGGATGGATAAAAACTGAAGCAGGAATTATTTACAAAACATTTTTCATTGAAACAGTCGATCCTGATGTGATAATAGTTTTTCATGATGAAACTGTAGAAGAATTGAAAGTGCTGGAAGATCATGCTAAAAAAACACGAAAAGATAGAAAATTACACCTCATTAAAGAAAATAATCAATATTTTTATGATAAAACTAAAGATGAGCGAAGATTTCTGAGACAAAGTCAATTTGCAAAGATTTTAGAAAGTTATAGAAAAATAACGATTCCTATTTCACAGAACAATATTCAATTTGTAAAAATGGAATATAATCCAGATACTAAGCAATCAGTTGAGAAAACCATCGAAATTGAAGATCTAATCAAGCTCCCGTATCATTATGTCGTTATTTCTTTGCTCGATGAAAACTCAAATATGATCAAATTAGGACTTCTTTTTGTAGTGAGTCTCGAAAAGGATTATGTTTTAGTATTTTCAGATTTATCTTATAAAGATCAAATAAAAATTAAAAAAATTCTTCTCGGAAGTCTACGATTATCAACAAAAGGAAACCATCAAGGATACTTATATCTCTAATTTAGTGAAAAATATAATAAAAAAAAAGTAAGATATGAGATCTCTTAATTTTTTAGTTTGAATATATCTTTTATTCGGGCATCTGTAATCCTATTGTTCCCATGGCTTCTGCTGCTGACATTAATACTTCTATTTTATACTTAAATCCGTCAATCGCTTCTGCATACCAGATCGCTGCCTCGCTTATTCGGGCCAAGGCTTTTTCGATTTGCCCCTTTACAACCTCATTAATAGTAATTACTTTGATACCTTCTTCACTCGCAGATATCCCCCCTAAGAGAATCCTTTTCATTAAAGTTTTATCATCGGGATATTTCTTGCGACCTTCTATTACCTTATTTCCAAACGCTCTAGCTTGTTGAGCTGGATACCAGGCAGTTGACATAATATATACCATATTTCTCACCTTCTTTTAATTTCAAATTTAATTTGATTTTGCATTAGATTTCAAGGTGATAAACAACTAGATTATTGGCTATTTAAAATTTACACTTTTGTGAAAAGTGAAATAAAAGAAAATTCCAAATTTATATAAATAATTAGAAGGTTAATATGCTTAAAATAGATTTAATTTAACGCTTTAATTAATTTTGAATGATTCTTATGGATGAGGCTGGACTTTCTAAATTTATAGAGTTGATGTTGAAAGAAATTTCATATCCAGAAGCGGAATTGATCAAATTTGGAGAATCATTAGGAATGGACCTGTTTTCCACTGCTCCGATTAAAGAATCAACTGATGATGCGTATGTGGATAAAATACGGCAAAAATCACTACAAATAATGGAAAAATACAAGGATAATTATTTACCTCAGCCAGACTTATTTTATGCGGGGAGTATCGATTTTATGGTATGCGATGAGCCTGAGGGAAAAAAATTCTTTCTTTTAGAGACAAATGGTGGTTCGAACAGAGGACTTTCCTCCATAACAGAAAAACAACAGGAAATAATATATAACGGATATTTTGAGGCAATTGATCAGGCGATTAAAAGGAACAATCGGGGAGATAATAAGGTGTTAATTTTAGTTGGAGTTCCTGTCAATGATGGATTAATTCATGAAAAAGTGATAATGGTCGATTACTTTAGAAAAAAATTACAAAAAAGAAATCTCAAAGTAGAAATATTTGATATTAAGAATTTTAATCAGGCTTTCAATGGAGAAGTAGCGTTTCTCATAGCAGATTATAAGCAATTATCTACAACTCTTTCTTTTTCAGAGAATTGGGTAAAAATTCACGGGCAAAAACTAAGTGTCTTAATAGGTGATGGTATTGCAAGACGGTTGCAGAATGAAGAATTTGCGAAGTTAATAAAGGAAGATTTTCGCAAAATTCACACAATTATAGTTAATCCAGTTTTTAGAATCACAGATGATAAATCCCTAACTTATTTAGCTAGTTATTATGCGAAAGATATACTGGAAAAATATAATCTAAAATATCTTCTTTTCACTAAAGCTTATAATGAAAAAGAATTGATTGATAAAATTCACCATGTGATTACTAAATTTAAAAGACCGTTTATTATTAAACCCGACGGTGGATCGGGAGGAGCAGGGGTTATCCCTATCTCACCTGAAGAAGATCACTCTAATATTAAAAATCTTATAGAAGAGAGTAAAAATGAATTCTTTTCAAAATTCATGAAAAATAGAAATCCATTCCCTTATACCATCCAGGAAATGGCAGATTTCTCATTAATAACACCTCCTTGGGATAAGAAAGGCAAACATACTTTCGATCTTAGAATTTATATGGCTCAAAAAGAAGGAATAATTGTACCAATTGGAGGGTTGGCCAGGATCGCCAGAGAGAGTTATTCAGGGAGTTTGGATAAGCAAGAATTTGTAGTAAATTTATCGGGTTATGACGGATTCATTGATATTAAACGCGGACGGGGCATTTCAGAAGAAATCAGTAAACTTCTAAACTTAAACTTTGATGACTATGTCAATATGTTCTGCATTGGATGTGTAATGTTTGCAAGCATGGCTAAAAATTATCAAAAAATTATAAATTTCTCAGATTGGGATAAAATTATCGGATAATATTGAACTACAATGGAGCTTGATACTTTAAAGCAATTATTGGATATACACCAACGACAAATCTTATTGGATATTATTATTGATAAATTAAGGAATTTCAGTAAATTAGAATACATCAATTATGAAATATTTGAAACTTATGAAGGACCTATTCCAATGATAACATTTACAAAAAGTTCAGATCCTAGAGAAATTAAATATGTTAAAGTGTTTGTAGGGGCCCAGCACAACGAATATAACGGACTTTTTGGTATTTTAGATTTTTTAAAACAGATTAAGAGGCAAAAAATCAACATTTATGAGATTTTACATAACCACCAGATATTAATCTTCTTTCCGTTAATGAATCCTTACGGTTTTCTTAATCCCGGAAAAGACAATAAATCGGGATATTATCTGAAAAACGGAACAAATCTCAACCGATACTGGCGCCGTACATTCGCTCCCGAATATCAAAAATTTAATGACGACCATAATGAATATCCGATACCAGAACATGCTAAGATATTTAAAAAAATCCTGGAGCCCTATTGGGAAAAAGATGATATCTCAATTTATATTTTAGACTTCCATGAAACCTCTTTACTTCGAAGAGATTTAAGCGATTTAGAGAGGAATTTACATAAAGAATCAATAACCTATAAATTCGACCATGTCTATAAAGAGATAATCATTTTAAATATTTTAAAAATGTACAATATCCCATACATTCATGAACATTTATTTAAAACCTGCGGACGCAACGCCAATCATACTCACATCCAACTATCAATGAAACAATTGGATATAGTACATGAAAAACTATTAGACTATATTTCGAACAACAACGACAAGCTGCCTTTCTATTTCTGCTATAGCGAAAAGAGCAAAGAATACTGTCAAAAATTAGCACGCATTGTATATAATAAATTAAAGGAAAGGAATATATTATGGGAAACGCACCTTCCTTCTATTAGCCACCAACACGTATACCACGGATGTATTGTATTAATGAATGATGCTTCATCACGACCGAATCTTTATGCATTTGAAATTGAGTGCCACAAACAATTCTTTGATATTTTCGAAGAGATTGAAAAATCTAAGACGGATTCCAACTATTTTGATGATAAATTAAGGTCCATCAATATGGGCATTGATTTGGTGGTTGAAAGCATAAAAGAAATGGTTAAATTATTTTAAATCATGAATTAAAAAAGTTAAGTGTGGCCCCAACCAAGGCAAGTTCATTTTTTTTCTGCATGTGTCCTCCCTTTTTTAACACTAACTGCTTTTGGATGGGAACATCTAATATTGATTTATTTTCCTCAAAATTGACGAAAGGAATGATTTTATCGTTTTTAGAATGAATTAATAAGACTTTTTCTGAAAATTTTTCCCATTCGGTTTGAGAAAGAGCATTTTTTAGCTTTTCAATAACAATAAATGGTGAGAATTTTTGGTTTAGCTCCTCATCTGGATTTAAATTAACCCCTTTCATGTGATAACTAAATTTCACAATAAGATTAGCGGCTGAGATATTTTCTTTATAGTGAGACATAGATGAGACTGCCACAATTTTTTTAATATTTTCATTGGGAAATCCTGCACATAACACAGTAATCGCACCAATACTAATCCCGAGAGCAAATATTTTAAAATTTTTTAGATCTTTATTATTAGTGATCCATTCAATAATAGAATTGAAATCTTCAATCCTTTTCAGAAAATCTGCCCTATGACCCATTGTCTTTGATTCTCCAATCCCTCTCGCATCGTAGGCTAAAATTACATATCCCTGATAAGCTAAAGGATAATAATAATATTGGAGAGTTTCTTTCTTGTCTGAAAAACCAGCGCTTACTACGATTATAGTATTTCTTAATTTAACAGATTGTTGATCTTTTAGGCATATCAAATCGGCGTGAAGAAAAGCCCCATTTACATCAATAACTACTTTTGAAATTTCAAGATTTTTTAGATAAAGTGGATCCCACCTGTCAAACCAAATATCTCTAAATGTGAAATATATTTCAAAAGGAGCATAGACCGTTAAAAAAACGAGAATAGAGGCGATTATTAAGATTCGCAGTGTGTTGCCCCAGGACGCATTCACATACCAGATAAATGCACTCACCAAGAATGCGATTATAACAACAATGATACGTTTATGAGTTTTAGTTAGCAATCCTTATCTACACAGCTATAAATATTATTAATCTATATGAATAATTTTCTAATCAAAAAAATAAAATTTTAAAAGAAATTAAAGTCTTTAGTAAAAATCGAATTACCGTATTATTTCAATTTCAACCAGGATAATAATTTATGAAATGGAAGAAAATTTTACTATTAGTGGCAAATTATAAAACAAGTGGTTATGATTTCTATGATTCAGCTTTTCCGCCGTTAGCTTTAGAGTACTTAGCTGCTTACGTGGAAGATTTAGTTGACGTAATGATATTAGATACAAAAGCGGCAAATTTAAGTTTAAAACAGGCAAAAGAGAAAATTGAAGAATTTAAGCCAGATTTAGTTGGTTTAACCGTCCCAGTCACTAGTGCAATTGATACAGTATTGAATTATGCTAAGATCGCCAAAAAATTTGGATCTACAACGGTTATAGGGGGATGGCACCCAACTTTAGCTGTTGAGCGCACTTTATCTTCCCCTTGGATTGATATTTTAGTGAGAGGGGAAGGAGAATTCACTTTTAGAGAATTAATAGAGAAGAGTTCTCCCGAAAATGTACATGGCTTATCATATAAAAAAGACGGTCAAATAATACATAATCCGGAAAGATCGTTTCTTAAAAATTTAGATCAATTAAAATTCCCCTCACGACATTTAGTAAAAAATTATGACTATAAAATATTTAACATGAACTGTGACGCAATAGAGACCTCTCGTGGATGTCCCCAAGGTTGCAAATTCTGCAGCACTCATGTCGTCTATAAGCGTAGATGGAGAGCTAGGTCCATAGAAAATGTAGTGAAAGAATTAGAAATTATTTCACAAAATAAGAAAATTACAGATGTGTTTTTTGTTGATGATAATATTCTGGTTGACATGAAAAGAGTTGGAGAACTGTGTATTGAAATCATTCGAAGAAAAAGACAAGGTACGATAAAGAAAAACCTTCGTTTCTTCTTTCAAGGAAGATTAGATTCAATGGCAAAGTATCCTAAAATCACTGAACTAATGGGCAAAGCAGGATTTTGGTTGGTTTTAGTTGGTGTTGAGGCAACTGACGATAAGACGTTAGAGATTATTGATAAGGGATGTAAATTGGAAAATATTAAAAAAGGGATAAAAGTATTACATAAAAGTGGGATCATGATAATGGGAAATATTATCATTGGCGCAAATTTAAAGGATGGTATTGATGACGTTATTATTACAATTAAAAGAACGAGGGAGTTAGGTTTGGATCTTCCAAGCTTTACTCTACTAACCCCATTTCCCTCTACAGATTTTTATTACGATCTAAAACAAAAAAATCTTTTACTTTCTGAGGATTATTCCAAATATAATTGGTTAAATCCAGTTATAAAAACCGAAAATTTGAATCCGAGGGCTTTAAAATTGTTATTATTTTTAGGTTTTTTTTATATTAATTATTATGGCGGCGGATGGGTGAATAAATTAAAATTATTCTATAGAAATACTAAATCCAGAGGAATAAAATTCACTTTTCATCCCATTCGATTCTATAGAACTTCGATCTCATATTATAAATGGAGATGTATCGTTCATAACAACTTAAGGGAATTAAATAAAAAAATTCATCAAATTAAATTTGGAAAGCTTAAGGATATGGAAGAATTAAGGCATGCTATAGCAAAAGAAATTGAATAAAAAAATATGGAATGTTTAAAATTAATGAAAAAAGAAATTAAAATAAGATAAGTAATGTAATAACTACTTCTTTTTCTTTGGTTTTCCAGATGCTCTTCTTTCTGCTTCAGTCCATGGCTTCTTCTTCGATTCTTTTCCAGGAGGACACCCGAAATCATCTCTTACTTTACATTCTCGTTTACTGTCTGAACCAGGACAAGGTTCACATTTCATCTTTCT
>SMTZ1_10010909_pt1 | contig 10437 bp, 8 predicted proteins | sample DeeMarSWOR136_30_FD_25667 | JGI IMG/M metagenome (IMG submission 25667) | reverse complement strand
TGCTGCTCAGGCCGGCGGTGTTCATCGAGCTCGGGTGGTGGCTGAGGCAGGCGTCGACGCCGTCGAAGACGCCCTCCCTCACCATCCAGACCTTCCCGCTGAGCATCTCCTCCGCGGGGCAACCGAAGAACTTGATCGTGCCCTTTATCCCCGCCTTCTCCATGGCTGCCTTCGCCGCAATCGCCCCGCCCATGCCTGAGGTTCCGTGGATGTTGTGGCCACAGCCGTGGCCCGGGGCGCCCACCTCGATGGGCTCCTTGTGGGGCACCTTCTTCTGGGAGAGGCCGGGCAGGGCGTCGTACTCTCCCATCACGCCGATCACGGGTCTCCCGCTGCCCCATTTGGCGACGAAGGCCGTCGGAATCGCCGCGACCCCTCTTTCCACCGAGAAGCCGTGGGCCTTCAGCTCGTCCGCGAGCAGCTTGGAGGATTTGAACTCGACGAAGCCGAGCTCCGCGTACCCCCACACCGTGTCGCTGATCTCGATGATCCTCTCCTTGTTCCTCTCAACCCAGTCGATGACTGTCTTCTTATTTCCGTCCGTCATATCGTATCAGCTTTGGTAGGCTTCAACTTGTATTTCAAGATATTGACAAAATTAGTGTCCAAATGTTGAATAGTGATCGAAGGTCGCGTTTGAGAGGTAGATCCACGAGTTACTTATTGTTAAAAAATACGCATAATAATAAATGAAACTGCCTAAAAAATATTCATATTATTAGAAATCACAATAATTAATTATTACTACTTTATAGCATAGAAATGTTGGCTAATGTATGTCTCTAGAACAGCTCTTATAAAATAAGAAAAATTAAGCCCGTGGGTGATATCACCTGTTCATGGTTGATTCAAACTCCAGATCACACATAGAACTCAACCTTCAATATTTAAGTAAAATATTATAAGTATTTAAGGAATTAACGAATAAAACAATGAAGGCTATTATCTTAGATCATTAAAATACTAAGTTAATTAACATAAGAAATATAATTAAAAGAGTTAATCTTCAGGATTACAAGATAGTAGAGAACTTAAAGCGTGGATTATAAACGATTATATATATAAAATTTAAAGTTGAACCTGTACACATTATCGAATAATAATTTTTTTTTTCAAGTTTTAAAAAAAATTAATAGATTAAGATTTTAAGACAATCTCTTTCTTGTCTACACCACCTTTTTCAGATGTAGCTTTTATTTTTATGGTTACAAAGTCAGAAGGAGCTCTGATTAACCACTCCGCTACTTTGGATGAGCTATCTGTACCACTCCCAAATGTTGCACCATAGAATCGACCTGGAGGTTCTGTTTTAGGACCAAGAGGGGTATAGAATCTTCCAGCGAGCCTTGCGTTACGTCCCTCAATATGGCCAAGTTCAAACTTATTTTTACCCATTATAAGCTCCGATCCTTCGTTTAGGCTTATCTCTATAATAACGGGTTTTGCTAGTTTGGTTTTTTTAGCATGTTCGGTTATATTTGTAGGTAAAAAACCGAAGTTTTTCACTACAGCAACAATCTTGTATAATCCGGGTTCAATTTTAACGGTTCTAACCTCTACAATTTTAACTTGTGGGCTAAGTGCTGCATAGATGAGCATAAATTTCGCAGCTCGTTCACATTCCTCCTCTAAGGATTTTTGGGGTGGATTCTGCCAAGTAAACTTGTATTTCCACCCTCCAATCTCGACTGATCCTAGTTGAGGGTGTTCATAAGGTGCCCAAGCAAGAAAACCAGCCCCATTCAAAAACTCATCATTCCACTTCAAAAGTGCTAGATCTTCTTCTTCGGTTCGATTGTCGTCCATTATTAATCGTATTCCTCCTCTTTCTCTGAAATTTCCTAGTCCCGCTTTTCCAGGCATATCCCATAGTTCATATGTCCAAGCATAAACTCCCATAATGTCGAAGAGAAAGTCCTTTGCGGTACCTACTCGTGGAGTCTTTGGATCGAGCGTAAAAAGGATGCTGTTTCCCCCCACACTAGGGTATTGCATTTCTCCACTAAGTTCTGTCCCGATGTCCCCGATGAACTCATAGGTGGCTATGTCTTTTATGTCGAGTTCTTCATCACTAGCACAACTGTAAGAACGAACGATGACCCCACTATGGGTGTGATAGGCTAACCCTCCACAGATATTTTTATGAGTACGTAAGAAATCGGCCTGAGCCCGGGCTTCGGGTTCGTCCAATGGCATATCTACTCCATAGGCTCTGCTTTCTGGTGTCCATCGTTCTGGCCAGTTTCTATTTGTCCCTCCAATCCATCTCGGAGGTGCTGCTTTTATCTCGCCTCCGTCATATCCTTTTATTAATCCTTCTGTATAGATTTTATAGTAAGTTCCCCCAAAATCGTTTGGTTTTCTTTTTACCATAATTCTTGGGTCTTTATCACTGACCTTCCAATCGCCATTTGGATCCTCTATACGCATCTGAGTAATATGGCCATCACCGTTTACATCTTCCTCGTAGAGCCCCTCTTTCCATTCGAATTCTGGATTGAGAATGCCACCACCCGTTCGTCTATAAGGAGTAGTCAGATATATCTCCGCGCCATCTGGATTAAGGCAGGGTAGAATGTAGAGGCAGCGAGTATTGAGAAGTTCAGTGATATATCTTTCTTTACCATAATTTGTTAGAACATACTGTATGGTCCAGATGCAGACTTCCCGGCCCGTCACTTCTCCAGCATGAGTGTTCCCATCTTCGTATATTGCTGGTTTTTCTGATGCAGGGCCAGTTTCATAGTTAGTAATTTCCATCATCCATAGTTCTCGTCCTGCTGAGCTTTTCCCAATTGAGTATAGCCTACATAGTTTAGGATATTTTTTGGCTATACCTTTAAGCATTTCAGTCATTTCATCGTATCTGTGATAATGATCGAACGTAATATTAACCATTTACATCTTCCACTTGTATTATTTTATTACTAATATTTAATAATTCTGCGTGCTTATAGCGAATTATATTATTTGTGAATTTAAATTAGCAAATTTTATATAAAAAATTTAAGTTATAATGAATTTAATATCATATTCACTATTTTACATGATAAATGATAAAAAGAGGGGGATTTATCAGATATTTTTTTTGGTTTTTCGCCATATAATGTCGAATAGTATAAATGCTAAGGCCACAGGTATTATATATACAGCATCAGTTTGCCATAGATTTAACAAAATGCCAGAATAATTTGCTAGTCTTCCAGTTCCAGTGTTTGCATAAGCCGCACCGACGGTTACCATAATGAAGATGCGGCCAATTCTAGGTATCACGTATATCGGACCCTTTATTTGTCTGGTGAAAATGAAATAACTAAGAGTGCAGAAACTACCTACAGTGATCAGGGTAGTGTTAAAGCTATCCATGAAAGTTGCTTTAATTAATGAACTCATTGATCCTCCGATCTGACCAAGAAGCTGTGCGTGTATTGCTCCTCTCATTCCAAGCGCGGTACCAAGAGCAACAATTAATGAAATGGGAATCATATAGAAGGCCCTAGTTTTACTATAGAAGAACAGGATGAACCCCAGTGCTAGAATAAATATCCCACCCCACAGATATTCTCCGCGAGTAACTGGAGTCCATGCGATTGATAGGGCTGATTCCCATCCCAAGACTAAGAGATGTGCTCCGTAGAACCCAACATAAAAATATTCAGCGCATCTGTAAAAGATATTCTCACGATAAAGCAAGCTCCATATTGCAAGTGCACCGATTCCATATAAGATATATACTACTGAGACCATTTATGCCCTACCTCCTTGGCGTGTAGCAAAGTAAATGATGTTACCGATAACTATAGAAGCCACTATTAACAGTTGAGCTAAATTCAATACATCCATGAGTGATGCCGCTAGTCCAGGCTTACGTATGAGAAGCTCATATTCAGCGGCACCGGTTAAACTTACCAACATTGCTACGACTTGTCCTGCACCTATGTAAGGATATAGTCTCGGAGCTGAGACGCCGGGTGCTCCGAATATTATGGGCGTCCCATAAGCAGAATACCATTGGGCGACCATTTGCTCAAAATTTCCTCCTGAAACAGATATCGCGAGACTCCAATCATCAACGGTCTTACAGTACTCCATTATCGGAAACTCGGATAGAGGTTTTTTCTGTTCACCATCTACTTCAGTTATCCAACTGTTGCGAGCAAATGCAGCTATAGCGGTTTCGCCGCCAGCTATATATCCGACAAATATGTAGTCTTCTCCATAAACTTTCCCATATGCATCTGGGTTTATAGGAGAACCCGAAAGTGTACTTCCTTTAAATGTCATATCCACGAGCATTGGACCTTCTGCCCCTAAGGCAACAATGACAACTTTCAGAGGACGAGATAACAAGTGTTTCATTAAAGCAGCGAATTGCGTCCCTAACTCAGGCCCGTATCCTGTACTATGCTGAGCGTCTAAGATAACAACGCTTCCAGGAGGTAGATTTTCAATAAAATCATACGCTGATCTGGTTAAAGCACTTGGTGCTAGCGGAAGTCCAAGGGGCATCAAAATAGGTATAGATGATAATATTAGCAGAATGAGATACAGATACCTAGCGTCTAATCCACTAATTTTCTTTAAACTCATTCTGCCCTAGCCCTCCTTTCAGCTAAGTACCCAGTCTCACGTCCGATTAAGATTCGAAGCGATGTAACAATTGTGCCTATAGCGACACCCATTATTACTCCCCGGTATCCCGCCGAATTAGCATTATCCATGATCCAGACTTTAATTGCTTGGAAGCCAGGCCAAATGCTACCTGTTACAGGGCTATTACCCATGAATACTAACGCGGCAGTAATAAGCAGGAATATTGAGTCGGTGCTCTTAGCTCTAAAAGTTCTGAAAGCTCCTGACAATATGTAGAAACCTAAGAGAGCAAAGAATGCTTGAGAAACTGGTGTATACAAATTATTGTATAGGTACACATAAGTAGGATCCTTTCGAGTAAGGAATAGACCAATTATGAGTGGAATCCATAAACTAATCAGCAATAACATACTTGGGATCCAATTACTGCCTCGTCGGATTACATTTTTCGAGTGTGTACGGGTAAGATTACCAACGCCAACTATTGCAGAAAGCCCTGCCAACGCTGTGCACACGCGAGTAAAGTTTGTAGCAGCACTATTTACCTCGGGCCACACTAGGAAGTACTCGAAAACCATGAAGAATCCTAATGTGAAAGTTATAAGAAGGGCTATATCCCGCATCCTTAATTCGGGCACAATCTCATCTCCTATCACCCGAATAGGTTGCGCAATTGAGGTAGACCTAAAGTTGAAAGCAATGTACCTAGTATAATTAACGCAAGAGTAATGAATTTGATGTAGTCTTGTCCTGCGATAGTGCTTGTCATCACAGGGTCCTTCGTGATATATGCTGAAGCAGCGAAAAGCTCTTCACCAATTAAACAGTAATCGCAGCATGCGACTAAGAAGGGTAGTTGATGCATAGTCGCTACTCCGCCTATATTGATCGCACCTGCTGCAGCTCCTGCCTCAGCTAATACAAGTGATTCGTGCCAAAAAGCCCCTATTAAAAAGTTCGCAGCTACCTTCTCCCTTTGCATAAGACCAGCCGCAGCCTTAAGTTGAGGCAAGAATATCATGTCTTCCTCGACAAACATGTCAAGTTTATCTTCGGCTATAAACGCCTCCCTCACTACTTCGAAAACCATTGGGAATACCTCTGGCATTTGGCACGTGGTTATTATACGAGCACCGTTTCTCGCCGCGAGTCCCGCAACGTAGCCAAGTATTGAAAGCGCAGCGAGTGTTTGAGGAGCCTCCATACGTGTTAGAACAGCTGTTCCTGGAGTGTAATGAATAGGCCTTCCCATCTCTACCGCCCGTCCAACAGCTTCTTCAGATGCATCCATCGCCGGCAATCTTCGTATGGGAAAAAACTTTTTCCTTCTTTCGCCTTGAATGATGACTAAGTACACTAATATAACTAAGAATAAAAGCAGAAACGCGAACACTGTCATCCTACCTGTTACAACGGCTACCATTTTTTTTCCATCTTATAATAATAATAAAGCATATAAGAGATTTGTCATTACATTGTCATTTCATGGCCTAATTTATCTTTTCCCGTGCAGTGTTATACATTAGATGATTTTGATTAACCTCTGGTTTCACGATTCTTAATACCCCTCGGATAGCCTTATAGATCCCCAACCATCACACACACCCATAGACACCTTCAAGGCCTACATGCTTTGAAAAGCCTACGAGAGATACCAGAAGCTGGGCGACCGCCTAGCCAAGATAGAGCACCTCATCGACTGGGAAGCCTTCAGACCCTTCATTCAAAGCCTCTACCACAACCAAGGCCCCAAGGAGGACGCCCCAATATGGACGAGGTGGTGATGGTGAAGCCCCTCGTCCTCCAGCAGTAGTATGGCCTCAGCGATACCGAGCTGGAACGTCAGGTGGCGGATCGCATCAGCTTCCAGAGTTTCCTTGGGTTCCCAGAGATCCTGCCAGACTACTCCACGATCTGGCAGCTCAGGGAGCGCCTCGCCGAATCTGGTCGGGATAGGCTCGTTTGGGAGGAGCTGCAGCGCCAGCTCAACGTGAAGGACCTCCGGGTCAGGAAGGGCGTGGTCCAGGACGCCACGTTCATCACCGCTGACCCGGGAAAGCAAAGGAAGCCCCTGGGAGAGGAGGCGAAGACGCGGAGGAGCAGGGATGGCAACTGGACCAAGAAGGGGAGCAGATCCTACTATAGGTACAAGCTGCACGCCAAGACCGATGTCGAATTGGGCCTCATCCTGGACCTGGAGACGACGGTGGCCAGCGTCCACGACAGTCAGGTTGACCTTAGCCTTCCGGGGGAGGTGGCCTACATGGACAAGACGTATTTCGGCGTGGATATCAGTAGGTAATCGGCAGCGATGAGGCGTGGGACCCAGGGTCGTCCGCTGGGGATACGGGACAGGCTGTGGAACAGGCGTATCAACAGGAAGAGAGCTCCTGGGGAGAGGCCTTTCGCGTTGATCAAGAGGATTTTCAACGCTGGGCATGTATTGGTGACCACAGGGCGGCAGGTCAGGGTGAAGATGTTTTTCGCGTGTTTCTGCTTCAACTTGGTTCAGCTGGGTTCGTTGGGGGTGGGCTGACAGCGGAAGCAATCGATCCGCTGCTGGAGAGGGGTGAGGAAGAGTGGATGTAGATGGTTTGGGGGTTGAGAGCGGGAATGTGAGGTTCTCCAGAATGAGGTTTCATGGTGGGTGGAGGTGGGATTGTGGCTGGGTTGGGAGCTGTTTTATGTTTAGTACGATGGAAAACTGAGTATTCTAGCTGACGGCAAAGAAAATAATAATCCTCATTATTTAAAGTGCAACATCGAGGTTAAGCAAGAAATAATGGCGAAATTCATAATGGCGAATTAGAAGGTACCCAAATTCGTCACGCTGCTAATATCTGAGTCACTAATAAGACTTATTATTCAAGCTTAAATAATAAGAATATTTTAAGATCCTAACCCAAATTCTTTCATTATCGTTGCTGCGTATTTTATTCCTCTTATATAATCTTCAATTGACATGAATTCGTTCGGTGCATGAATTCGTGGATTTCTGTCCCCTATTCCAGAGCTTGCTGAAGGGATTCCTAACCTTTGTATGGCATCTCTTGTGTATCTAGATAGATTGATTTGCTCTATTGGTGGATTTGGTCTGGATGGAATAGGTTTATTAACGATTGGTTTAACGCCAAAGGTTTTTTCAGCTGCTTTAGCCATGGATTGTACAATTTTTGAGTTAGCAGATGTTACGTCTGGGCTAAAATGTGAACTATACACAATAATATCTATGTCTCCAAAGCCGTGTTTTTGTAGGTGATTTTTTAAGAGTTCGTAACATTTATCGGAGTCTTGCCCTAATTTCAGCCTAAAATCTATTTTAGCAAAGGCTTCGTGAGGAATCAACGTGTGTTCACCGAACCCTGTGTATCCAGAGTGAATGCCGCTAATCTCACAACTTGGTAAGTACCTTGCTAAAGTAAGTTCTTTACCACTTCGTTTTGCTTTCAGAGATTTTAACCCTAACTGGCTTTTTAATGCTTCCTCATCGATTTGAATACTGCCCACATAATTTTTTTCTTCTTCGCTAAGAGGTACAAGGTCGTTATACCAGCCTTCTATGAGAATCTGATCATTTTCGTCTTTGAGTGTCATCAATGCACGCGAAAGTTTTTCAGCCGCATTTGGCACCGCGTATGCCTCACCAGGATGAACATCAATATTTGCACATTTAGTCCTCAACTCTACATACAGAATCCCTCCACCTCTTCCTGCGGAGACAACGGGTAGACCAGTGCTTCTGTCTACTCCCCCGTCGAGACCATACATAGCGTCGGCAGCGATCAAATCTTGATATTCTTCAACCCAGAATCCAAGGTGTGTGCTTCCATGTTCCTCTTCTCCCTCGAAAATAAATTTCATCGTAACTGGAACTTCTCCTATTGCTTTTAAAAAAGCATCAACTGCATGAACGCTAACTAATAATTGCTTGTCATCACATGCTCCTCTAGCGTATATTTTACCATCCCTAATTTCAGAACTAAAAGGAGGAGAAACCCATTGATCTAACGGTTCAGCAGGTTTGACATCATAATGACCATAGCATAAGAGAGTTTTTGAACTAGTTTTAGATTGTCTTACGCCAAATACTACAGGCTTAGATGGATCACTTTTCTCAGGACGTTTTGAAGAGACCATCAAAGCGTCCACTCCACAACCTACCATAATATTTTTCAAAAGGTCAGCGCATTCACGTACTCCGACATTAGTCGTGGATATGCTTGGTTGTTGTAGAAATCTTCGGAATTCATCAATATAACGGTCCGCATTCGCATCAATATATTTATTATATGAATTTTTCTACGTGGATTACGTATGTATTAATTAAAATTTTTCCATTTTTTCCAAATATAAACATATATATAAAAACATGCGCGCGTGCAACTGAATATTAAAAAATAAAAAAGATTAATTGTAGCCTAAAAGATCAAGAATTGCTAGAGCATATAATTTTGTCATGTAAACTAGATCATTTATTGATATATGCTCATCAGGGCCATGTGCTGGACCTGCATCGTCTCCACTGCCTAGGCTTACCATTGGTATTTTGAGATCGTTAATGAAGTAGTTAAGGTCGCTTGATCCTGAGTGGCCAGTAACTTCTACCTCCTCGCCTTTAACTTCTTTATAGATTTTTTCAAGAGCTTTTACAAGTGGGTGTTCCTTAGTCATTGTGGATGATTCACGTGTTCGAATGACCTCAAATTCATATTTTATTTCAGGATTTTCTTCATTGAACTCTCGTAATGTATCTTCAATTTCCTGAATAATATTTATAATGCTCTCTGATGGAGTAAATCTTCGATCAAGGATTATTTCACATTTATCAGGGATAACATTATCTTTCCATCCCCCATTTATTAAAGTCACCGACATCGCAGCTCTCTTTGTGATGGGATGTTTTCTATTACTTATTTCATGTGCCTTTTTTTGAAGAGCAATTACTATTTTAGCTGCATTCTCAATAGCATTTCTCCCTGGTTCCATAGCTTCTTCATGAGCTGAATGAGTTAAAGTTCCTAGTGCCGTAATTCTTGATACCATCCTGCCATTATGGCCTATAGATATTATATTACCTGTTGTGCAATATAATCCGAAATCTGCTTTTATCACTTTTTTTTCTGCAATTGGTTTCATACCTTTCATTCCACTAACTTCTTCATCTGCAACAAAGGTGAATAATACATCTCCCTTAAGCTTCAATCCCGCCCTTTGAATTGCTTTAATAGCTATAATTAATGCAGGAATTGGAGCTTTATGATCAGCCGCACCTCTACCATATATTCTCCCTTCCTTGATTTCTCCTCCGAATGGATCTACGGTCCAATTTTTAATATCCCCTGCCGGGACAACATCCATATGCGAATAACATGCTAAAGTTTTGGTTCCATCAGTTCCTGGTAGACGTGCTATTAAATTCGTACGGTTCTCATCGACTTCGAAGAACTTTATGTCAGTGAATCCTATAGGTTCAATAATATCACTCACCCATTCTGCAACAAGCCGTTCATTTCCAGGAGGATTTACACTAGGGATTCGAATTATTTCCTGGTGTAACTTTATAAGTTCATCTTTAGCATTTTCGATCTCATTCAAAACTTTACCTCGTGGATTCATATTATCACCAACTTCATAGCAATGTATTGTATATTTATATTAATAATAAAAAATTTGTCAATATCATAGGCGCACATATGGAGACGCTGAAAAAACAGTTAAAGTCTCAGCTGTATTTTGAGAGAAATTTAATAAATAACATATGAAAATTATTGATCGGTGGCAAGAAATGTTTGATCTTGTTATTAAGAATGGAAGAGTCATCAACGGCTCAGGTAACCCGTGGTT
>SMTZ1_10008835_pt1 | contig 10438 bp, 12 predicted proteins | sample DeeMarSWOR136_30_FD_25667 | JGI IMG/M metagenome (IMG submission 25667) | reverse complement strand
TGCTCGACCCGATACCTGATATAGTCGTCGGTCGCCACCGACTCGCGGATTCCCTGGGCCAGCGCCGCCATATCGCGGCCGCTCATCCCGCCGTTGGTACAGCCGAGCGATACCCTCGGCCGTGTAGTCCATATGCGCCTGGGTGTAGACCCGGCGCGGGATGGTCAGCCGCACCAGTTCCAGCCTGGGCTGACGGTTCTTGCCGGTCTCCGGGTCGCGCCCCGATGACACGTTTCCGCGCTCCATGGCGCGGACGCCGGTCTCGACAAAGATTTCGGCCGCCAGCGACTGGGCCGGGAACAGCTCCTGATCGACATGCGGCAGGAACCGCCGGGCGTCGAGAAAGATCGCGTGTCCGCCGTGCGGGATCACGTGCGGCACGCTGCTCGACCCGATACCTGATATAGTCGTCGGTCGCCACCGACTCGCGGATTCCCTGGGCCAGCGCCGCCATATCGCGGCCGCTCATCCCGCCGTAGGTGTGGAGGCCCTCGTAGATTACCACCTGCGCCTTGGCGTCGGTGAAGAACTGCTCGTCGTTCATGGCCAGGAAACCGCCGATATTCACCAGGCAGTCCTTCTTCGATGAACAGGTGCAGCCGTCGGTGTAGGAGCAGATCTCCTTGACGATCTCCTTAACCGACTTATCAGAATAGCCGGGTTCGCGCTGCTGGATGAAATAAGCGTTCTCGACCGTGCGGGTATTATCCAGCATGATCTGGATGTGGTACTTGTCGCAGAACCTACGAAGCTCCTTCAGGTTGGCGATCGAGATCGGCTGTCCACCGGCCATGTTGACACAGGTCTCGTAACTGATGTACGGAATCCGGTCGGCCCCGACCTGGTCCACCAGCCGCTGCACCTTGTTGATGTCGACATTCCCTTTGAACGGGTGCGGGTTGGTGGTGTCGTGGGCCTCGTCGATGATGACATCGACGAATTTCCCGCCGGCCAGCTCCTGGTGCAGGCGGGTGGTGGTGAAATACATGTTGCCCGGGACAAAGTCATGCGGCTTGATCAGCAGTTTCGACATGATATGCTCGGCGGCCCGACCCTGGTGGGTCGGAACGACATACCTGTAGCCGAACACCTCCCGGATGGCATCCTCGAGATCGTAGTAATTCCTGCTGCCGGCGTAGGCTTCATCGCCGAGTTGCAGCGCCGCCCACTGGGCGTCGGACATGGCCGAGGTGCCGCTGTCGGTCAGCAGATCAATATAGACGTCTTCGCTTCGGAGCAGAAAAGTATTGTAGCCCGCTTCTTCGATCGCCTTGCGGCGGTACTCGCGGGTGGTCATTTTGATGGGCTCAACGGTCTTGATTCTGAACGGTTCCGGAACGTATTTCATCGCAGCTCACAACCTCGTCGCATTGGCCGCCCGTTGGCCGGGGGCGCTTATATCCATTGTCTTTCGAGACCAAGATACGGCCCGAAAACCGGCCCGTAAAGTGGAGAAATGGCCGCTCCGGCGGCTATTCGCAACCCTTTGTGAGAGATAGCGTATAACTGGTTAACTGGAATCGTCTTCAGAGAAGGACTGGTTGCGATGCTGCTGCGTGAGAGATGGAAAAACAAACCGAGCCGTGAGATCATTGCTATTGGCATGGCTTGCCTGTGGATGGGCATACTGATGACCGCCGGCGCGTCATGCTGGTTTGATTCACCTCCGTTTCTGTCCGGATTCCTTCATGGCCTGGCAGCGGTGCTCGTCGGGGTGTCGATTGTCATAAACATTCAGGGGTTAAAAAGACATCGCACCGAACAGGCCCGCCGATAGCGGCCTGACTCCGATTCCTCTATCCGCTATCTTCGCGGCTTGCCGCATGACGCGCGGCAGGCTATGTTAATAGCCAGACCATACCGGAGGACCGACTATGCTCCGTCTTTTCATAGCCCTGCCGCTGCCGCCCGAAGTCGAAACCGAACTTGGCCGCCTGCTGGACCTCTTGCGCCCCATAGGCCCGGAAGTCAAGTGGGTGCCGGCGAAGAACATCCACCTGACCGTCAAGTTCCTCGGCGATACCGAGGAGAAACTGGTCGAGAAGATCGCGAGCGCCATCGACCAGGTCGCCCCGGCCTACCAGCCGTTCGAGAGTGTGATTGACCGGGTCGGCGGATTCCCTAATCTGAGGCGACCCAGGGTGATCTGGGTGGGCGGATCGGAACCGATTGAAGACGCAGTCAAGATGGCGCATGACGTTGACCTTCGGATGCGGCAGCTTCGCTTCGAGAAAGAGAAACGCGCCTTCAAGGCTCATCTCACGCTCGGCCGGGTGCGCCAGGGGCGGCGGGTGGAAGACCTGGCGGCCTATCTGGAGTCGTTCAAACTGCCACCGATTCCCTTGAAGCTCGACCGGCTGGTGCTGTTCAAATCGACCCTCACTCCCGGGGGAGCGATCTACGACCGCCTCCACGAGGCTATGCTGGGGCAGCAGCGATTCGATGGCTAGGAAGGAGATGGCAACACGTCATGAAGAACGTCAGAGTAATCAAGGCGCACGAATCGGAATTCCCGAATCCGATCAAGGTCAAAGCCGGCGCCAAAGTGTCGGTGGAAGACCGAGAGACAATCTGGGCCGGTTGGCTGTGGTGCCGCACCGACGGCGGCGTGGAAGGTTGGGTTCCGTCAGGTTATGTGGACCGAAACGGTAATTCCGGGACTATGCGGCGCGATTACGACGCCACCGAGCTTACCGTAGAGATCGGCGACATTCTCGAGGCGGTCGATGAGGCGAGCAGCTGGCTCTTCTGCCGGACAAAAACCGGATTGCCTGGCTGGGTTCCCGTTGAAAACGTCGAAGTCATCTGAGTGACACTTATAGTTGTTGACGCCCGGCCACCGGTCCGATATGGTCATCTGTACCCCTGATTCACGCTGGGGCACTCCGGAAAGGTACGGTGCCGTTATGGTGGATGTGGACTGGCCGTTGCCGTTGCGTTTCTTGCTGGCGCTGGGGCTGTCGTTTCTGGTCGGCCTCGAGCGTGAAAGCTCCGCTCTGATTTCTAAAGGTCGCGTCTTCGCGGGGGTTCGCACTTATGCGCTGATCGGGACGTTCGGGTTCGGGTGCGCCCTGCTCCGAGAGACCGCGCCGTGGATGCTGCCGATCGGCATGATCGCGCTGAGCGGCCTGGCGGTGATCGGCTACCTCGCCAAGCTCAAGGAAGGTCATGTCGGCTGGACCAGCGAGGTTGCGGCTATCATCACGTTCGTGATGGGTGCACTCTGTCTGGTGGCCGACATCTGGATCCCGATGGCGATCGGGATTATCGCTACCCTGTTGCTGTCCGAGAAAGCCAAGATCGAGAAGTTCGTCGAGAATCTCGACAAATCCGAATTCCACGCGGTTGTCCGTTTCCTGATTGTCTCGGTCATCATCCTGCCGGCCCTGCCCGATCAGACCTACACCGAGTTCAGCCTTAACCCGCGCCACATCTGGCAGGTGGTGGTGCTGGTGTCGTCGATCGGGTTCGCCGGCTATTTTCTGGCCAAGAAGTTCGGGGACCGGCTCGGCCTGTGGATGTCCGGACTGCTCGGGGGAATCGTGTCGAGTACCGCCGTGAGCATAGCCGCCGGTCGGATCGCGCAACGCTCACCGGAGCGGAGCATCCACGCTTTGCAGGCGTCAATCATCGCCAGCAGCGTTATGTACATCCGCATACTCGTGTTGATCGGGCTTATTCGCCCCAGCTTTCTCTCGTTTATCTGGCTCAAGCTGGTAATTCTGGCCGGGATCGGCGTGGTCCTGTGCTTCGCCGCACGTCGCACGCACGGCGGTGGAGGCAAGCACAATGTTGAGCCGCTCCGCAACCCGTTTGAAATCCGGCCCGCCCTGATCTTCGCTTCGCTGTTCGTGGCCCTGTCGGTTGTCACGGTGCTGGTGACGCGATTCTACGGTAACGCCGGTCTGCTGGTGCTGGCCGGGGTGGTGGGCGTGACCGATATCGATCCGTTTATCCTGTCGCTGGTCAGCCAATCGCCAGGGTTCCAGAGTTTGATGTTTACGGCTATCCTGGTCTCGCTGATGAGTAACACGCTGGTCAAGGGGGTATATTTCGGCACCCTGGCGCGGCGGGCGCGGGTCGAGTCACTCTGGCGCTACGGCGCGTGGGCGGCCCTGCACATTCCGGTCATCCTCATTGGTTGACCCGCGGTCACGAGGCGGCGAAGACAAACCGTGATGAAGGTATACTGCATACCCGGAGTCGGCGGGGGCGAGAAGATCTTCTCCCGGCTCCGTCTCAAAAAAGCTGAAGTGGTACCCCTGAAGTGGTTGCAGCCCGAACGAGGGGAGAATCTTCCCTCGTACGCCAAACGCCTCGCCGCTCAAATCGATACGAGCCGTCCGTTCTGGCTTCTTGGAGTTTCATTCGGCGGAATGGTTGCCATCGAGCTTTCGAGGTTCTTGTCACCGGGCCGGATAGTCCTCGTGTCAAGCGTCAGAAACAGGGCAGAACTGCCATGGTACGGGAAACTCCTGGGCAAGATGGGAGTGCACCATCTGGCTGCCATGCCGCTCGCCAGGTCTCTCGTTCCGCTGAGTTCCTCCATTCTGGGAGTCGAGACGGAGGAAGATTATCAGTTGCTCAAAGAGCTGGTCAACACTACTGACGGACCTTTTCTCAGGTGGTCGATCCGTCAGTCCTGGAGGTGGAATCCCGAGTACCCCCCACCTGCCAATCTCGTCCACATCCACGGCACTGCCGACCGGATATTTCCGGCGCGATTTGTGAACCCGGATATCTGGATTGAAGGCGGCGGGCATTTCATGATCGTGTCGAGAGCTGATGAGATCGGCGCCCTGCTGGACCGGTTGGTGACCATGGAAGACTCTTGACCCGGTCTGAGACAGGCGCTATTGTGATCTGAATCAGGTACCCCTATTTGGAAAGGGACTTGTCATGCAAACACCGCAACCGAATGCCGGATCGCCCGCACCCGAGGCCAGACCGGAGATCGATCAGTTGAAGCTGCAGATGCTGATGCAGCAGATCCGGGACAATCAAAACCTCTCGCTGGCGGTCATCGGCGGAGCCGCGGCCGCGGTGGCGGGAGCGGTAATCTGGGCCGCTGTCACAGCGGTCACGAACTGGCAGATTGGGATCATGGCGATCGGGGTCGGATTCCTGGTCGGCCTGGTGGTCCGCAAGGTCGGGCGGGGAGTCAGTTCCAGCTTTGGTGTCACCGGTGCGGTGCTGTCGCTGGCCGGCTGTTTGTTGGGCAACCTGCTGGCGGCCTGCGCGATCGTAGCTGATCAGCAAAACATGGGGTACTTCGAGGTCCTCGGTCGGGTCGATTTCCGGACCGCAATCGATATCATGGTGGGGACATTCCACCCCATGGATGTGCTTTTCTATGGCCTGGCGGTCTATTACGGCTACAGGTTTTCCTTTCACCAGTTGACCCCGGACGAACTGGCCTCGGTCGCGCGCAGGTAGGTAATCTGCAGGAAGGTTCTTTGCTCGCGATGCGCTTGCTCTTGTTTGTACTCCTGGTCGGATCGGCGCTGACCGTGTCCGGGTGCGCCCATCACGAGGAGAGACTACCCCTTACGGTCACTTATATTGCCAACTGTGGATTCGTGGTCGAGTGTGGAGATGAGAAGATTCTGATCGACGCTCTCTTCGGCGGCTGGGAGTCGCCGTGGTACTTCTCGCCGCCCGATAGCGCCGTTCAACTCATGACAGCCGCACGACCGCCATTCGATGATGTCGACCTGATCGCAGTCACCCACACTCATCGCGATCATTTTGACGCTCATATTGTTGTGTCTTACATGAAGGAAAATCGTGAGGCGATCATAGTGTGCCCTCCGCAAGTGGTTCAGCAGATGCAAACATGTGAGCAATACACCGCGCTGGAGGAACGCATTCACCTTGTGGCGGCGCCGCCCGACTCGACGGTCATCATGGCTCTTGGAGGCATAGAGATGCGAATCCTGCCCGGACGGCATTCGCCCTACTACGAAGAGGATGAGGCGACCGGGGAGACGGTTGACCGCCATGGTGACGTTCAACACCTCGAATATCTGTTTACTATCAACGGGCGGAAGCTGTTTCACTGCGGGGACGCCGAGTTGAACGATTTTGAGCGGTATCGTAATTTTGGCCTGGGTAACGAAAGCATCGATCTTGCTTTTGTGCCGTGGTGGAATGCCTCGGAGCAGTTGAGTTTCACGCAACGACTGGTCCGGGACGTTATTAGACCGGACCGGATTATCCTCATGCACCTGATACCGGACCGTGAGCCGGCCGGCCACCCGGAACGTCAGCAGACCGTAGCCGGACAGGTCATATTGCCTGCCCATACGATGCAGACCTGGACCTTCGAGTAAGGCCGGACAGAATGACACCGCGAGACAACCGGCTTGACAACATTCGTTTCAAATGATACGCTTGGACAACTTAAGCATGGAGTATGGAAATGGCTGGACATGTATGCCCGTGGTGGCTGGGGTACTTTCTTTCCTGTCCTATCAGGCGCTTCTACGAAGACCCCGATAGGCTCCTGGCAGGGACTGTCCGGCCCGGCATGACCGTACTCGATGTCGGCTGCGCCATGGGCTTTTTCACCCTGCCGGCCGCCCGTCTAGTTGGGCCCGAGGGACGCGTGATTGCGGTCGACCTCCAGGAGAGAATGATCAGGTCACTCAAACGGCGGGCCAAGCGAGCCGGTCTGTCGGATCGGATCGACACCCGGGTCTGTTCCGAGCACTCGCTCGATCTCAGTGACCTGGACGGTAAGGTCGATCTTGCTCTGGCTCTGCACGTGGTTCACGAGGTACCCGATGCGGGCAATCTGATGTCAGAGTTGTATCGGGTTACTCGTCCATCCGGTAAACTCTTTGTGGTCGAGCCTGAAGGCCGGGTCACTGTTGATGACTTCGCCAAGACCGTCGGTGTAGCCGAGCAGGCCGGATACCTTCTGGAGAGTAAGGTTGCGCTCAAGCGAGGCCAGGGCGCTCTGTTGGCGAAGAAGTGAAGCTGCGAAGTGAATGAGTACGCCCGTAAACTGGCGCTTTCGGATCGCGTCCGCGCGCCGGTGATCCGACAACTGGTCAGCAGCCTGGTCCTGCCGGGGGGAAGTGATGGGCTCGATGCCGGGTGCGGCATTGGCAGCAATATCTCGATCTTGCTCGAGGCGACCTCTCCGGGAAGTACCGTCACCGGTCTGGACCTGTCCGCGGAGTTTCTCTCGACGGCACGGGCGGCTGCACATGAGTCCGGAATTGCGGACCGGGTCTCGTTTGCTCAGGGCAATGTCAATCGTATACCGTTCGACGTTGCAGCATTTGATTGGGCCGTGAGTGTTGACTGCGTCGGCCACCTGGGACGCGACCCGGTCGCTTCGATTGCAGAATTGGCGCGGGTGGTGAAACCCGGAGGCACCGCCGCGGTCATTCTTTGGACCGGACAGAAGCTCCTGCCGGGATATCCGTTGTTGGAGGCCAGGCTGGACGCCACTTCGCCCGGCCTGGCTCCGCTGTCGGTGAGAGCCGTTCCCGAGCGCCACGTGCTGCGGGCTCGGGGCTGGTTCCAGGCGGCTGGGCTGGTAGACGTGAAAGCGCATACTGTCGCCGGAGACATCAGTGCGCCCCTGAGCAGTGAAATCCGGGAAGCGATGATCTCACTTCTCGACATGCGCTGGCACGGGGCTGAGGTTGAACTGAAGGGAGACGATCGCACCGAGTACGAGCGGTTGTGTCAGCCCGACTCACCCGACTTCATTCTCAACCTGCCCGACTACTATGCGTTCTTCACTTACACGATGTTCAGCGGCCGGGTGTCTTCAGGCTGATTTCGGTTTGTAGATCGCCGCAAAGATGATCCCGCCGATGACCATCATGACCAGCGCGCCGATTATCCAGGCCAGAACCCATGCGCCGGGCCAGGGGAAAACCGCGTAGTTGATCAGGACGTGGGATAGGGCAAAGGCGAACCAGACGTACAGCCCGTAGCGGAAGCCCTCGCCAATCCCTTTCCGTTCGTACCCCTTTAGGAACACGTAGCAAAAGCCGAAGGCCAGGATCAGGAAACCGAGCACCATCCAGAAGGTGAAAGCTGCCATCTGGTCCTCGGGTCGCAGCAGATCCATCCGCTGCTGATACCAGCCGCCGAGAATCAGGCTGTGGACAACCCACTCAAAGGCTAAGAAAAAGATGAAGCAAACCAGGCTTCCCAGCACGTACCGTCCGGTGTTCATGGCCGAACCTCCTTTTTCCAGGGTTCTCTGTCCTCTGTTGTCCGGCGAGCTGCCGAACGCAATACGGCGGTCGGTCAGGGACGGGGCAATATAAAAAAGGGCCCGGGAAAGCGGCGTCCCGACTGCCGCAACCGGCAAGGCAGGATCGCGTATAAGCAGGTGAGGATTGAAGCATGATATCGTTTCTCCTTTGGCTCATACTGCTGGTCATCTGCTGGCCGCTGGCTTTCTTGGCGCTGGTGTTGTTCCCGCTGGTGTGGCTACTCGTGCTGCCGTTTCGCCTGCTGGGATTCGCGGCCGAGGGCGCGGTGGAGCTGCTGCGCACACTGATTCTGTTGCCGTCGCGGGTGTTACGCGGTCCCCGGCAAAGCGCTTAGCAAACTCCGGTTGACAGCCCCATCTGCTGGGTTTATATTTCATCAACTTAGGTCTACGTTAGGATGATGGGGTCGTGGCTCCAGCCAGGAAGGACATCGAACCGGTCGCGCTGGCCGAGTGTCTGTTGAAAGACGACGTAACCGACTATCTGTTGGATAGTCGAACGGCCGATCAACTGGTCAATTGGATCACTGAGGAAACCAAAACCGAGAGAGTCTATGTCAGACTGGCGCTGCGTATCCTTGCGCCGTTGATAATCAAAGCGGGACGAAAGACGCTCACTTGGGGTGGTGGGGTGCTCTGGATTCGCGGGCAGAAGCTGTTGAGCACGATGCCCGGCTACTTGAAGCTGACCGGCTGGTTGTTGAACCTGAAAGATCGGCTCGAGCGGAAGGCCGAAGACAAGCACACGCTGGACGAGATTCTGATGGGCAAGCGGCCGGCGCGCGATGCCCGGCTGGTCAAGGGGGTTTCACAAGACCTCAAGGTATATCTGACAGCGCTGGGGGAGCTTGAAGGTACGATCAAGGCCGGATTTGCCGAAGTTGTGGCTTTGCTCAAACCACAGCCGCCGCTTTTGCTGAATCTTCTTGCGCCCACCGGGCGCAACCGACTCGTGTACTCGGCCCAAAGAGTCCCCTTTGTGGGCCGGCTTAAAGAAAGGAAAGCCATTGAGGGGTTTCTCAACTCTGAAAAAGACCTCTCATGGTGGTTGATAACCGGATCAGGCGGCATGGGGAAAAGTCGCCTGGCTCTGGAATTGTGCCTTCGCTACGGCAATGGCTGGCGCGCCGGTTTTCTCAAGACCGATGACGGTTTCAAGTCGTGGCTCGAATGGCAGCCCGACAGGCCCACCTTGATGGTGGTCGATTACGCCGGCTCCAAATCTGAGGCGGTCCGCCATATCATTTGCGCCCTGCACGGCCGACCGGAACCGCTCGACTGGCCGGTCCGGATGTTGCTTCTGGAGCGCCAGGCCGAGGACCAACCCTGGTGGAAGGAGCTGCGTGCCGCTGGAACTGAAGGTGCGACGGTGGATCAAACTTGCCATGACAGCGCCTGCAGGCCGCTGGAACTGGGGAGAATGTCCGAGGACGACATATGGAGCACGGTTCGTTGCATTGTCGAGCTCGAAGGCAAGAGGCTACCTGATCGGACGGAGACTCTTGACAGCCTCCGGAACATCGATGACCAGCTTCGACCCCTCTACGCGTCTATGACCGCCGAGGCGATAGCCTCCGGCCACGATATTCGCGGTTGGGGCAGGACCGATCTCCTTGACCGAATTCTGGAGCGTGAAGAGACCCGGTTCTGGAAACCGGCCGGCGTGACCACAAAGGACCGGAACCTGGTCGCCTACGCTACGATGGTTGGGGGTCTGCCGAGGGAGGCCCTGGGCAAAACGGCGCATGCCGGCCTATTCCCGGTTCCGGATAGCCAGGGGCCAGACCGGTTCGATCCTGCCCGCTACAGGGTAGTTACCGGACGCGCGCCCAAGTCGGTCCTCGCACCTCTGGAGCCGGACATCGTGGGAGAGTACTTCGTGCTACAGCATCTCAGTCCGAACGAATACGAAACCAACGCATTGGCCGTGCGGCTGCGCGGCCTGGCTTGGCAGGATCACCCCTTTGAGTTCGCTCAGTTCCTCGACCGGGCGGCAAGGGACTTTGTCTCACATCTATGTCTGCGCGAGTTGGTCCCGGTTGCGTCTGCAAACGAGGTGCAGCGTTATTACTGGTCGACTCTGGCGTTCAATCTGATTAACGACCTGGGTGAAGCGGGCAGGCTGGAAGAAGCGCAGGGGTTGTATGCGGAGTTATCGGCGCTGGCGTCGGCGCATGAGGGCGAGTCGGAAGTCCG
>SMTZ1_10022296_pt1 | contig 10439 bp, 10 predicted proteins | sample DeeMarSWOR136_30_FD_25667 | JGI IMG/M metagenome (IMG submission 25667) | reverse complement strand
AGCGTTACCGGGACACGGACGATTGTCTGCATATAGTATTTTTTATCGAGTTCCTGCCAGTTTGTCATGAGTATTCTCCTGGATAACCAGTTTAGTCTTTTTGTATTGTCGTGCCGATATTGTTCCCCTCGATTTCCCTGAGCAGGGCGTGGGGCGTTGTCCCGCCAATTATTGAGGCGGTCCGGCACCGGGTAAGAGCCCTCAGGCAAGCCTTAAGCTTGGGTATCATCCCCCCGGAAGCCACGCCCGACGACAGCAATTCCTCGGCTTCAACAGGGGAGAGGCGGGGGATTAAATTATCCTGTTTATCGTGGATACCGTCAACATCGGTGAGGAAAACAAGCTGTTCGGCGGCTATTGCCTCGGCAATTTCACCGGCAACGGTATCTCCGTTAACATTCAGTATCTGCGGTTCACCACCTGACCCGCCAGGTGCGTAGATGCTGAGGGGAGCGACTACGGGAATATAACCTGAACTCACCAGGGTATCAATGATACCGGTATTTACCCTGGTTACCGTGCCTACAAAACCCATTTCTTTTTCTCTCAGCTTAGCTTCAAGCAGGGCACCATCTACGCCGCTGATGCCGACAGCCTTACCTTCACGGCTATTTATCAGGGTTACTATTTCCTTATTAGCCAGACCGGCCAGCACAGAAATAACCACTTCCAGGGTTGGCATTGGTGTACCGCGTCGCTGAAGCTCCACGATATCTTCAACGTCGCCGACATCCAGAACGCTGGGTTCGTGTTTGCCGAAGGTGCTGCCGCCTATCTTAACGACAATGACTCCACCTAGTTTATTACTCATGTCTGTTCCTGTGTTTCCACTAAATCAATAGAATCGGTACCACCCAGCCATAGTCATGGGCTTTGCGGGATTCCAATTTTTTCGATTTCCTTGAAATAATTGACAGCTTCAAACTCTACTTTGCTGCTGACTTCCTTTACCCCTTGTCTTAACTCTTTTCGTAGTTCCCTGTATAATTCTATTGTTGCGTCAAGCGCTGATATACATCCTGATTTATCATAAGCAGGAACCGTCTTTTGTAGTTTATCAACGTATGTATCTCCACATTCTTCGATTTTCCGAACACCTTGAGGTCGGGCTCCGACTTTCGTTAGTATCATTGGACCCAAAACTCTACTTCTTATAAAGCCCAAACCATCGATTATTTCAAACAATTCGCCTCTACCGATTTTGGCAGCTAGATAGTGAACCCAAACCCAGAATCTTTCTTCAATCCATTCTATATCCAGTACCGGATATGTTGCCTCATCCTGAAAATTGTTCTTAGTTAAAATAGCGTCACGTTCCCAGATAACTACAGGATTTTCAACCCTTTTTCCTGCATCGTCCATAGATACAAATTTGAGATCTACATGTATTAGTGGAGGTCCGTAGAGACATACCAGCAACCTTGGTTCACCTACATGCTCAGCGGTGAAAGCTTCGAGTAAAGGACCGATACTTTTCGCAATCCTTTTTCTTTCATCAAGGACTTTTTGGTACTCCTCCGGGGCAACTACAACAACCAAGTCCAGATCGCTGTATTCATCCACATGCCCGGAGATAAACGAGCCTCCTATGGCAACACCGAGAATCCGGTTGTCGTTCTTCAACTTCTCAACCGAAGTTAGAAGGAAGTCACGGTGTACCGGCGGAATTTCTGCTAGCTGTTTAGTTATATTTGTTTCCATCTTAACTGTGTTTTACGCCTAACTTTAATCAACCGAAATAACGTTGTCAATCAAGATAATGAATGTAGGGCCAATAGACTTGCCTGTCTGAATCCCGTTCAGGTGGTGTACTGACTGTTTATCATAACGTATTTTTCAGTCAGGTCACAGCCCCAGGCTGTTGCCGAAGCCGTGCCCAGGTTCAGTTCCAGCGTAACTGGCACCTCGTCCCTTTCCATTACCCAGACAACGTCCGACTCATCGTATGGCTGCGGCATGCCCCCCTTCAGCACGAGTATCTCACCGATGCGAACGTCGAGGCGGGTCTCTTCAACCTCAGCGCCACTCCGTCCCAGAGCAGCCACCACCCGACCCCAGTTGGGGTCGCGTCCATAGACCGCTGTCTTCCACAGGGGTGAGCTTACGATTGTACGGGCTGCCTGGGCAGCATCGGTCCTGCTTTTTGCTCCGTTTACAGTGACCTCCAGCAGTCTGGTGGCACCTTCGCCGTCACGTGCCACTGCCTTCGCCAGGTGGACACAAGCGCGGTCGAGCGCCTGCTGAAAGAGGTCTGCTGAGGGGCTACCCGATACGATAGGTGTGTTTCCTGCCATGCCGTTGGCGAGCAGCAGTAAGGTATCGCTGGGGCTGGTATCGCCATCAATCGAGACCATATTGAAGGAGATATCGCCCGCCCGGCGTAATGCTTCGTGCAGGAAAGCAGGCTCCACGGCAGCGTCCGTCGTCAGGAAGCAGAGCAGGGAGGCCATGTTCGCATGAATCATCCCCGACCCCTTGACGACCCCACCGATGGTGAATAGCGACCCTTCGACTTCGAAGGCTACGGCTATCTCTTTGGGAACGGTGTCCGTGGTCATCATTGCCCGGGCAAGCTCGTGGCCGCCGTTGTCGGACAGGCTGATGTGGTTGAGGCCTTCCCTGATTCGCTCCATCGGTAGTCGTTGCCCGATAACACCGGTGCTGGCCACCAGGACCTCCTCAGGGTCTACTCCGATTGCTTTCGCCGTCAGGGAAGCCATCTCGGCGGCATCGGCCAGTCCCTGCTTGCCGGTGCTGGCATTGGCACAGCCACTGTTGACGACAACAGTTAATGCCCGCCCTTTTTTGAGGCATTCCTGGCACAGCAGTACAGGGGCCGACTTAATCCGGCTGGTGGTAAACAGGCCAGCGGTCACACACGGCTCCTGCGAGAACAGGATACCGAGGTCCAACTTGTCGCTGCCGACGTGTTTAATTCCGGCGGCTGTTGCACCGGCATGGAACCCTCGTGGAGTGGTCACCGTGCCGTCTTTGATGGTATCGATTCTGGTTTCCATAACAGGTCTAACTATAACATACTGACTATAGCCAGGCAATTGGGAGCACAGCCTGTGTGATGAGTTGCAATCCGCTCCGGTTACCGTTAGACTGGATGCTGGTCAGTATTACCATGCATCATACCCTCAAACTGTACAGTCGGCACCGCGAGTCCATGCTCAAGTTCTACATGTTCTGGGCAAGGTGTACCAGGCTCCCCCTGCTTGGTCGGCTGGTGCGCTGGGTGGCCAACACCTGGGGCGACAACCTGGAGGGCGCCTATGTTCTTACCCCTGACGAGGCTGCTGAGGTAGTCGATGCCTCCGGGAGCCTGATGGTCGGGCCGTGCACATGCCGTCAGGTCTATCACAACTGTAACAATCCGGTGAACGTGGAGATAATGCTCAGCCTGAACGGCAATATCTTTATCGAGGAGCGCCCGGACGAGTACCGCGAGATAAGTAAAGAGGAGGCCAAGGAGATACTGCGGGACTGTCACCAGAGGGGGCTCATTCACAGCATAGTCAGGTGCCGTGATGACTTTTTCGCAATCTGTAGTTGCTGTAGCTGCTGCTGCGTGCCGTTGCGACTCCACAACCAGTACGGCATCGGAAAAGCCCTTAGCAGGAGGGACGACATTGTGGAGGTCTTCCGGGAGTACCAGAGCGCGGTTTGACAGGGCGGGGGTTGTAGCCTATTATTTCGGGGTGCTGGTTGTGGTGGTGATTACGAAACAGGAGGCAGGAAATGGCGCTGACGGCTGATTCAACAATCGCGGAGGTCATGAAATCACGTTCTGATGCCAAGGACATTATCTCCAAGCATGCCGGACAGGCGATAGACGAGTCGATGCTGGCGATGGCAATGGGCATGACCATCAAGCAAGTGGCAGGTTTCGTGAACTGGGGTCCGGACAAGATAGAGGCCATCCTGAAGGAACTCAACGAGGGCTAGACCTAAGCCGACTTTTTTGAGATACCTGCTTTTTAATGGGCGGGCATGCTTGTCTGCCTGTCTTATCGTCAACTTTTTGTAGTCATCATTCCTATCTGGTGGTGGCCCCATCCCCTTAATCCCCTTCCCCACTGGGGAAGGGGAGGAAATATTTAAGAGGGGCTGCGCCCCTCTTTGACTCCTGCTTGAAGTGTCTGATGATGTGCTCCTTTTTGACTCTCCCTTAAAGGTGTTTGGGGTACAATTTTCCCTCTATGCGGTCTTCCCCTCTCTATAAGGTGAGAACGACACTTGCCTGAGAAATGCCCTCTCACCGTTTTGGGGTGTTTAAGAGGGGTGTAATCCCTCTTAGAGGGGGATACCAAGGGGGAGTCCCCCTTGGAAGGTGCCCCTTTAATTGTTTGACATAAGGTGGTAGAATATGTTGATGTAATAATTCCTTGGGAGTATAACTAAATGCGAAAAGGTAAAAGCCGAAATAAAGGAATGGAATTATCTGGCATCTATGGCAAGAAGGAACCTAGTAAGGTCTATCCGAACCAAGAATGGACATACTGCTGTAATAGCTGTGCTACTGAGGTTAAATTCCTACAACGGATCTGCCACAATTGTGGAGAGCCGTTTAATTGGGATAAAACTATGGTGGTTAGACCTCAAGATTATGACGCAGACGAACAACGTAAACTTAGAGAGTTGCGTAGGAGGATTAGACGTAGATGAGGGAGATAACGTTATACCACCCTAGCTACTCTATGTGAATATTTCCGTCCTTCTAAACTGAGGCCTCCTGTATTAACTGTCCTCCCATCGCCTTCCTCTCTAACTCATTAAGCCCCGTCACGTAGTCCTTGTTAGTTCCCGTCGCGCTTTGGCCTGAAGGCCCTTCGTTATTATGATGGGCAGGACCACGGATGCCACGAGCACGGCCACCAGTGCCCAGGTATCAAGGGCAACCAGGCCGCCCACGGTTACCCATAGTATTAATGAGAGCCCCATACCGATGCCCATGATGATTGCCTTTCCCAGGAGCTTGTGCGTGATGCCTTTGAGCTTCACCAGTTTCGCATTGTGCAGCGCCGCGAGGACGTCACCGGCCAGTGTAGGACTGATGTTCAACTCGGAGCCGAGCATGTCCAGTGTCACCACCTCGCCACTGGCAATCAGCCTGGCTCCTTCCTCGGCCAACGTGCTTATCTTCCCGGCATATTCGTCCCGCACCTGTTTGGCCGTTTTCCGGCAGGTATAGCAGTGGCCGTGTCTGATGGGGGTGTCACATAGCGGGCACCTGTCTTTTTTTATCCGGCTCCGCGCGGCCTTGACAATGTTTGACGTTACCCGACCCCTGGCTGTCGGTTCAAGGCGACCTCTTAAGAAGTCGAGGAGGCCTGAAGTGGGCCTGGCGACCACGTTTCCCGGTATGATGGTACCGGCGGCCACACTCGACAGCATCGACGACCTCACCAGGACCGCTGTAGCAATGACTGTCCCGCCGGTTACTACCGACGCGACCTGTCCTGCCGTGGTGTTTAGCGGATTTCCCGGTATCTTCAACTCCCTCTCTATATCCCAGGTCTTATCTGAGGCACCGGCGATATAATTCAGTTCGATTGTTACACTAAACACGCCCGTGACCTCACGTAAGGGGCCGAACCCCAGACCCTCTCCCGCACTGAAGACAATCGTGTTTCTGTAGTAACCGCCTGTGTCGATGCGAGAGTTATCAAGGCTCCTCTGCATGGTGGTAATAGTCTGCCATGCAAATTTCGTCACTACCGATACGTTTTCGAGCGTTATCTCTCTACTCACATCCGTTATGTATATATCGACAACCAGGTCCTCTGCCGGGTCAAAAACAATGGTCTCCTGGTACTGGATGTCAATGCCGTTCACTCTCAACTCAAGAGTGAAGTCGTTGTCCACCCTTGTCGCGGCACGTGCCACCAGAGGTAAGAGTAGTAATGCTGTCAGGAACAGAAGGGCGGCCAGGACACGAAGCGACCAGTGCAGGCCTTTTGCCAAATAGGGTAAGTTTGTTGCGGTTACTATACGGCGATGTTGTCCTTTATTATCTTCCGCCATCCCTCGTCTTCCTCTGCAACTCGTAAAGCTTCGTCAGGGCCTCTAAGGGCGTCATTGAGTCGATTTCCAGCTTCTCAAGCTCCTCATCGACGGCTGATTTCTGCCCGAACATGGGGAGCTGCTGCACTACCTCTTTAGGCGTACGCCCTTTGGACTTCGGGGCGGCGGGGTGGCTGTCGCTCTCCAGTTCGTCGAGGACCTCCTGGGCGCGGTGCACCACGGAGCGGGGCAGTCCGGCGAGCTTGGCAACGTGTATCCCGTAGCTCTTATCGACCCCGCCGGGGACGATTTTGCGCAGGAAGATGACATTGCCCTTTTCCTCGGCAACAGCGACGTTGAAGTTCTTTACCCGTGGCAGGGAGTCGGCCAGCTCCACCATCTCGTGGTAGTGGGTGGCGAACAGGGTTTTGGCCCCGAGGCGCGGGTGGTTGTGGATAAACTCGGCGACGGCGCGGGCGATGGATAGGCCGTCGTAGGTACTGGTGCCCCGTCCGATTTCGTCGAGAATGAGCAAAGAACGCGGGGTGGCGTTGTTGAGGATATTGGCCGTCTCCACCATCTCTATCATGAAGGTCGACTGCCCGGCAGCAAGGTCATCGCGTGCGCCTATCCGCGTAAAGATGCGGTCGACCAGCCCGATGGTGGCCGACTCAGCCGGGACGAAGCTGCCGATTTGTGCCAGGAGCACAATCAGGGCGACCTGGGGTAGATAGGGAGACTTGCCTGCCATCCCGTCTCGGTAAGGGTGCGCTCGACCACCGGGTGGCGCCCCTCGGTAATCATGATTTCATCATCGGTGGTCAGCTTGGGTCGGGTATAGCCGTAGCGAACGGCAACCTCGCTCAGGCTGGAGAAGACGTCGACGTTGGCGATTGTCCGGGCGACGGCCAAGACCTGTTCACTGACGGTGGACACCTGGCGGCAGACGCGTTGAAAGATGCTCGTTTCCAGTTCCCCGACGCGGTCGCGGGCATTGAGAATCATCGACTCATACTCTTTCAGCTCCGGCGTGAAGAAGCGCTCGCCGTTGACCAGCGTCTGCTTGCGGATGTATGTGTTCGGCACCTGGGAGAGGTTGGCATTGGAGACCTCGATGTAGTAGCCGAATACGCGGTTGTAGCCAATCTTCAGCGACTTGATGCCGGTACTCTCCTGCTCGTGACGCTCCATATTGGCCAGGTACTGCCGGGCATCAACGGCTACCTGCCGGAGGTTATCGAGCTCCTCGGAGAAGCCGGGCCTGATGACACCGCCCTCGCCCAGGGTGCCCGAGGGCTCATCGACAATCGCCTCGGAAACGAGAGCAACCACATCTTCGCGGGGCTTTAGCTCGTTCTTTAGCCAGTCAATCCGTTCGGTGTTATTAGCGCTCTCAATGGCTGATTTGAGTTCGGGGATAACCTCCAGGCTACGGCGGAGCGCAATAAGCTCGTGGGGATGGGCGATGCCACTGCCCACCCGGTTAATCAGTCTTTCGAGGTCGGATATCTTGCCCAGCAGGGAGACGACCTGGTTACGCGGCAGGGCATTGGTGTAGAACCACTCGATAGCTTCCTGTCTCCTGTTAAGCTCATCGATATCGAGCAACGGCTGTCCCAGCCATCGCTTCAGGAGCCGACTTCCCATAGCTGTTTTCGTCATATCGATTACCGAGAGCAGTGAGCCGCTGGCCATACCGCCGGCGCTGTGGAAAAGCTCCAGGTTCTTGGAGAGTCGGGTCAACTGGCTCAGGGCCCCTTTCTGCGTCTCCTGGAGGTAGCGGATGACAGCCCCGGCTGCCCTGATTGCCAGGGGCAGGTTTGTCAGCCCGAAACCGTCGAGGGTGCTCGTGCCAAAGTGGTCGAGCAGTGTTCGCAGAGCTGTCTCCTGACTGAACCAGTACTCGTCGACCGGCGTTACCGTGACGTCCGTCTTGAGGTGCGAAAGCTCATCGGGGGCGTTGGTGATTAGCTCCGAGGGACGGAGGCGTTCCAGTTCAGCGATAATCCGGTGCCGGGGTAGCTGGGTGGAGGCGAACTCGCTGGTAGTGATGTCAACATAGGCGATGCCTGACTCTTCGTCACCGAGCACGAGGCTGGTCAGGTAGTTGTTTACCTTGCTGTCGAGCAGGCCAGGCTCAATGACAGTGCCGGGGGTGACTACGCGAACAACCTCGCGTTCGACGATTCCTTTCGTCTCGCCGGGGCGTGTTACCTGCTCACAGATGGCGACCTTGTGGCCGCTGTTGATGAGCCGGGCCAGGTAGTTGTCCAGGGCGTGGTAGGGGATACCGGCCATCGGCACCTTGTTACCCTTGCCCATCTCGCGCGAGGTAAGGACAATTTCAAGTTCGTTGGCAACAATTCGGGCGTCTTCGTCAAAGGTCTCGTAGAAGTCGCCCAGGCGGAAGAGCACGATTGCCTGCGGGTATTGCTGCTTTATTTTGAGGTATTGCCGCCGGATGGGGGTCGGGCCTGTTTTCTCCATGGGCTTATTCTACCCGAATGAGCAGTAATAAGGAAGGGGAGAAACTGGCCGGTCACTCCGATTGCTGGGGTCTCATTACCAGGAGCGGCAAATTGGAATGTCTTAATATATAGTCGGTAACGCTGCCAAATGCCATCCGTACCAGCCCGCCTCTTCCGTGGGTGCCGAGGGCAATCAGGTCAATATTGTTCTCTTCGGCGTAGCTGATGATGGTCTTACCCGGGCTGCCGGGCAAGGTAAGATACTCGACATCCAGACCATCTCCCTGTAGCTGCTGTGAAATATCTTCAAGGTAGCTGGCGGCTTCGTCCTCGCTTATTTGAATCTCGGAGAGAGACGTTGAATGGGAATAGCCCGTCGTCGGCTCAATGACTATGCTTGGCGGGGTGGTGACCTCAAGGAGTACCACCTTGCTGCCGAAACGCCTGGCGACCTCGGTGGCATATGGCAGGATTTCTTCGGCAAGGGCGGAGCCGTCGAGGCATACCAGGATTCTATTGAACATGTTGTCTCCTTTCGCGGTAGTTTCTAGTCGACAACTGAGACTTATCTCCTGCTGGTTTATAACGAGGCATAAAGGGCTCGGGCTGGCCTGACGGAGCGTTTGTCGCCTATTAGTCCAGCCCCCATCCTGTTCATTACATAAGAAAAACTGACTCTGGCGTCAAGGTCAACAACTACCACAGAGCCGCCTGCACCGTACCAGAAAAAGGCTCTTGGGTTCGGTACGATTGGCGTTTCTACTGCGTTTAACCCGAAGCCCAGCCCCCATCGAATCGGCACTTGGAGGACAAGGTCGGTCATGTAGCACTGCTCCTCAATTGCCTTCTCGATGGTTGGCATGCTGAGAAAGCGTACACCATCAAGCTCACCACCACAGGCTATTATTGCAGCAACTTGAGCAACCGAGTGAGCGTTGCCGTGCCCATTGACAGACGGTATCTCAGCAGCACGCCAGGCCCTCTGATTGGTATCAGTGGCCTGGAAGGTGGGATTTACATTTGCCACTTTACGGGCAATTTCGGGCACATCTTCCGGGTTGACGTAACCGGGTTCACCGGGTTGTGGTGTTGGTGGCCAAATCAACTCGGCCACGTGTGTATCATGCTCGGTGCCCAGTCCGATGTGAAAATCGGCACCGAGCGGCACGGCCACTTCCTCGCGGAAAAAAGTTCCGAGTGTCCTGCCTGTAATCCGCCGGACCACTTCACCAACGAGGTAGCCAAAGGTGATTGAGTGATAACCGCTTTTTGTACCTGGCTCCCACCAGGGTTTCTGGGCAGCAAGCAGACCAACCATATAGTCCCAGTTGTACAGGTCTTCCACTGTAACAGTTTCCTCAAAGCCGGCTAGACCAGACGTATGACTGAGGATGTGCCGAACAAGTATCTTTTCTTTACCGGCCTGAGCAAACTCCGGCCAGTACTGGCTAACTGGCGCATCAAGGTCGAGCTGACCACGGTCAACGAGCATCAGGGCGCAGAGGGCTGTCATTACCTTGGTGGTCGACCATACATTGACGATTGTGTCTTTCTTCCAGGGTCGTGTCCTGGCGACATCGGCGAAACCACCCCATATATCGACTACAAACTCACCGTCGACAGTTGCCGCAAACGAAGCCCCGACATCTCCTTCGACCTCGAAGGCCCTGGCGAAGGCATCCCTGACGTTGGAAAAACGTTGGTCACAGTAACCGTTAATTTCGACTATGTCGGCCATGCGTATCTCTGTTTATATTCGCTTTTACTCCAGGTAGTCCTTGAGCTTCCGGCTGCGGCTGGGGTGGCGGAGCTTGCGCAGGGCCTTGGCCTCAATCTGGCGGATGCGCTCCCTGGTTACCTTGAACTCCTGGCCGACCTCCTCAAGTGTCCGGCTGCGGCCGTCTTCGAGGCCGAACCGTAGCTGGAGAACACGTTGTTCACGGTGGGTAAGACTGGAGAGTA
>SMTZ1_10008195_pt1 | contig 10439 bp, 6 predicted proteins | sample DeeMarSWOR136_30_FD_25667 | JGI IMG/M metagenome (IMG submission 25667) | reverse complement strand
ATCAAATATTTTTTCAAAAATAATGAAAAAAAGATTATTTCCAGAAAATCTACTTCTAGAAAAGGTTACCTTTACTGGTTTTTGTGTTGTATCGCTTTCAAAACCGTTAATATCCTTTGCAGTTGCATTTATAAAATAACTACCTTTTGTTGTGTATTTATGAGGTAAGGTAATTTCTTCCCCAGAGCTAAAAGGACCTATCCACTCTTCAATTTCACCATCTCCCCATTCAATGTATAGATAAATATCTTCACTTTCAGGTTCAATTGAGCTGAATTTAAAATTATATTTTATACCAGGTAGCACCCAGAACGCACCACTTATTATCGGTTTCTCAGGAGGGTAATTATATACGATATTAATAATCAAGCTTTCTGACCATTCACTTTGAGCAAAGTTTTCATCCCTTACCTTAACCTTCACCTGAAATTCTCCTTCATCATTCCAAATATGAGTTGCTTCACAAATCTCTCCAGATTCATATGGACCAATCCAATCGCTTGTTTCACCGTCACCCCAGTCCCACATAAAGAATAACTGATCCCCATCTGGATCAGTTGAACTGGTTGAAAATATGTATTCATATCCGACTACTCCTTGGACAGGACCCTCAGGTTTTACTGGTCTATCAGGGGATCCACTAGGGTCGTTTCTCCATAGTTTAACTGAGGGATCTCCTAGAATGTTATAGGCTTCAAAATAGTATTGAGAATAGCCTCCACCACTATAGTTCTCATAAACATAGTAAAGCGCCATATCTGTCATTCCACCAATGAAATCTAAGTTATCATCCCACCATGCTTGAAACATACCTTTCTCAAGAACATCATCTTCATCCCATAGAGTACTTTCAGATGCACCCCAGAATGCTATACCTCCCTTATCTTCCTCACGCAACCAAGTTTCTCCAAAACATTCAGATACCTGAAAACTACCAGTTAAACAAGCATGACTACATACAAATGGGTATATTTTTTCATTATTTAAATTTCTGACATCCTGTTGTTCAAAACTTGGACCATCAGCCCAGCTATATATAGACCCATGACCTGAAAAAATTGCAAGGCTTCTACCGTCATTTAATGCATCTGTTATATCCTGAGTATTTGCCCCATATGTCTCCTCATAGATTTTATCACAAATATAGCTATTAGGTTCCAGATAGTTTGAAATAACATAATTATGTGTTCCCTCAGTTATCCAATAATTGTCATTACCTGCCATAAAAGCTGCTTTTTTTATCCATTCTGTATCTGAAAAGTTACCCTCTTCATAATATATTGTTTTATCTACCATTGCAGTAACATGATTCCCTTGTGATGCTGGAAAACGACCAATATATATATCTGGGAAATAATCCCCTGAGTTGATTGTTACATAATATAGGTCAACTGCATCAGGACCTTGTGTACCTAAATAGGTAGGGACCTGGCCAGTATCACCAACGAGAAGGACATATGTTGGTGGAATTTCCCAATTATTATATGCATTCTCAATGTAATCATGAATTTTTTCTTTTGAGGACCCACCTGGTATTTCAGATGTTTTTATTACAGTTGTATCATAACCCATTGCAGTCTTCCAATCTGAAAAAGGTTCAATTTCATTAAAAAAATCATCATATACGACTATAAGATATCCTTCAGTGTCTTTTGATACAATTCCTCTTTCATAGAATCCATAATTTGAAAAGGTTTGTTCAAATAAATGCTCAAAATCTGGTGTTGAATACCTCTCTATATTTTCATATGTTTTCTCTAAATCACTATTTGGAAGGTTAATTATAATTTCACAGGTTTTCATTAAACTTAGTTCACCTTTTACAGGATTATACTTTACAGGTGATATTTCAACTAATGCGAATCGTCTAGATCGGATTTCTCCAATATCTACTATATTTGCAACAGTATCTGTTAAAAATTGATTTTTAGAATAATACATCTCATCAATACTGAACTCATAATCATTTCCAGATTTCTTTTCAATTGACTGCTGAACGGGTATTATCTTTTCAAAATGATTTAGGCTATCAAGTGTGACATATTCCCAAGATTCTGAAATTATTTTAAGATCTGGTTCTGAACTCTGTGGGATTTCAATCATCTTTCTAATCATTGGTAATTTTGCTTGTCCTTCTACATAAGAAAATCCATAACCTGGAAGATTTATCGATGTAAAAGTACCAATTTCAGAAATAACTGTGTCAAATTTAAATTCCTCAATTTTCACAGTGATTTTGATAGTTGTTTTATCTATATTTACTATATTTACTCTATTATCGTAGGTTTCTTGATAATTATTTTTTAATTTTGTTTGTATATTAGCAGTCCCAAATGCATTTGAGCCAAAAAATGAGAGAAGTATTATTACAGCTCCAATTAAACAAATAACTTTCCTATTCATCCTTTCATCTCTTCTTTTATCTATATAATCAGTCTTTCAAACAGAGGGAATAAACAACTGAATCTTTCAAATATCCTTTCAAAGAATAAGTGAAAAGTACTTCTTTCACGTGGAACTATAAATAATAATGGATATGACCACTTACTTTCAAACCCATTTTCACAATCAACAGCTTTTGCCTTGATATTATAATATCCTTTTTCATAATATGTGTGGCATAGTTCAATCGTGGAATTTGGGTTATCACAATCTGTCTCGGTAATATTTCCGTCGTCCCAATCGATTACATATTTTATAATATCTCCTTCAAGATCAGTTGAAATAAACGACCAACAATATTCTGTACCAGGAACTCCTCTATTAGGACCATCAATAATAGGTACCGATGGTGGATCGTTTTCAACTACATTTGCCATTGATATGTCAGGATTACCCCAAAGTGCTCCCCATTCAAACGTTTCAAGATGTTCATAGTACCAATATCCATTTACATACATCTCACGAAGAGCATACTGATGGGCTTGACCTTGTGTATATTCACCCGAGGTGCAAGAAACAGTAAATAGATAATCAAGAGTTTGACTGGATCCATCAGTTGGATCGTCCCAACCAGGCATTCCATATGCAACCTTTGTTGCTCCAAGAAAACCAACTGCGCCCTGCTGCATCATTGCTTGACCTAGATTGAAATGGTCCGTGTCAGAGTTACTACACGCATCAGCAAAAACAATTGCTGGATATTCATCATTAAGAAAGTTACAGGTTTCTATATTAACAAAAGGTCCATGGGAAAAATAAAGCCAGCAAGCATCTGGTGAACCGTGACCTGCCCAGTTAACAAATGCATAACTTCCATTTGACCAAACATCTTTTACATTGTTCCAGTCAAGATTATAATCCATAGGATAAGTAGTATAACCTTCTTCATACATTTTTGTCATTTTCCATTTACTCATCCATGGATGAAGCTCTGGATTTGTTTTATATTCCATTAAAACTGCATTATCAGTGCGAGGATTAGGATCGTCGTTCCAGAAAAATGAACCAAGCAGCAGAATATTACGTTTGAATGACGGATTTTTATTCATCTCATAAGAGACTGATTTCTCACAAATATTTACAACAATTGAAGGGTCACTAAATGGGATACGTCCTACATTTACCTCAGTTGTAAAATCAATTTTATCATCATATGTTTCTCCCCATTTTCGGTCGACATCAAGATCCCAAGATTGATCATCAGGATAAGAAAGATCTGCATAATAATAATCTGTTTCTGGTTGTCCATATGAACCCTGCCAGGTGCGTCTCATCGGAACATCTTCATAATTACCTATTAAACAAACATCTAATATACCCCATTCTTCAGATGGGTATTTATCTCTTAGAAAGTTTCTCATCTTTTCAGCTAAATCATAGCCATCATAATTTGAATCAATCCAGGAGGTAGTAACAACCTTTACACTTCTTCCTTTTTCTTCCTCCCAATCAACTAGCGAAGTGACAGAGGAGGTTAATGAATCAAGTGTGATTATTACATAATCATACATCTCTTTGCTTCCTGCACCCTCTGGATACCAATCTTTTGCAATATTATAGTTATAAACAATTTTTTCTGCTTCTTGTTTTGTTCTTTCACTGTAGTCTATCATTATATCATCATAAGTAAAACCATCCTCAAATGTATAACCAACTGAAGCAGTAATTTTAGGATAAAATATTAGTTTTCCAGAAATTGGATTATAAGAAAATGGATTTACTCTTATATCAACAAGATTATATTTTCTAAAACCGGAGGTTCTAACAAATTCAACTAAAGAATCAGGATAAAACTCATCTTTACCATATACTGATTCAAAATTTTCATTATATTCTTTTAAATCTTTCTTATATATTTCAGGATTTTCTATTCCAATAAGTCTTGGTAAATCAACAGGTTGAATTTCATAACTATTTTCAAAAATTACACTTTCCTTATAAGTATAAGAAATATCTTTAAAAATTGCACCAGGAGGAATTGCAACTGAAAATATCTTAGAAGGTAAATTTGGTTTACCAGGTATTAAGTTTCGACCAAAGTCCTCAAGAAAGATTTCATAACCATTATCACTTTTAACAATTTCATAATCTCCAACATTTATTGTTAATTCTATTTCTCCATCATCGATTTTGAATAAATTTAAATTTTCAGTTTCTTCTAAAATAAAACTAGTAGCATTAGCACTTGCCAAAATACTACCTATCATTAAAAAACTAATTAACATTCCAAATACAATTTTTCTCATAATTCACCTCCGATTAACAATTGTTATTTGTTATACTTATATAATATATAATGATTTTGGAGGATTTTATTATTTTCTAAAGAAAATTAAAGAAAAATTAGAAGAAATTGTTATTTCTTCTATTTTTTAGATTCAATTTTATACCAAATCTATTAACCGCGATTATATTTGAAATAGAAGCCAAAATAAACTTTTATTTCATATTTAATAATTTATATAAAAATTTTAAAAAAATATTATCTTACAACCATAACTGGTTTATGGGCATATTGAACAACCTTATTTGCAACACTACCAATTAGATAACGTCCAATCTTACTTGTCCCCTTACTACCTAAAACTATTAAATCAACATTTAATTTGTTTGATGTATTAATTATTTGAACTGAGGGATCTCCATCCTCAATTATTCCATTAATTCTAAAATTTTGTTGTCCAATGCTATTTACAATTTCCTCAATCATATATTCTGCTTTTTTCTTAATTGTTTTATAAATATCCTTATCAACAAATGTTTTGTCAGTAGGACTAGGAATTACGGCCAATAGAATAAGTTCACTTTGTTCTTCAAGAAGAGAAATAGCTCTAGTCAACGCTTGCCTAGAACCTTCTGAACCATCAAAACCAACGAGAATTTTTTTCATATTTTATTTTTTTCTCCAAAAAGCACCTTCTGAAGTATCTTGTATTTCAAATCCAATTTTGTCTAACTCATTTCTAATTGTATCTGCAGTTTTCCAATCTTTTTTAATTCTTGCATTTTCTCTGAGTTCTAAAAGTAAATCAATCAGATTTTCAATGTTATTTTCCTCAACTTCTTTTTTATATTTTTTTGCCAAATCTAGAATTTTATTAAAAATGATATCGTCTTTACTTTCTACTAAATTAGGTTGAAATAAAGTTAAAATATTTGTCAACTTAAAAAATTCAGAAAGAGCATAACCACATAAATTTCTATCTGGATTGGTATTTTCTTTAAAAAATTTGTTGCTTTTATTTACAAATTCAAAAATTGAAGAAACAGCAAGAGGCGTATTAAAATCATCATCCATTGCTTTTTCAAAATTATTTTTTAATTCTTCAATAATTTTAAGATAAGGCTCATCTTCTTTCGATAATGTTTCTTTGTTAATTATATAACTTTTGTTAATAGATAAATTTTCTAACTTTTCCTTAATTCTGTAAACTTTTATAAGACCTTTTTTTGCATTTTCCAATGATTTTTCATTAAAATCTGGTGGACTTCGATAATGAGCCTGGGAAAAAAAGAGACGGATAACTTCAGGATCCCATTTTTTTATGAGGTCTTTAACATTAATAATATTTCCGAGAGATTTTGACATCTTCTCACCATTAACTGTAAGAAGACCTATATGCATCCAATAATTTGCAAAGTTTTTTCCTGTGGCTGCTTCTGCTTGGGCAATCTCATTTTCATGGTGAGGAAAACGTAGATCCATTCCTCCTCCATGAATGTCAAATGGAAGACCAAGGTGTTTTCCACTCATTGTTGAACATTCTATATGCCATCCAGGTCTGCCCTTCCCCCAAGGACTATCCCATGAAGGTTCCCCTGGTCTCGATTTTTTCCAGAGTGCAAAATCAAGTGGGTTTTTCTTTTCATCACCAGACTTTATTCTTGCACCATCCATTAAGTCTTCAAGTTTTTGCCCTGAAAGTTTTCCATAATCCTTAAATTTATTAACAGAAAAATAAACATCACCATCTGATTCATATCCATAATCTTTATTGATTATACTCTTAATCATCTCAATCATGTCTGGAATTGTTTCCGATGCTTTTGGATATAAATCTGCTCTTCTTATTCCTAGTTTATCCAAGTCCTGAAGACATCTATCCGTAAATCGTTTTGAATATTCAAGGGCATCAATTCCTTCTTTATTAGCCGCTATAATTATTTTATCGTCAACATCTGTGATATTCTGAACATAGGTTACGACATAACCCTTATAATCAAGGTATCTACGAATTACATCAAATGCAAAATAAGTACGAGCATGACCAATATGTGCATCACTGTAAACAGTCATACCACATACATACATCTTAACTTTTCCTTTTTCAACTGGTATAAATTCCTCTTTTTTTCTTGTTAGGGAATTGTAAATTTTTAAAACCATTTATATGTTCGACCTTTTATCCTCAAATAAAGGTAAAAATATATACTTTACTGAAAAGTTATCCAAATAATTTATAAGGACTATTTTTATACCAGAAAAACAGGGGTTTTATATGAAAACAACGTTTAGTTTAATAAAAGCAGATGTTGGAGGATGGCCAGGTCACGCATCAGTTCATCCAGATTTAGAAGAAATTTCTAGAAAAAATCTTTCTGAAGCGAAAAAAAAGAAATTACTTTTGGATTTTCATGTAACTCATTGTGGAGACGACCTTGAATTAATTATGACTCACACAAATGGTGTTGATTCAAAAGAAATTCATGGTCTTGCATGGGATAATTTTTGTGAAGCAACAGAAAGAGCTAGAAAACTTGGACTATATGGTGCTGGTCAAGACCTACTTTGTGATGCATTTTCAGGCAATATTAAGGGAATGGGACCCGGTATTGCAGAAATGGAATTTACTGAAAGAAAGGCAGAACCTGTCATTGTTTTTATGATGGATAAGACAGAACCTGGTGCTTTTAATTTTCCGATTTTCAAGATTTTTGCAGACCCCTTTAATACAGCAGGACTTATTATTGATCCTTCAATCCATGATGGTTTTGTTTTTGAGGTGTGGGATATTCAAGAACATAAAAATGTATTTTTAAAGAGCCCCGAAGAAATGTATGACCTCTTAGCTCTTATCGGTGCAAAATCTCGTTTTGTAATTAAACGTGTATTTCCAAAAAAAAGTTCAAAGCTACCCTCTGATGAACCTGTTTCTGTAATTTCAACTGAAAAACTTTATCAAATCGCAGGCGAGTATGTCGGAAAAGACGATCCAGCAGGTATTGTAAGAGCGCAATCTGGTCTTCCTGCAGTAGGGGAAGTTCTTGAGGGATTTGCGCTTGGTCACCTTGTTTCAGGTTGGATGAGGGGATCGCATAACGGCCCATTAATGCCAGTATCTGTAAATGATGCAAAATGTACCAGATTTGATGGTCCACCTAGAGTAACATCACTTGGATTCCAACTAAAAGAAGGAAAAATAACTGAACCAGTTGATTTGTTTGACGATCCTGCATTTGACATAACAAGAAGAGAAGCCCAGCATATAACTGACTATATGAGAAGGCATGGTCCATTTGAACCACACAGACTTCCAATGGCTGATATGGAATATACAACCTTACCAAAAGTTTTAAAGAAACTTGGACCAAGACTTAAAACTATAAAATAAAAAAAACTGGTTATGGTGATTTCCTAGACGACTTGCCGTCGGGCAGAGTATTATCAATTGGTAGCTGTTGATTAACAATAGATCGCTTTTGTTCTAGAGCTTTTGTTATTTCTTTATCAATATCCTTTGTACTTATGCTTACCCAACGGATGTTGTCAAGCTCAAATAGTTCATGTAGTGGAAATCTTCCATCCCATGGTTCCCATGGTTTTTGCAATGTCATGCTGCTAATCGCACGAATGTTTGTTGCACCAACCTCACCTATTGCATCAGCAAAAGAAATCAAACGATTATTTGGAATTGCAACACCTACTGTTTGCAAAAATTGACCGATAGGTCTTACTAGTTTTGGTATATGCATGATATCTTCTATCGGTTTTACCCGTATTACCCTAAAAAGTGGGGATGGTTCAATATTTTCAATTGTTCCATCATAAATTACAAGCCATTGGTGAGTTGCTGATGGAAATATTTTAACAGGATCACCCATCATTTCCTTTTTTAAATATTGATGATAACCATCAAGAACCTGCATTTTTCCTGAATTTAATCCTTTAGGAAGTGCAATTGATGTTGTCTCCATTTCATCAGCAAGAAGTTCTGCAAATTTTAATGGATCAATTTCACCACCTAGTTCAACAAAAATTTCTTGAGGTGAAAAGCAGCCCTGCTGATCCCATGCCGTTACATCAAGTGAGACTAGTTCAGCTATCTGACTTGCTCTTTCTTCATCCAAATAATCCCTTGCAAGAGTAATAAAGCTGAACTTATGCCAGTGACCAGCAATTGGGATATTGTATTTATTTGCAAGTTCAGTCAAACTTATTCTTGCTTGTTCTCCACCTGTTGCTCTAACTATATCAGATCTTGAAAAAAGAAACTCTTTTACTTCTGTGTTTCCACTTTCAAATGGTAGAATTGCAATGCTGTATGAAAGTTGTGGATCAACTTCTTCAATAGATTTTGCATATAGTGCACCAAATACAGGTTCTTCTGAAGGAACCTTTATCCAGGAAGCTGCATCAATGAGTTTATCGAGTATCATTTCAAAGGCAGCAATTCCAAGGATATTTCCTGCACAAATATGACCAATTACTGAAGGATCAAAATTTGAATGACTAATATTTACTTCACCATAAGCTTTAACAAGGCCATCGCCAAGTTCAGAAAAATCCTTATATTCCTCAGGATTGAGTTTTCCAAACAAAGGAAGATTATCCTTTCTAAGAATACTCATAAAATGATTAAATCCCCAAGATTCAATCATTTGAAGAGAAAAGCCTGTGACAGTTGGTAGAACTTCTCTTGCTATTATTCTGCCCTTATAATCAGGGTTCATCCACATATCTGTTACTTTTTCAATAACATTTAATATAGTTGGAATGTCAATTTTTATAAGGTACTCTTCTCTGGACCTTTTTAGGTTATCCATAATTTTTTTAAGCGCATCAACTGTAAAAACTGGTTTTTTCAGTTCAATATTATTTCCAATATCTTCATACGTAAAATCTAATTTATTATCAAGTTCAAGTGCAGGATCCCAAAAATGACATTCAATTGTTTTACCCATTGACTAAACCTCAAATTCAACAGGGATTTGACTTGCTGTATTTACAAGTTCCTGTGCAGCCTTTGTCTGATCAAGAATTACCTTTGAATCACCTTCAACTGTAAACATTCCTCTGATAAGACCTCTAATTGGGTCTAATTCCTTATTTATTACCTTCTTCCAATTTGAATATGGTCCTTTAAATGTAAATGCTGCAGTTTTTCCATTTTTTACTAGATATGCCTCCCTACATTTCCCATGCCATAAATCTACATAAAAAATTACTTCCTCTTTTAGTTCCTCATCAGGGGTTATAATAAAAAGAAAATCTCCTTCCCAATCCTTTGCAACCTCTTCATAAGTCTTACTTTTATTAAGTTCTTCCTTAAAGGTCTTAATCCATTCATCAGATGGAAATCGTAACATCTATTTATTCCTCCTCTGCCATCAAATCAGCCATAACAGCCGCACAACCCCTTCCTTCAACACCAGGAAGTCTTGATACCTCGATATCAAGAACAGGGCCTTTTCGATTACAAACTGGACATTTCTCAATAAGTTTTACTTTATCACCTGTAATGATAAAACCAGGATAACTTTCAGGGATTGGATCGATAAATGCAAAACGACCAAATTTATCATAACCAATAGAATCGAGGTTTTCATCCAAAACAAGAGGAATAATAGTAGGTGGGATATGCTTATAATGTCCTTCACAACTCAAAAATACAGAGCTACACTCAGACATGGCATAAACATCATGGAAACGATTTTGAGGAATGCCAAGGACGTTTTCAACTTTTTCTCTAAATGACTTTTCAGGTGTACGCTTATTT
>SMTZ1_10008420_pt1 | contig 10440 bp, 7 predicted proteins | sample DeeMarSWOR136_30_FD_25667 | JGI IMG/M metagenome (IMG submission 25667) | reverse complement strand
GAGCGGGGGGTTTTTTCTACGGCTGGCTATTAGTAGTAACGATGACGCTGGTAATGACAGTCGTCTACGGTTCCAGTTTCTCTTTCAGCGTATTCCTGAAACCACTATCGGAGTGGTTCGGCTGGGCAAGGACAGCGGCATCAGGAGCATACGCCGTCTCCCTCTGGATAAGCGGTCTGCTAGCCGTCTTGATGGGAGCGCTAACCGATAAATACGGTCCGAGGATAGTACTGGCAATCGGGGGGTTGATGGGGGGGCTGGGTTATCTTCTGCTATCAAGAACAGGTGCACTCTGGCACCTATACGCGGGCTTTGCATTAATAGCCGTGAATACGAGTACCACATGGACTCCTATTATAGCTACGATTTCAAGGTGGTTCGATGAGAAAAGGGTCCTAGCGTTAGGAATTGTCACCGGGGGCATAGGTCTAGGGCAGATGCTTATGCCACCGCTAGCGGCATACCTCATTGAGGCAACAGGCTGGCGTACCGCATACATAATCATTGCCGCCATTACCTGGCTCGTGGTGATACCGGCAGCAATACCAGCCAGACATTCGCCACAGAGCGTAACATTTCCTGCTGATAAAAATACCTCAGTTTACAATGAAGATGAGAGCTTATTACCGATAACCGAGTGGTCACTTGCAGAAGCGGTGCGAACACGAGCTTTCTGGCTGCTGGTAGCATTAAACGTTACCCTAGCCGCCACCCTTTTTATGGCAGGTATTCACATAGCGGCCTATGCGACCGACGTGGGGATAACCCCCACATCAGCAGCCCTAGTAATAACCTGCATGGGTGGTGCCAATATCCTGTCTAAAATCATCGTGGGCGGAGTCAGTGCCAAAAGAGGAACAAGATTCGCAGTGTTCCTATTTCTGGGCATAGAGACAGTTGCCCTATTTGCCTTTGCGGCAACCAGAGAGCTGTGGATGTTTTTAATTGTAGCCATGCTATTCGGCGTGGGGATAGGTGGTGCGGCACCACCGCTAGCGGCAATGGTAGCCGAATTCTTCGGATTGCGGTCCGTGGGTATAATCATGGGGGTCATCGGTGTGGGATGGGCGGCTGGCTGTTCGCTGGGAACACTTCTGGGTGACTATATATTTGACACCGCCGGCAGCTATGTCCCTGCTTTCCTAATCACGGGAGGGCTGGCAGTGATAACCCTGGTACTTGTCCTATTACTACGAAAACCAAGGAAGAATCAGGAGGCATAACAGCGAGAGGTACGCCCACTATCAGCTATAAGGTCTAAGTCTTAGAGAAACTTGACAGAGGAGACTCATAGGAGTATCATCGGTGCAAACTGTTACTGTATAAGTTTTCTGGAAACAGGTCGAACAAGAAAGAGCCCGTACGATTCGGGAAAGGAGAGCATGATGGCAGTTGATGGCAGCTACAAAGTCGAGGTCGATTCCCCGATGGGGAAGCAAGCCGGTACCCTTACACTCAAAACCGATGGTGACGCTCTAAGCGGCACCTTCGCCGGAGCAATGGGGACGCAGTCCTTTGACAGTGGTACGGTCAGCGGTGATGATGTTGCCTGGTCAATTCAAGTAAGCGGCCCTATGGGTCAGATAAAGCTGGACTTCAAGGGAACCGTTAGCGGCGACGATATATCAGGGCAGGTGCAGCTCGGCTCTTACGGTTCGGCATCTTTCAAAGGCACCCGGACTTAACAGCAAATCACCTACCGTTATCAACATGCGCTGAAAAAATCGTGCCCCATAAGAATGGGGCACGATAATCCACATATCTAATACTAGATTTAAGTTCGAGCCAGGTTATATCTTGCGGGCAACTGTAGCCCCGTCATTGGTCGCCCAGATTATTTTCCGAATACCCTGGCAATCGCCGACAGCATACAGCTCCTTTACCTGACCCTTCAGGGCATAGTAAAGGGCATTATTCTCAACACCGCCGTAGGATAGTATTACCGTGTCCACGTTTTCAATCACCCTCTCTTCGCCGGTGAGGGGTGTGGCGACAGTGACGGTATTGCCCGATATTTTCCTCAGCACTGCCTGAGTGGTAATTTTAACGCCACCCCAAGCGAGCCGGCGCAGGAGGGCCATCCTGGTCAGCTGTTCAACAGTCTGGCCGGGAGATTCGAAGGGAACAATCACCTCCACCTTCTTTCCCTGCTGGGCCAGAAAATCAGCGGTGATGAGGCCCTGCAAATGATGCTGGGCATCAGCAATCAACACATTCTGGCCTACTTCGACATTGCCGTTCAGGACATCCCGCACGTTATCGATCACATTATCCTGCTCGATACCCTCAACATCGTCAGGGACCAGCGGCAGAGAACCGGTAGCCACAACAACAACGTCCGGGTTCTGCTCTTTGACAGTATCCACCGTGACCTCACTGTTAAGATGGACGTCGACGTCGAGCAGTTTCATCTGGTAGCGATAGTAGCGGGGTAACTCACCCAGGTCTTCTCTTCCGGGTGCCTTGGCAGCCACCAGCACCATTCCACCCAGTTCATCACCCTTCTCCCAGAGGGAGACATCGTGGCCTCTAGCCCTGGCCACCCTGGCCGTTTCGAGGCCGGCGGGGCCTCCGCCAATCACCATAACCTTCTTCTTGGTTTCTGCCGGGATTAGCTCCAACCAGCCGGGAATGGTCTCTTTGCCAACAGTCGGATTGTAGGAGCAAGATACACCCATCGGGTTTCTATCCTGGGCGACGCGCATCCAGCAGCCTTCCGAGCAACCCATGCACTTTCGAATCTCATCCAGCCTGCCCTCACGAGCTTTGTTGGGAAATTCGGGATCGCATATCAGAGCCCTGTTCATGAACACAAGGTCAGCGTGACGGTTTTCCAATATCTGTTCCGCCTGTACCGGGTCAGTGACCCGGCCGCCACCAATTACAGGTATATCGACGACTTCCTTGAGACCGGCGGCGTGATACATCAGGGAACCCAACGGGAAGTACGTGGGAGGAATACCAGCACCGGTGGTGATGTAATCCAGGTTACCGCCGCGGGTCATCATAGGAGCCATTACCTTCATATCATCCAGGGTATACCCGCCACCAGCCAGGGTATCAACGGAAACCCTGATACCGACCACAAAATCGCGACCGACGGCAGCCCTGACGGCATCAATGACCTCGACGACAGCCTTCATACGCCCTTCATGGCTACCACCATACTCGTCGGTGCGGCGGTTGGAGTTGGGTGACATGAACTGAGTAAACAGGTAACCATGGGCACCATGTATTTCAACGCCATCGACGCCGGCCTGTTTGCAGCGGAGTGCCTCAGCGGCAAAACACTCGATGACCTCCTTTATTTCGTCCCTGGTCATCTCGTGAGGGACGGTTCCATAGCTCAAGCCGAAGGTACGCACCGCCGAGGGCGCCCACAGCTGGTCGCCATAAACCGTAGCACCATAAGCCTGACTACCGCCGTGCCAAAGCTGAACGACAAAACGGGTGCCGTGCCGCTTGATTGCCTCAGCAGTCCTTTTCAGCTTATCCATCCCGTCCGGGGTCTGCAAGGGACTGGTTAGATTTGCATAGGCCTCATAGCCTACCTGCACCGGTGTGGGGCTGCTCTTATGGACACCCCAGATGCCGGTGCTGATCATCCCCGCCCCACCTTTTGCCTTTGACTCCCAATAGGCTATCAGCCGTTCCCCGGGTAGAGTATCCGGGTCACGCATATTGGGGTAATGCCCCGGGACAACTATGCGGTTGGGGACGGTCATAGTGCCTATCTTGATAGGACTGAAGAGTAACCTGAATTGTTGTGCCATTGATTAACCTCCCTTAAGCTAATTCAGGATGAAACGATATATCTTACACTGCTAGATAGCATACTCTTATGTCGTATTCAGCGTCAAGTTACAGATTTATATATAATACGAGGCGTCTACGGGTGGTGTCTTGTAGGGAACAGAGTTTTAAGTGGGTAACATAGTAAAGGAAAGACGAGGGTTTATCAGTAACTGCAGGAAAATTGAAGATAAAATTAAAAACAGTGTTGACAAAGCGTATGCAGTAGGCTATGCTATTATACAATTGTACAATGTTATGCCTTGACAACGCAGGTCATAATTTTTTATTAATAGTGGGTGTTATACCCATAAGCAGTGGGTATAACACTTTTTATGTTTACCAGACTGCCGAAATCACTACAGCTAATTCATTTCAATAAATACAGAGAGAGGGGGTATTTATGGAACTAAGCCGAAGGGAATTCTTAAAAGCCTCGGGGGTAGGGGTTGGTGGTATGTTTCTGCTCGGGGCGCTCAATCCCGGTGTTGCCTTAGCCAGAGCACCCAAGAAATTGCCACTGAAGAAGCGGATTGGCGAGAAAGCAACCATCTGTCCCTATGATGCCTCCGGCTGCGGTTTCCTTGTAGCCGCTGAGAACGGCAAGGTAGTCAATATCGAAGGTGACCCGGACCACCCCATCAACCGCGGTGGTGCCTGTTCCAAAGGGGCTTCAATGCGGCAACTCTCTGCCGATAACCCCTGGCGATTGAGCAAGGTTCTTTACCGGCGGCCAGGAGGAACAGACTGGGAAGAAAAAACATGGGACTGGGCAATTAGCCAGATTGCTCGCAAGATTAAAGACACCAGAGACGCAAATTTTGTCACAAGGAACAGCAATGGTGACCTAGTAAACCGCACCGAAGCTATTGCCAACCTAGGGGGTTCAGCCCTGGACAATGAGGAGTGTTACCTCCTGTCAAAGCTGACCCGGGCATTAGGTATAGTTTATCTGGAACACCACGCCCGCATATGACATTCCCCCACAGTCGCCAGTTTGGCGGAAAGTTTCGGACGTGGGGCAATGACCAACCACTGGAACGATATTGCAAACAGTGACTGCATTCTCTCAATCGGGTCGAATCCTGCTGAGAACCACCCTGCCTCTTTCGGTCACATAATGACAGCAAAAGAAAGAGGCGCCAAACTCATCAGTGTTGACCCAAGATTCACGAGAACATCGTCAAAAGCCGATATTTATGCGCCATTGAGATCAGGGACAGACATCGCCTTTATCGGCGGCATGATCAAATACGTGATGGATGATATTGAGCGAAATCCCAATAACTATAATATGACCTACATCACGGAGTATACCAACGCTGCCTACCTGATTAACCCTGATTTTGAGGGACCGGCCGACCTTGACGGACTATTTTCAGGGTACGAGGGTTCGCTCAACGAAACACGCGATGATAAAAGAAAGTACAATACATCCACCTGGCAATACCAGATAGATACAAATGGTATACCACTAAAAGACAAGACCCTTAAAGACCGCAACTGTGCCTTCCAAATCATGAAGAGGCACTTCGCCCGCTATACCCCACAAAAGGTGAACGAAATCTGCGGCACGCCCGTGGATACCTTCAATGAGATTTGCCGAACCTATGCGGCTACTGGTCGCAAGGGTAAAGCAGGCACCATCCTTTACGCTATGGGAACCACTCAACATACCTATGGTGCCCAGAATATCAGGTCTTACTGCATCTTACAGCTACTACTGGGCAATGTCGGTGTTTGCGGTGGTGGTATCAATGCCATGAGGGGTGAGTCCAATGTTCAGGGTTCTACGGACCACTGCCTGTTGTTCCACATACTCCCTGGATACCTGAAAGTACCTGTGAACACGGACACCACACTTGACGATTATCTGGAGCGAAGTACCCCGGTAACAAATGATCCCAATAGCGCTAACTGGTGGGGCTACTATATTGATGCCGGCCAGCCGAAGAATGCGTGGCTGGGCAACACTTCTAAATATGTCGTCAGTTTGCTCAAGGCATGGTACGGGGATGCGGCGACCAAAGATAGTGAGTTCGGTTTTCATTATCTGCCAAAAATAGAATCAGGGACGAACTACTCACACATCGCGCTCTTTGAAGCTATGGACGCAGGGATTATCAGGGGCTTGATGTGCTGGGGACAGAACCCAGCAGTTGGTGGACCCAATGCCAATCTAGAACGCAGCGCCATGGACAAGCTGGACTGGCTGGTGGTGACCGACATGTGGCATACGGAGACAGCCAACTTCTGGAAGCGTCCCGGGGTAGATCCGGCCGATATACAGACCGAGGTCTTTCTGCTGCCCGCCCTGAATTCCTTCGAGAAAGAGGGCAGCGTGACCAATAGCGGCCGATGGAGCCAGTGGCGGTACAAGGCAGCGGACGGTCCTGGGGAAGCCGAGGACGACCTCTGGATGATGACAGCGATTTACCGGGAACTCAAAGAGCTTTACGCAAGAGAGGGCGGACCGAATTCCGAAGCGATTACCGAACTCACCTGGGACTATGGAACGGGTCATCCGGATGTACACAAGGTAGCCAAGGAAATAAACGGGTACGACCTTACTACCGGTAAACTAATGGCCAGCTTCGGTGGATTGAAGAACGACGGTACCACTACCTCAGGCAACTGGCTATACTGCGCCAGCTACACCGAAGCCGGTAATATGGCAGCACGCCGTGACCCAACTCCTGGTGAATTCAACGTTGGGCTTTATCCCAAATGGGCCTGGTGCTGGCCAGTAAACCGACGGATTATCTATAACCGGGCCTCAGTCGACCTCAACGGGGAACCGTGGGACAAAGAGCAACCGGTTATCTGGTGGAAAGACGGAGGATGGAAAGGTGATGTTCCCGATGGTGGCTGGCCGCCAATAGCAGTTAACCCGGCGGGTACCAGATGGCCATTCATCATGAAACCGGAAGGACACGCACGTGTCTTTGGTCCGGGTATGGCCGAGGGGCCGTTGCCAGAGCATTACGAGCCCTGGGAGGCGCCAATAGATAACCCGATGTCAAGGCAACAGAATAATCCGGCTTTCAAGATCTGGAGACCTCAAGAGCAGGGCACACCTGAGGAATTTCCGATAGTGTGCAGCACCTACCGACTCTGCGAACACTGGCAGGGCGGGCAGATGACGAGAAACACACCATGGCTAATCGAAATGCAACCGGAGCCCTTCGTTGAGATAAGCGAGGAGTTAGCAGACGAGAAGAAAATTAGAAACGGGCAGAAGGTCAAGGTGAAATCGGCCCGGGGTGAAGTGACAGTGGTAGCGATTGTCACCAAGCGTTTTAAGCCGTTCCAGATGAACGGACGCGTGGTGCACCAGGTAGGTTTGCCATGGCACTGGGGCTTCACTGGCCTATCCACCGGCGATAGTGCCAATATACTGACGCCCCATGTAGGCGATGCTAATACGATGATACCAGAATACAAAGCCTTCCTGGTTGACATCGTTAGAGCCTAAGAGGCGATAGACGAGTAATTGCTTGGAGGTATAAATGGCAGAGAAAGCAATCTTATATGATGCAACGCGGTGCACGGCCTGCCGGGGCTGTCAGGCAGCCTGTAAGCAGTGGAACGAGACTGATGAGGTCATACCCACAGAGGAAAACGGGGTTGAAGCACATAACCGGGGCAGTTACGAGAACCCTCCGAAACTTACGGCGAACACCTGGCTCAGAATAGGGTTCACCGAGGTAGAACGGAACGGGAAGGTAGACTGGCTGTTTACCCGGCACGCCTGCATGCACTGCACCGAAGCAAGTTGTGAGCAGGTATGCCCAACCGGGGCTATATCCCACCAGGACGGTATTGTGATAATCGACCAGGAGTGGTGTATAGGCTGTGGTTATTGTGTTCAAGCCTGTCCGTTCCACGTTCCCCATAAAGACGAGGTTCTGGGAACTGCCAGGAAGTGCACCCTGTGTACTACACCAGGTCTGAACCGCCTTGACGAGGGCTGGGAGACAGCATGTGTTAAGACCTGCCCGACCGACGCCCTGATAATGGGCGACCGAAGTACGTTACTAGCCGAAGGGAAAAGACGAGTTTCGGCTCTGAAAGCCAATGGGTACAGCAATGCATACCTATACGGTGAGAACGAACTCGGCGGACTGCATGTATTATACGTCCTGGATGATTCCCCGGAGGTCTACGGTTTACCTGAATCACCACGAGTAGCCATATCGACCTCGGTTGGTCAGTGGCTGAGCGGTATTATTACCGCCGGGGTGGTGGCAGCCCTGCCCTTCTGGTTCCTGTTCAGGCGGAAACAGCAGATGGAGGCAAAAGAAGAGTCTACAGTTGAAGGAGGCACAAGATGAGCTGGGGTGCACCAATTTGGATTTATCTATGGATGGCGGGGATGGCTGGAGGTGGTTACCTTGCTGCCTTTGTGGCCGAGCGATTTAGCGGCGAATCGAACGGACGGCTGCTTAGACTGGCGACCTACCTGGGTATTCCGCTGGCGATTATCGGCGTGATACTGCTAATCGTGGACCTGGGTACTCCCATATGGTTCTGGCACCTGTTTACCCAGTTCAAAGTGGAGTCACCGATGTCAATGGGCACCTGGATCCTGCTGATATGGGTAATCCTAGCCGTAGTAATGGTTATGCTCTGGTGGATCAAGCTTCGCGTTGGTGAAGGGCTTGCCAAGATGATAGGGCAGTTGACCTCACTGATTGGCTGGGTCAATGTGATATTCGCCATACTGCTCATAACCTACACCGGCGTGCTTCTGGCAGTCAGCAGTCAATCGCTATGGGCGGGCACAGTAATGCTACCGACGCTATTTGTTGCCTCAGCAGTCTCGACAGGAGTGGCAATAGTCGTCCTAGCCGCCATAGCCGTAAACTCAATACACAACCGCGGTGTTGTTGAGCTGCAACTGGTCCTAGACTGGCTTTTCGGCACAAAAGAGTGGACAATCCCGAATAAATGGGTGACGCGACTTGCCGAAGCAGACGCTATTGTAATAGTAATGGAGCTGGCGGCACTTATAGGGTATGTTATCTGGATGGCTGTCTCGACAATGGCAGGCGCCGGCGAAGCACTCAAGCAACTAACCGTTGGGAACGCAGCTTTAGCGGTACCCTTCTGGCTGGGAGTAGTCCTGCTGGCACTGTTGATCCCACTATTCCTGGATATCCGCAATAGAGGAAAGGCCATCGAAACAAGGACCGGATGGCTTACCATTGTAACATCCTCAACGTGTGTAGTGCTTGGTGGACTTGTCCTTAGAGCAATAATGACTATAGGCGGACAGTTGTAGGGAGGTGAAGGGAGATATACGTGGCGGCAGGGACGGATAACAAAGTATTAAGACAACTGGAGGAGCAACAAAAGAAGGAAGGAAGTCTGCCTGAGCTTCTGGAGTTTTACCAGAAGCTACTGCAAATTCAATCCGGGGTTGGGCAAGGTATTGACTTGCCCAGCCCTAGTTTTTCCAGTGACTTTATCAAGAACCGAACAGCACAAGGGAAACCGATATTAAAATTCAGCGACCTCGACCTTAACTGGGCACTATTACGTGATACGTTTGCCAAAGTGACGGCTCTCTTTGCCGAGTATCCGGAGCTCTTTGGAGCGGTACCGAAGGAGCTTAAAGAGTTAAAACCCAGCCGTTTTCCTACCAAGAAAGCCGTCAAGGCGTGGTTTGACGGTGCGGAAATGCCAACCAACACGGTACCCGATAATGTCAGCGACGCATTAGTCAGGAACCTGATTCAAGCCAGCATCAAGCCTTTTATGAGCCACTATTCTACAGCCCTGCTCGGGCTGGTAGACCAGGAGAGGTGGCGACGGGGGTACTGTCCGGTTTGCGGTGGCAATCCCGACATAGGTTTTCTGGACAAGGAGGAGGGGGGCAGGTGGCTGGTGTGTTCTCGCTGTGATGCCGAGTGGATTTTTAAACGGCTGGAGTGCCCCTATTGCGGTACTGCAGACCAGAATGCCCTAGCCTATTTCACCGATGATAAAGGGTTGTACCGCCTGTACGTATGCGAGCAGTGCAAGCACTACCTAAAAACGGTTGATATGCGACAGGCTAAATCCGAGGTACTTCTACCTCTGGAGCGCCTGCTTACTCTGGACATCGATTCACAGGCCCGGGAACTCGGGTACATTCCCTGTGATTAAGGCAAGCCAGAACTTCTGGCAACCACCGGCAGTAGCCGTTATCTTTTTGCCAAGGATGGTCCGTATAATGTAAGCAGTGGCTATATTGCCATAATTGAGTTATAATATAGGTTAATATACAGGGAGGAGGAAAGCGTAATGCCATTTCGCATGGGTCCCTGGGAAATTGGACTTAGGATGAGGAAGAAGAGGCACCTCCGAAAAAGCGGACCCGGAAGAGAGCCAGCAAAGTCTGATATCTGCCAGTAACTGGCAATTCTGTAGTCATAGTTCACCAATGTTCGATGACCTCACATAATGTGTGATATATGGCAGGATAAGAAGGATTAACGATGGAACTATTCGGTATGGGGGGAATGGAAATACTGCTAATCCTGGTGGTGGTACTGATAGTACTCGGACCGGGAAGAATAGTGGAGATTGGCAGAACACTAGGCAGAATAACACGTACCCTGAGAAAAGCATCGTTTGACCTAACATCAGCTGTCACCAAGGAAA
>SMTZ1_10011521_pt1 | contig 10443 bp, 9 predicted proteins | sample DeeMarSWOR136_30_FD_25667 | JGI IMG/M metagenome (IMG submission 25667) | reverse complement strand
GGATCGGGGAGTATGACAGGAAGAAGGAAAGAGCATTATTGGAGCTGGAAAAGGTGGAGGATAAGATTTCTGAAACAGGGATTGTCCTGGGCGAGAAGAAGAATTATCTAAGGATGCTTAAGAGGGAGAGGGATGATGCTTTAATGTACAGGAAGGTTGAGGAAGAGTTGAGAGTGGCAAAAGCGGGCATGCTCGGCAAGACCATGGCTTCTTACAACAAAAACATTGAAAGGGTTAACAGGGATATTAAAGTCGCCGAGGATGAAAGAAACAACCTGGAAAATAAGATCGCTGAAGTAAAGAAAAAGGTATCCGATAAATACAGCGGGATTAAAGAGCTGCACAACAAAATTTCGGAACTGGAGAAGAAAAAGGGGGCAGATGAGATAACAGAGCATAAAGTAAGCATAGCGGGCAAAGAAGAATACCTGAAAAATTTGGATGAAAGATTGGATAGAATAAAGAACGAGGTTTTTACATCAACCGACCGTAAAGTAAAATTAAATACCGACCTGCATATGGTTGATTCCGAACTAAAAAAAGTATCGGACGAACTTAAAGGTCTGGAAGAAAAGATAAATGCCGAGGAGAAGAAGATTGAAGATATGGGCGTATTAAACCTTGAAGAAAAGATCGATGAATTAAAGGATAAAATCCATGTCACCAAATCACAATTGAATACAAAGGTTGAGTTAAAAAGAAAACTTTTAGCAGAAAGAGATAACTTACGATCAAAAAAGGAATCGTTGGGTTCGGGGATGAAGGATATGTTATTTGAGGAAACAAAAATCGCAAGGGAATTAGATACGCTGGAATCAGAGCACGGTTCAGCGTTTAAGGAGATTTCTTCGCTGAGCAATGTCATTTCAGGGCTGGATAGGAAGATAGAAATATTGGATAAGAAGATGGATGATCTGAGGATTAAGGCAACAGAAAAGAAAGCGGAGCTCAAAACACTTGAGAAAACCGACAGCAAGATAAGGACAGAAAAGGTCGTAAATGAAGTTATGAAGTTAAAGGATTTTGTAGAGGGTATTCATGGGCCTGCAATACAACTCGGAACCATTACTAATCCCGAATATGAAATTCCCCTTTCTATAGCGGGGGGAAAGAGGCTAAATAATATTGTTGTAGAAAATGAAAATATCGCTGGAAAGTGCATTGACTATCTGAAAAAGAAGAAAATAGGGCGCGCAACGTTTTTGCCTTTGAATAAACTAAAAGTCAATATCTCAAACTCGCCCCCGGATGACTCATTGGGCTTTGCAAGAGATTTTGTTGAGGCAAATAAAAAGTTCAAGGATGTTTTTGATTACATCTTTAAGAACACTCTCGTAGTTAATGATATCAACACCGGAAAAAAAATAGGGGTTGGAAAGTGGAGGATGGTAACTCTTGACGGAGATTTAATGGAGTTGAGCGGAGCAATGACCGGCGGTTATGTAGATAAGAAGAGGATTGGTTTAAGATGGGGAGGGGATACACGCATCGGAACTTCTATCGGGGACGAGATAAAGAGAATTGAAGGGAAAATTAATGAACTTGGAAAGGACTTACAGGCACTTCTTCAGCAAAAAAAGATAAAACAATCAAGACTGGATGTCCTGAAACAATCTGCCGGGGATGACAGGGCAGAAATCGAGAGATTGAAGGAAAAGAAGGTGTCATTAAATTCCAGCACGACCTGGGGGTATACGAGAAAAAAGCGGATAAGTTGATGAAGAAAAGAGAGGATGTAAACCTTGATTACATGGGGGAGTTAAAGGATAAAAAAAGGGACATAGACATATCGCATGGGAAGTTGAATGAAAAAGGTCAAAGTCTGAAGTCCCAGGTCTCGGAACTGGAAGAGAAACTCGAAGAATTGTTTAAGGAGAAAAAGCATCTGACCGAAGATAAAAAGAAAATATCTTCGGAGTTGGAAAAATTAAAAAAAGAATTAGGGACTCTGGAGGAAGAGCATAAGGATACTGCAGATGAAATTGAAACCTATATGGGGCAAAAGAATAATGCTGAGTCGGAAATAATGAATTTAAATACACATAAGGATGAACTTGCAAGCGAACTTGAAGAGGTCAGGGAGAGGGAATCGATGCTGATGGTAAGGAAAGCAAAAATAGAAACGCAGATAGATGATTTGAGAGAAGAGTTCGAGCAATATTCCGCGTCGGAATTTGTTTCCATGCCGCTGGCAAAGTTAAAAGAAAAAGTCTCTGACCTGGAAGAGAAATTAGACGGCTTCGGTGTTGTTAACCTGAAAGCGATTGAAAACTATGATATATTGAACAACGAGGTTGGCGGGATTGAAGAGAAGTTAGACACGCTGAAGGAAGAAAAAGAATCCATATTTGACCTTATGGATAAAATTGAAAAAAGAAAGAAAGAGGTTTTTATGGACTGTTATGTGAGAGTAAAAGAAAATTTCGAGGAGATATTTGCAGAGCTTTCTTCCGGCAAAGGCACTTTGGTATTGTCTGATCCGGAAGATATTTCAAATTCCGGGCTTTTAATAGAGGCATCTCCAGGAGGTAAAAAACTTTTGCATCTGGATGCAATGTCCGGCGGCGAGAAAGTATTAACGAGCGCTGCGTTTCTTTTAGCCATCCAGCGATACAAGCCATCCGTATTTTATGTTGTCGACGAATTAGATGCCGCTTTGGACAGAAAAAACTCAATGAGATTGGCCAGGATGCTTCGCGATTCCGGTGCCCAGTTTATTTTAGTAACCCACAACGAGGAGATCATGAAATATGCTAAAGCAGTAGTGGGGGTGGCGATGAGTGATGGAATTTCACAGGTCGTAGGGACGAGATTTGAAGGTTTGAGCAGTAATTAATTGAATTTTATCTATAATTTAAAAATTAAAAATGGAGAGGTTTAGCTGGATAATCGAAAATAAACTGGCGGGCTCCGAGTGTCCCGGATACTATGCGGACCTTGATGATGATCTGAGATTTCTCAGAGAAAATGGAATCAGTGCGATTGTCTCTCTGACGGAAAATGCCATTGACTCAAATGCGATCGCTAAAGATTTCAAGTATCTGCATCTGCCTGTTGAGGACTTCACAGCCCCCGCAATATCGCAGATTGAAAAATTTGTAAGTTATGTTGCCGGGATGGATAACCGGGGGGTGGGAGTGGTGGTGCACTGTCATGCAGGTCTCGGAAGAACAGGTACCATGCTTGCGGCTTATTTAGTATATGTGGGTAAAAATCCTGAAGATGCCGTCCGTGAGATAAGGGCAAAGAGGCCAGGGTCGATACAGACCGCATCCCAGTTAGAATCAATCCTACATTATGCAAAAAAACTGAGGGGTGAAGTATGAGCACGGCATTATTCACAATCCGATATCTAATAGGGGGAACTAAAATAAAGTTATCATGAAAATTTTTAGATTAAAGAAAAACGATTTTTGGTGGGTGCTCCCGGTATTTGCGTTCATTTTAACCAGCCTGGATTATCTTTCCACGTTTCTGTCGGCTTCAAGATACGGCCTGTATTTAGAGTGCAATCAAAGAATGGTTGTTATTTTAGGCTTGCCTCTGCACAAATTGATCCTGGTCACCATCCTTACAGGACTGCTATTTGCATTTTCAACTTTACTCTTAATGCTTGCATTCAGGAAATTTAATTCTTCTCTGCCGGAGTTACAGGGAAGGCTGATGGTCTCGGCACAATCCTCTGTTGTTTTGAATAATATGATAATCTTTTTTCTCGGGTTTTCCTACATCAACAATATGAAAATATTTTTTCCTCTGCTTGTCTGGATCACTTTCCTCTTGATTAACAAAAAATACTCGCGGATAATAGCTTTTACCCTGCTGCTCTCATACTCAACCTGCATATTGATTTACCTCATCTTTGGTCTGTCTAATTTTCAGTATTTTGTCTTGCCGTTATTTTTGAATTTGATTTATGTTCTGCCGGTTAAATCCGTTCTCAAATCAATATAATCCAACCCATAGTATCAAAACACATGATGATGACGCATGCAGTGCGTATCACAGTTTAATCCCAAGGCAGTGACTCTAATTCTATGCCCCCAGAATCCTCAGTGCGAGATGCGCAGCATTTTCTCCATTATCGATTCCAACGCAAGCCACCGGCACGCCCTTCGGCATCTGTGCGATCGCAAGCAGTGCATCTAAACCGCCGAGCTTTGCAGAAACGGGAACTCCGATGACGACTTTATCCGTAAGGGCTGCTATAGCCCCGGGAAGAGCAGCAGACAAACCGGCAATCGCTATAAACACCCTGGCATCACTGCCCTTAACAACCTCCTCCAGACGCTTCGGCTGTCTGTGAAACGAGCAATACTCAACTCCATACGAAGCGTTTGCTTCATCCAGGACCCTGGCGGCCTTTTTCACAACACTTTCATCCGACTTGCTGCCAGCGATGATTAATATATCCATTTGATTTGATTTTTATAATTTAATTTTTAATATAAAGAATAATAAGAAATAAAAAGGTGGACAAAAAAGTTATGACAAAGGCGATTAAAGAAGCATTGGAGAAAGGGAAGAAAAGGAAATTTACCCAGTCCGTGGAGCTGGCAATAAATTTCAAAAATGTTAAAATAGAATCTGACGATAAATTAAATCTGACTCTTGTGCTGCCGAAGGGCAGGGGTAAAGATACCAGTATCGGGGTTTTTGCGGAAGGGGACATGGCAGTTAGAGCCAAAAAGTTAACGAAGTATGTTCTCTCTGCAGCAGAAGTAAATGATTACACCAAGAGCCGGAGGAAGATGAGAAAGTTCGCCGAATCCTGCGAATTCTTTGTGGCACAGCCGGATATGATGGCAAACATCGGAAAGAAGTGGGGTATTGTTCTCGGACCGAGGGGGAAGATGCCGCAGCCGGTCCCGCCGACAGCAGACCTTGAGCCTGTTTTCAACAGATTAAAGGATACCGTGGCGGTAAGGTCCAAGAAAAACCCGACCGTTCACGTTCCCATCGGCACGGAAAACATGAGCCCCGGGGATCTGGCAGATAATGCTTTAGCGGCCCTGGATTCGTTAGAGCAGAAGATCATAAAGGATAAATTTGATTCCGTGTATGTTAAGACAACGATGGGCGAGGCGGTGAAGGTTGAATAAAAACTTTTATAAAAGTTTTATCAAAAGGTGCTATCTTCGCTTCGCTCGATAACACATCAAATTTTCTCGATTTTATTTAATATTTCCTCCGCCTTCTTAAGCGCAGGCACATACCCACACGAAGCCCGCTCTTTTGCAATTTCACCATGCTCCTCCGCCTTCTCCGAATCCCCCGCATCTAAATAAAATTCCGCAAGGAAGTTGTGGATGTCCGCCTGCTTCAGCCGGTATTCGCAGCGGTCAGCAATCCCAAGGGCTTCCCGTGCAAACTTCAGCGATTCATCATTGTGTCCCTGCCGCAAGCGGAGTTTAGCAAATTCCAGGAGGATGTCCGGTTCTAATTCAACGAGATTGATTTTTCTGTCGCGGGTTAATGCTTCGGTTAAATGCTTCTCTGCTTCGGTAAGATTTCCTTTCATGATGTAAGCGGCGCCGAGAAGGTATTCCGCTTGGATGATGTCTCTTTCTAACTTATTGATATCTGCAAGTTCACGAGATTTTTTAGCGGAGGTGAGGGCTTCATCGGCGCTGGACATTAAGAGGGAGCGGATGGAGCGGTATGCAAGCACAATGGATACAAAATTAGTCTGAGTGGGACCATACTTGTCAAACACTTTTTGTGCTTTCACAAGTTCCTTCCCAGATTCCTCAAAATTTCCCCTGTAAGATAATAATCTACCGAGTTCCTGATTACTGACTGCTTCCATAGATTCATCATTAATCTCACGGCAGATTTCAATTCTACGCTTTAAGTTGGATTCCGCGGCATCAAGTTCACCGAGTTTAATTTGATCAAGAGAGAGGTTGCCCAGACCGACAGCAATATTCTCCTTATCACCTGCTTTTTCCCTTAATTTATTATGCATCTCCCGCAGTGACACTGCTCGTCTGGATCGACCTGAAAATGAATAAGAAGATCCAAGTGTATTCAGCGTCCATCCCTGATAGCGTTCATTTTTTAATTTCGGCGGTTTGTCTTCACCATCGGGAAATAAAGCACGAAGGAGTTCAATTATTGTTTGATATGCTCCAAATCTATAATGTAGTTGCTCGCCAAACCTATCATAAAATAAATCACATGCCTCATCATACCTCTCCGCCCCAACCGTATGATAATACAACTCAATAACCGCCGCTAAATCGTCCACCGACTCAAACTTCTCCGGCTCTGGAATTTCTTTAAAATAATCCCTGAGTTTAGAATGAACCCCCTTCTTATCAATTAACCGGTTATAACAGTAATTTCTCACAATAGGATGCAGGTCAAATTTATTATGCTTTTCATCCCTGAACAATAAACCCCTGTTTGTAAGTTCAATCAAAACATCATTGAATTTTTCCTCGCTGTAAAAATCATTGAAAATTAATAATGAATTATAATCCATTGGGTTTCTGAATGCGGAAATTTTGCTGATTAACGCCCTCTTTTTGTCGTCAAGGGAGTCGTAGGCAAGTTCAAGGATGTGATGCTCTTTCGGGACTAACTCTGGGATAGGATTATGTCTCGTCCATGCTTTGATGTCGCCCGCGTATTTTGTGTCTTTAACAATCATGCCTGAGAGAAGACGAAGGCACAAAGGGTGGTAGCCGTGAGCACAGCAGACATCTTCAATTTCCGCTCTTGTTCCTTTAACGCCCTGTTTTATGAAGAATTCAACGGCGTCTTCTTTGTTCATAACCTCTAAATTTACTCTCCGGCATCCTGCAATCCCCTCAAGTTCCTTAGGGAAAAGTCGGCTCGTAATCAGTATTTTGGTTTGAGGACAACCAGCAGAAAGCCTTTGAAGGAATTGAGCCGCATTCGGGTCAATACACGCCCTGAAATCCTGTTTTTCGTCTTCTTTTACAGCATCTCCTTTGTAAGGCGAGCCCATGCCTGCGTATGCTCTCAGAATCCGTTCAAGACCGTCAAGAACAAGGAAGAAATTTGAATTTTTGAATAAATCAAAAAAAGTTTGCATTTTATCCCATGTTGACCTTATCTCCTTTGGATTAATCTTTTTCCCGCTCGCGTAACTTATTGAATCATCCAGAAACTTCTCAAAACTTGACTTCTCATCATAAAAAGACCACCAGAATACTCCGTCAAACTTCTTACCTTTCTTTAGTAAATCTTCATTAAGCCAGTACCATGACAAAGCTGATTTTCCCATCCCGCCAATCGCAGTCAATGCTAACATGGGAGTCGGGTCGTTTTCCAGCCATTCCGAAAGCAAATCCCGCTCTTTTTGCCTGCCGACAAAGTTTTCCTGCATCGGGTACGGGTGAGCAAAATACGGCTCAAGCATTATTCTTTTTTCAACTTTTTGAGTTTCTTCTTCACTCTTTTTGCTCAGTTTAACCATAAGTTTGGTTAAATGCTCATCAACAATATCCTTGAAATTTTCATCCCCGTTGTAGCTCCACGCTAATCCTTCTTGAAACATAGAATCCCGGAAATTTATCACCTTTTCCATTTGCTTCAAGTCATCTGTAGTGTTGGGTGTGAATGGTTTTTGATTAAAGTAAAACATAATGTGTGGAGTGCCAAACTTTTTAAGGCAGTCAAAAGCAAGATTGAATTCCTCCTCAGTGCCAGATTCTGCTTCTCCTGTTGGAGTTCCAAACCTTTTCCACATGATGCCGATGAATATGTCGTAAGGTTCAATTTGCTTATTTATAATCGCCTGGGGTCTGTCACCCATCTCAGGGATAACATTTTCCCAGCCCACGACTTTCAAATTAAATCCAAATTCATGTGCAATGCACTCGTTTATTTTATCAGCAATCTTTCGCAGGTGTTCTCTTTCCTTTGCCACATCGCCGGGGGAAGCTACAAATACTCTTACATTCTTGAGTATTTCCTCTGATCGCCTTCCAGAATCGTTTCCCTTAATGGAATATTACAAGTTTTAGTTGTAATTGCCTATATTTCAACTTAATTATTATTTCAACCCTTAGAAATTAAAATACAATAAGCCATTAAATGTTTTTCCAGATATGTCATTATGGTTTTGGAATATCAAGGTCTTTACAGATTTTGATTGCGAGTTTATCTACGATTTCAGTATGGCGAGGCACAGATGTTGTTTTTCTGTTAGTGACATTATAGTAGATTGAATGTTTGGCACCTTCTCGCAGCAATTCGCATCCGTGCTTCCTTATATGTTTTAATAATACACGACGCTTCATCGTTCATCATACTGCTACTGACATCTCTTCGCGAATAACTTGATGATCTACAGTTTCACGCCGTGCCAACTCCCGGTTCGCTTCAATAATCAACTGCACTGCTTCCTTCAGATTTTCTCGCGCTTCATCTAAAGTTCTGCCCTGTGTGTTTGCACCCGGCAGTTCTTCAACATATCCAATCCACCAGTCATCTACTTTCTCGAATACCGCAGTAAATTTATTCTCCATTTTTTATTATTATATATTTGAAACATAAAAATATTATCGTTTTCTGCAGTATTTACAGAATATGGACTCCGGGGATTTAACAGATAACGCTTTAGCGGCCCTGGATTCGTTAGAGCAGAAGATCATAAAGGATAAATTTGATTCCGTGTATGTTAAGACAACGATGGGCGAGGCGGTGAGGGTTGAATAAAAATTTTTATAAAAGTATTCAATACAAGTTTGTTGTATTGAATGTGTCCCACACAAAGTGTAAGCCACATTTTATCAAAAAGTGTGGAAGACACTATGTGTCTTACACGTGTCAGACATTTATGTCTGCCACATGCTATGCATAAAATCGCAAAGCGATTTTGGCACATCAAAATCACTTCGTGATTTTGCTTGTCTTCGCTTCGCTCGATAACACATCAAATTTTCTCGATTTTATTTAAGATTTTCTCTGCCTTATTTAGCGCTGGTACATACCCGCACTCTGCCCGCTCTTTTGCAATCCCTACGTGTTCCTTTGCTTTCTCCAAATCCCTGGCATCTAATGAACTACCCCGGGGCAGAGCCCCGGGGTATCATAATGAAAATCAAAACTCCTCTAAGAATTTTTCAATTTCAGACCTTAATTCCTTGAAAGTATGTTCCAATCTTAAGAAGAGGTGCCTAAATCTTCCCCATTTGAGTTCAAAGCCATAGATGTGCCTGAACAGATGACGGAAACGCATATATTCTTTCAAAGTGCTCATAAATTCCGTGGTAATAACCTCACCTCTTACATCCTTCCATGGATCAGCCATCTGAACGAGGAGATCTGCATGCCAACTTTCACCTGCGGGCAAGTTTTCATCAACATTTACGGCAATTCTCTCAAAAATTTTCTCAACCCCGCAATAAAAATCATGGAGAATACTTCCCGCGGCTCTTGTTTCTACAAAACCAGGCGTATTATCTTTTTTTTCAAGTAATTCTTTTGCATCATTGAGCAATCTTTCAAGATTCTCTAATTCAAACTTAATTCATTCTTCAAGTTTATCTTTATCCATATATGATTTCACCTTCCTGAATTGTCTTCTTTTTTAAACTTTCGTAAGCATCCTCAAAAGGAATGAGATTGAGTTCTACACCAGGCAGCAAGAGGTCATACAGTTCTGTGAGAGCTTTTATATACATCTCCGGATCCAACCCCTCAACCACAAGATCAATATCAGATTTAGCATGGATATGTCCTTTAACCACGGATCCGATCAAAAAGACCCTTCTGACATTGTAGTTATTCCTTAACACTTCTGCGCACTTCAAAGCCAACTTTTTCAGATCATCTCGTTTGTTCATGGTTCACCTATTGTTTTATAATTTTATTTCATTAAAATAAATAAAGCAAGGTCAAAGAAAAACCCGACCGTTCACGTTCCCATCGGCACGGAAGATATGAGCCCCGGGGATCTGGCAGATAATGCTTTAGCGGCCCTGGATTCGGTAGAGCAGAAGATCACAAAGGATAAGTTTGATTCCATCTACGTTAAGACAACGATGGGCGAGGCGGTGAGGGTTGAATAAAAACCCGATAATTATCTAAGTTAGATCCTCTTTTTATAAAGAAATGTTGATAAATTTATAAACCATAAACATATATACAACAGATTATTTAAAAATTTGGTATGGCGGGCGCTATTACCCTGCTCACGTTGATTTCCTCCTCGTATAAATGCTCGTCATCTCCAAGGAGATATATGCGGCTTTCTTCAATTCTCACTTCATTTTTGTCTGAAACGAGAATATAGATTGCCTGGTCAATGTCACAGCTCTGCGGTGTCTTTAGCGCCGGTTGGGAAAACGGCTTAGGAACATCTTTAAATGTAAGCGATGAGTCAAGATAACAGCTCTCGTTTTCTTTTATGTAGGAATAAACGTATTCTGGAGAGCCTTCCGAACTGCTCAGCACACCAATAGCATG
>SMTZ1_10012881_pt1 | contig 10444 bp, 9 predicted proteins | sample DeeMarSWOR136_30_FD_25667 | JGI IMG/M metagenome (IMG submission 25667) | reverse complement strand
AGTGCATAGAACTTAAGTGTCCGGACAGAAGTCTTTTGACATTAGTGTTGATGACCATTTATCTGTCATTCTGAGCGAAGCGAAGAATCTCTGAAACACCGTTGCCCTGGCTAAGAGATTCTTCGCGGAGTTTATCCTCGAGCGAAGCGAAGGGCTCAGAATGACATTGATTTGGAAACTGTCAAATTACTTCTGTCCACATACTTAGAACTTTTCAGCTCTTTGCTCCCAGCTCTTTCGAGCGCAAATGCGCCGCAATAACGGCGTCTATAATAGCACCGCGCACTCTCCCACTTTCCAATTTGTATAACCCCGCAGCGGTGGTGCCGCCGGGCGAAGTCACTCTATTCCTCAGTATAGCGGGATGCTCTAGCGTATTGACAGCCATTTTACCGGCACCAAGAACCGTTTGTGCTGCCATGATAGTAGCATCCGCACGGCTTAGCCCTAGTTGCACTGCCGCGTCCGTCAGAGACTCAATTATGAGAAAGACGAATGCCGGGCCACTCCCACTCAAGGCAGTAACTGCGTCCATAAGCTTTTCCTGGACTACAATCACTTTCCCCACAGCTTGGAATAACTGCTGCGTCTTCTGTATATGCTCCTCGTCGGCATACCGCCCCGGGCATATAACTGTCATACCCTCGCGAACTATGGCCGGGGTATTGGGCATGACCCTCACAACGGGGGAATCGGTCTGTAGAATATCCTCTATGACGGCGGTACTCACGCCGGCGGCTATGGAGATGCACCACTTGGGCTGAATGAGATCAGAAGAGATCTCTGACAACACCGCCCTGATAACGTCCGGTTTCACTGCAAGCAAGATTACATCAGTTCTCCTAACCAACTCACGATTGCTCTCCACGGCAGCTATTCCCAACTCGCTGCTCAAGCCACTCAATTTCTCCAGATCCACGTCACTGGCAAGTATATCGGCCGGCGACATAAGCCCTGAGCCTATTATCCCCCTGACGAGAGCCTCTCCCATGTTCCCAACGCCGATAAAACCTAACTTTTCACTGTTCAATCTTCTCTCCTGAAGTTCCACAGTATTGATCTTTAATCGGGTCTTCTAGATACTAGATGCTAGATATCGAGTATCAAGCATCCAGTATCCAGCATCTAGTATATCTCTTTGGCTCACGGCATCAGAATAATATCACAATTCCACAGTCCGTTTCAAGGGTAATTTTTGCTGTGTAAGCGATTGACATGTCGATCCGATCTGGGTTATAATGTAGTCATCCTGTTGCACAATATAGAGTTAAGGGAATTCAAAGGTCTCAGTCCATGAACAGAGCCATTTCCATAATGCTTCATCTGATGGGTCTAGGATTTCTGTTATCCCTATCAGCTTTCTTTTCTGGATCAGAGACCGCGCTCTTTTCACTGAGCAAGATTCAGGTGGAAAGGCTCCGGCAAGGAACTGGTAAAGGCGGCACAATTGTCGCCAGGCTTCTGGATACTCCACGCAGGTTGCTGATCACTATTCTTGTTGGTAACATGTTCGTGAACGTGGCAGCCGCCAGCCTCGTTGCCTCTCTTGCCATTGCCCTCTCCGGAAACAAAGGCGCGGGTGCGGCTGTAGCTGTTGTTATCACCACAATTCTGCTGCTTATATTCGGTGAAATAACGCCGAAAACTGTGGCGGTGCATAATGCGGAGTCTATTTCAAAGCTCTTTGCATACCCAATACGCTTCTTCTCAAAGCTGATCTTTCCTCTGAGAGTGGTGTTGAGAGCTGTGACAAACTCTCTTATACGATTGATAGGGATTGGCAGTATCCCTGTAGAAGACAGGTTCACCACTGAAGAATTCAGGGCGATGGTGGAGGTTGCTGAGGAAGAAGGTTCCATAAAAAAGCAGGAAAAAGAGATGCTCAATACCATTTTCGACTTAAGAAGCATCACTGCGGCTCAGATCATGGTGCCTCGGACGGAAATGGTTTGCATATCCGAAGACTTAACTCTCCAGCAGGTGTTTGATCTGGCGCGCACGGTGGGACGGTCGCGCATACCTGTATACAGGGATGACATCGATCATATATCCGGAGTAGTTTACGTCAGAGATTTCCCGATGTGGCGTCATGTAGGAAAGCAAAGAGCTAAGAGCGAGGGAGCGAGCGAGCGTGTAAGCGAGCACTCACCCCCTCGTTCCCTCACATACCCGCTTACTCCGCCCCCCTATGTTCTAAGCCCTATGCTCATGGAGATGACCGTTAGGCAGTTCCTAGGAAAGCGCGGAAAGTTATGGCCACGTGGAAAAGACACCCTGATCAGGCCGGCCTTTTTCGTCCCTGAGACGAGGACGGCGATGGGTTTGTTTCAGGATTTTCGTGATCGGGGAGTTCAGATGGCTATATTGCTGGATGAATACGGCGGCACTGCCGGCTTGGTCACAATCGAGGACCTGGTAGAGGAGTTGGTTGGCGAGATCACTGACGAGTATGACGCCGTTTCGGAAGATTTTCGTTTCTTAGATGACTTCACCACAGTAGTCTCTGGCAGGACGAGTATTAGAAATGTGAATAAGAAACTGGGGCTAGATCTATCAGCGGAAGAGGACATAGACACAATTGGGGGTTACGTGCTTCACCTCTTCGGTCGAATACCCGAACGTGGGGAGGTATTTTCTATTGATGGGATCGCAGAGTTCGAAGTTGCAGGAGTAGACAGACAACGCGTTACCTATGTCAAAATAAAAAAGGAGGGCGAAGAGCAAAGAGCTAAGGGCTAAGAGCTGAGAGTCTGAAAACCCTATGCTCTATGTTCTCCTATGTTAGTTCTGCTTCTTGTTATACCTATTTTGTGCTTCTTGGCTTTGGAGGCCTTCTTCTCCGGTTCGGAAACGGCGATCATCTCCGCCAACAAGATGCGCCTCAAAGCCCTGGCTGATCGTGGTGATGGTCAGGCAAAGCTGGCAAGCCAGCTATTGAAAAGGCCGGAGCGTTTGCTGGGGACGATGCTTGTCGGAACTAATATAGCGGTTGTTTCAGCTACCTCTTTGGCTGCTGTTGTGGTTGCATCCTTACTGCGGTTAAGCTATACTACAGGTCGCACGGATCTTGAAAGCACAATTACGACGCTCATAATGACCCCAATTATTCTGATCTTTGGGGAGATCATTCCAAAATCTATATGCAGAGCGAGAGCCAACTCTATAGCTCTGACTGTTTCCCCTCTCCTGAGATGGGCGTCAGTTGTGCTCCACCCGATAGTGACATCTGTAACGAAGATCTCCAGTTCCCTTGCGCGCGCGATCACAAGAATCGCCTCTACGGGCGGGCGAGGCGTTGGAAAGAAACCATCTACAGTAATGGAAGAATTGAGGCTTCTTGCTAGGTTGAGCGAAAAAGAGGGATTGCTCAGACCTCAGCAAAGGAAAATGATTTACAGCGTATTTGATCTGGAGCGACAGACAGTTGCCAGCGCTATGGTTCCGCTGGTTGATGTTGTATCTATTGAGAAAAATACCAATCTGGAAGAATTCTACGGTAAGGTGACGGAAGCAGGATTCTCTCGATTTCCAGTATACGAGGTCAGGATAGATAATATTGTGGGCATTGTGAATGTTTTGGATGTCTTGTATTCTGCCCCCGGTTCAACCGGGGGTCGCACAGCAGATATCAGCCCATTCATCCATGAGGATGTTATTTACTTCCCCGAATCGAAGCGTATTACCACAGCGCTTCAGGAGCTTCAGCACAGCCGTCATCCCATGGCTATTGTAGTGGATGAATACGGCGGCGTGGTGGGGATAGTTACTATAGAAGACCTCGTAGAGGAGATCGTCGGTGAAATAAGGGACGAGCGGGATCGGACGAAAGACGGGTTTGAGCCTGATGAATCAGGCAACTACGAGTGCGACGGCAGAATGGAGATAGACGAAATCAACGAGCGCTTGGGGACAGATATTCCAAAGGATGGATACGAAACTATCGCTGGCTTTGTGATCAGTCAGATGGACAAGATCCCTGAAGCCGGTGAAGAGACCGAATGGAGGAACCTGAGGATCATAGTCCTTCAGGCTGATGAGCGCAGCGTTTTGAGGGTAAAGTTGGTTATAGAAGAAAGGTTGGGCAATGAAGAAGCTGAAACTGGGGATACCTAAGGGTAGCTTACAGGATTCCACAATAAAGTGGTTCCGCAAGGCTGGTTATAACATTGCAATTAGCGAAAGATCCTACTACCCCGCAATTGATGATGAAGAGATAGAGATCATGATTGCCAGACCTCAAGAAATGGCTTACCCCTATGTGCAGAAGGGCGTTTTGGATGCTGGTTTAACAGGCGAGGATTGGATCAGGGAGAGAAACGCGGACGTTGTAGAGGTCGCGGAACTGGTATACTCTAAACAGCATGCTCAGCCTACCAGATGGGTTCTCGCTGTGAAGCGCGATTCCTGTATCCAGTCGGTGAAAGACCTGCAAGGAAAGATTATCTCAACGGAATTGGTAGAAGTTGCTAGATCGTACCTGGCAGAGAACGGTGTTCAGGCTAAGGTGGAGTTTTCATACGGAGCTACGGAAGTGAAGGTGCCCTATCTGGCTGACGCTATAATAGAACTGACTGAGACGGGAAGCTCAATCCGCGCGCATGACCTGGTAATCATAGACACCGTAATGGTCTCAGCAACAAAGCTGATCGCGAACAAAGAGTCATGGCAGGATACATGGAAGCGAGATAAGCTGGAAAACCTGGCCATGCTATTGAAAGGAGCACTGGTGGCTGAGTCGAAGGTGGGCTTGAAGATGAATGTTTCAGATGAAAGCTTGGAGGCCCTTCTCAAAATTCTACCTTCCATGAGAGCACCTACAGTCTCTTCACTCCAGGAAACCGGCTGGCATGCGGTAGATACCGTTATAGATGAAGACGTGGTAAGAGATCTGATTCCAGAACTGAAGCGCACCGGCGCGCAGGATATCATCGAATATCCACTGAACAAAGTGATTCCATGAAGTAGGTCTATGGGTCTATGAGTCTATAGGTCAATAGGTCTATAAGTCCATAGATCCATAGGCCCATAAACTTACAGACCCACAAGGGGGTTGAATATGGTTCAAGAGGACGAAAAGGAAGTGAAAGATCAGGAGGAAAAAGATGTCGGGTCGCCGACTGCGAGGGAAGGAAAAGAGAAAGAGGAAAGCGATGAGGAAGAGGTTGAAGAAGAAGAACAACCGCAGCGGATAGAGCTTCCACCGGTGAATTTCGAGAACTTTATTTTCGGTCTGTATAATACAGCGCTTATACATCTGGGGATACGCGATCCTGAAACAGGCAAATTGATCCGAAACCTCCCGCTGGCCAGGCATACCATAGATACACTGGGAATGATTCAAGAGAAAACCAAAGGTAATCTGAGCGCGCCAGAGGGCAACCTGTTGGAGAACCTGTTATACGAGTTGAGGATGAACTACCTCCGCGCGACCAAGCAAGCTGAAGATGAGTCCAAGGAAGAACCCGAATAGATTTTTGATTTTCGATTTCAGATTTTCGATTGTAAGAATAGCCCGCTGATCTCCGCTGATTTCAACGCAGATTTCCGCTGGTTTTTTTCTTCTGGTTTTCTCACCTGCGTAAATCAGCGATTGGAATCTGCGTTAATCTGCGGACTGTTTTGGTCGCAAATCAGAAATCGAAAATGTTCAGGGAGGGGTGAGAATATTATGGTTCGCAAGTCCAGAAAGCCGACATTCAAAACGCGGATAGGGGTTATTGCTGATACCCATATCCCCAAGCAGTCACAGCAATTGCCCGAAGAACTCGTCGAACAGCTTACGGAAGTTGACTTCATCATCCACGCGGGAGATTTTGAGGATCTCAAGACGCTTGAGGAATTGCAAAAGATAAACCGCGTTATTGCTGTATCCGGCAACATGGATTCAAAGAAAGTGAAAGATGAATTGCCACAGAGAGAAGTGCTTAACGTCGATCACTATAAGATCGGGATCATACACGGCTGGGGTGATCCCCACACCTTGCCCGAAAGGGTGTTGGAAGAGTTCAGATCGGATAACGTGAACTGTGTAGTTTTTGGACATTCACATCAGGTCTGCAATCAGACCATCGATGGTATACTTATGTTCAATCCTGGCAGCCCTACAGACACTATGTTTGCTCACTTCAAATCTTTCGGCATATTGGAGACATCACCTGAAGGGATCAAAGGTGAGATAATTCGATTAAGATCGTAACGGGTTACGCGTGACGCGTTACGGGTATAAGGAGGGCTGATCCATGAATGGGGCGTTTATCGGATTTGATCGTTCAAATCGTTCAAGTCGTTTAAGTCGTTCAACGATTTTGACGATTTCAACGACTTTAACGACTTCTGTGGTGTTTGGGTTATTGATCTTTTGTATTGGATGCGGCAGCGCGAACGGCGAAGTTGGAGTGCGCGAGGCAACTCATGCGGATGACGGATGGTATCCCAGCACCGCTTCTGAACTTAGAGGGGCGGTTGATGGCTACCTTTCAAAGGTGGAAAAGGGACCTGTACCCGGCAAAGTCATGGCTCTTATTGTGCCACACGCCGGGTATAGATTTTGTGGCCAGGTAGCGGCATATGCCTATAAACAGATCGAGGGCATGGAATTCGATACCGTAGTGCTGGTGGGGCCAAGTCACCATTATCCTTTTCCCGGCGCATCGGTGTATGAGAGCGGAGTATATCGAAACCCTCTAGGGGATGTGGAGGTTGATAGCGCGATAACGAAGCAGTTGATGGATGAAAACGATGCCATCAAATTCTACCCCCGGGTGCATATCCCGGAACATTCTATAGAGAACCAGATCCCATTCTTACAGAGGGCGCTGTCGAAATTCAAGATTGTACCTATTCTGATGCAGGATTCCTCAAAGGGAAATTGCGACATGCTCTCGACGGCGCTGGTGAACGTTCTGAAAGGCAAAAACGTACTTCTGGTCGCCAGCACCGATATGTCGCACTTTCCATCCTACGTTGAGGCTGTTAAAGCGGATAGGGCTACAATATCAGCGATAGAGACGTTAGATCCCAATGTGGTGAGAGAGCGGCTGGACGAGTATCTAGAGAGGAATGTTCCTGGATTGAGCTGTATGTTATGCGGCAGAGGACCGGTGCTTGTAGTTATGACCGTTGCTAAGCAGTTGGGTGCTGATTCTGTGAAAACCCTCAAATACGCCAATTCGGGTGACGTCCCCATAATAGGCGACAAAAATAGGGTGGTGGGATATATGGCTGCGATGATGTATAAGTCTGAAGGATCGGAGCAGGAAGCCTCTACCGGAGCGTTGGATGCTCCTGTAAACGAAGAACAGCAGGAGGTGCTGTTGGAACTTGCGCGAGAATCTATTCAAACGTATCTAGAAACCGGGAAGAAGAAGCGACTTGAAACCCATGATGAGCGGCTGAAAGTAAAGCAGGGAGCTTTCGTCACACTCAGGAAGCATGGCCAACTGAGAGGCTGTATCGGTCATATTATTCCCATTGAGCCGCTGTGTGATACGGTGGCTGATATGGCAGTAGCTGCGGCTGTGGAGGACCCGCGGTTCCCGACGGTCACCTTAGACGAAATGAAGGATATACATATCGAGGTCTCTGTGTTATCAATACCGCGTCGTGTCCAGAGCGCTGATGAGATCGAGATGGGAAAGCACGGCGTGATCGTCCGCAGAGGACATAGACAGGGAGTTTTCCTGCCACAGGTCGCAACTGAGACTGGCTGGGATAGGGAGACATTTCTGGAAAACCTGTGTTCGCATAAGGCGTTTCTGCCAAAAGACGCCTGGAAAGGCAAAGATACTGAACTTCTCGTCTTCACAGCACAGGTGTTTGAGGAAGAATAGCAGCGGATTTTAGATTTTAGATTTGCGATTTTCGATTGAGATCGAAAATCAAAAATCAAAAATCGCAAATGGACTAGGGGTGATCTTGATGTGTGCATTATTCTCTGGTCGAGGCCATAGCGAAACGAGGATGCCTGCGGTGGCAGGAGCGTTCTACCCGGGCTCGCCATCAAGCCTGAAAGCGATGATAAGTGAGTTTATGGCAAATGCGGAGAAGCGTCCCATCGACGGGAAGCTGGTGGCTCTGATAGTACCTCACGCGGGCTACGTATATTCCGGTCAGGTGGCAGCCAGCGCATATAAGCAGATCGAAGGGATGCATTTCGATACTGCGGTGCTTGTAGGTGTAAGCCCGCAGGACAGCATCTTCAGTTTCCAGCCAGGGGCGCACGCGATAGAACATTCATTGGAAGTCCAGATCCCATTCCTGCAGCAGGTTCTTTCAGACTTCAAGATCGTCCCAATACTCATGGGACACTGGTCGGAATCCGTATGTTCTATCGTAAGTGATGCCCTCGCAAAAAGTATTGGCGGCAGGGATGTTCTATTGATCGCCAGTACGGACATGTCTCACTATCACCCTTATGACACGGCCTGCAGAATGGATAATATAGCAATCTCTAGCATTGAGCTCATGAACACAGCAAGCCTTATGGATGACCTGAGTTCAGGCAAGTGCGAACTCTGCGGCGCAGCGCCGGTGATCACAATACTGATGACTGCTGAGAAGCTGGGGGCTGATAGCGTCGAGATATTGCAGTATGCGAACTCAGGTGACGTAACAGGAGACAAATCTGGCGGAGTAGTGGGATACTTCGCGGCCGCCGTTTACCAGTCCCGTAGCGCGTAACGCGTGACGAGTGACGGGTAATGAACATTCATAAAATAATCGGGTAACATTCGCCATTCTGAGCGAAGCAAAGAATATCTGTGACGACGCCGCTTTCTTGAAAGATTCTTCGCTTCGCTCAGAATGTCATGCGTTGCGGTAGCCATTACTCGATTAATTTCTGAGTTCCCAAACTCGTTACTCGTTGCTAGTTACTCGTCACTGAAAGAGGTTGAAAGCAAAGTGACAGAGCAGATTAAAGCAGTTAGAGGAACCAGGGACATCATCCCTGGCGAGATACACAAATGGCAGTATGTTGAGTCCACGGCTCGGTCAATCTTTGAGAAATTCGGCTTCGGGGAGATCCGCACGCCCATGTTTGAGTATACCGAGTTGTTTGTTAAGGGCACAGGTGAGGTCACTGATATAGTAGAGAAGCAAATGTATACCTTCACCGACAAAAGTGGCCGCAGTCTGACCCTGAGACCGGAGGGCACGCCGCCCATAGTGCGTTCATATCTGGAGAACAATCTTTTTGCGGATCTGCCTGTGTGTAAACTATACTATATCAGCCCTATGTTCAGATATGAACGACCCCAGGCCGGGCGATACAGGCAGCATCTACAGTTAGGTGCAGAGATTATAGGAACAGCCAGCCCTACTGCGGATGCAGAACTCATGTCCATGTATCTGCATTTCACATCAAAACTGAATATAGAGAGCGTGACCCTCCAGTTGAACAGTGTAGGATGTGAAGAGTGCCGGTCGGGATACATTGACGCTTTGAAAGCGTATGCATCGGAGAACTTCGACTCCCTGTGCGAGACATGCAGGGATCGGTTCGACCGTAATCCGCTCCGGATGTTGGACTGTAAGCAGGAGGGATGTCGGGAAGTTTTCGCCCGAGGGCCCAGAATACTGGATTACCTCTGTGGCAATTGTCGCGAGCATTTTGATTCGGTCACAGGCTTTCTGGATAGATTGGAGTTGCCATACCAGATCAATCCATTCCTTGTCAGGGGATTGGATTACTACACAAGGACGGTCTTTGAAGTTGCGGCTGAGGGGCTTGGCGCGCAGGACGTTATAGCGGGCGGCGGTCGGTACGACAATCTGGTGGAGCAACTGGGCGGGAAGCCAACGCCGGCTCTGGGATTTGGCAGCGGGGTAGACAGGATCATCGAGGCCATGGAAGCTCAGAATGTCAGATTCCCCGATCCGCCCGGCATAGAAGTATATCTGGCGAGTGTCGGTGATAGAGGTATATCTCGAACCCTTGAGATCTCGTATTTGCTGAGGCGAAAAGGCATTTCGGCTGAAATAGGTCTAGAAAGCAGAAGCCTCAGAAGCCAAATGAAGACAGCGGATAAACTAGGCGCCAAATATGTGATCATGATCGGCGATGACGAGATTGACAAAGGAGTAGTTGCACTCAGAAATATGGGCGATGGTCAACAGGAAACCATAGATGTCCAGATGGTGGCGAGCACTCTCGAGGACAAACTGAGGATTTCATAGGTCTATTGGTCTATAGACTAATAGACTAATGGACTAAATGATGAAACCAACACACCAATGTAGCGAACTGAGTTTGAGCAATGTAAATGAAGAGGTCGTGATAGCAGGATGGGTGCAGAGGCGGCGCGATCACGGCGGCTTGATATTTATAGATCTGAGGGATGATAATACGGGAATAGTTCAGGTGGTATTCAATCCGGAGGCAAACTCCAATGCGCACCGTCTGGCTCATGAACTCCGCAGTGAGTTTGTACTTGCCGTTCGCGGC
>SMTZ1_10029347_pt1 | contig 10445 bp, 15 predicted proteins | sample DeeMarSWOR136_30_FD_25667 | JGI IMG/M metagenome (IMG submission 25667) | reverse complement strand
GGCTTGCGGCTTATGGAGTGTGTCCGGTTGCGGGTAAAGGACATTGACTTTGCCCGGCATCAGATCATGGTGCGGGATGGAAAGGGGCAAAAGGACCGGGTGACCATGCTGCCGGAACGTTTTGCCGCTCCATTGCAAGAGCATCTTGACCGGGTGAAAGCCATTTATGGGCAGGATTTGGCTCAAGGGACCGCTGAGGTCTACATTTGGCCAGCAATGGGAAGAAAGTATCCGAATGCGGGGAAAGAGTGGATGTGGCAGTACGTGTTTCCTTCCAAAAACCTGTCGGTTGATCCGCGGAGCGGCAAGGTGCGGCGGCACCATATCAACGAAACCCTGGTCCAAAAGGCCGTCAAAGAGGCGGCCGCGCAGGCGGCGATTCATAAGAAGGTCGGTTGCCATACCCTTCGCCATTCCTTCGCCACGCATCTTCTCGAAGCGCGTTATGACATCCGAACGGTTCAGGAACTGTTAGGACATGCCAATGTCGTCACTACCATGATCTACACCCACGTACTGAACAGACCCGGACTCTCGGTAAAGAGCCCGGCGGATAACTGAAGACCTTCGAAAATCCTACAGAGAAGGGCCAATTCCATACCAGATACCTTTGTCTCACGGGGGTTACCCCAGATCACATTTACTAGAATTTGTTTTGTTGTATTGATGAGCCGATTGTATGAAAAAAAAAGAAGACCTGTCAAGGAGTTTCCTGAAGATCGATCGCGGGAAGCTGGGGGACGTCCTTGGAGACGTTGCTCAAAGCATTCAAATTAGCTCTCGCGTATCCTCTTCGCCAATTGCCATAGCCGATGTGCTAAAGAGGAATTTGATTATTTTGAACCACGTCCCAACAGTAAACCAACAGCACCTCTTTCAGTGTTAGCCCAGTTCTTTTATCATTCTTTCATATTCATCATGTGTTCCAATCCAGACCCATATGAAGTCCTCGCCATCCTCAACCGCAAGCGCCCTGTGGTTGACCCCAATCCGGGCTGACCAAAACTTGCCAACCTTTTTGAAATGGAGAGATGGGTGAGAAGGGTTGATTTTGATTAGTTCAAAGTTCTTCTTGGATATCCTTTGAATAGGTTCAGGAAGCTTTTCAAGGCATTTCCAGAAGCGATCTGTTGTCCGGTGCATTTAGAGTTCCTTGAGCTTTCCCTTCTCTTTTTCATCATGGGCTTCCTTGATCAGGAAATCCAACTTTTCCGATTCTGAGTCTGATTCAATCTTTCTGTCCCATTTTTCCCAATCCTTTTCAGAAAACCACTGCCTCAACTTGACATATTCCTCTTCAGGAAGAGCTTCAATGGCTGCCTTTATTTTATTCACTTTCGACATTAATACCTCCTCTGTACATCATAGCCAATTCTGTCTTTTGCGGGCTAACCTTACTTCTTATGCCTCTGCATTGTTTGTTCGGAAAAACTAGCCCTTTAATCCATCAAGAGTTTCGCAAACTTCCTGGAAACGTGGAATCAATCTTAACATTCCTTTCGGTTTCGCCCCTCACCCTTCATCTCTCCCCCTAAAGGAATGAAGAAAGAGTAAGATGGTTTATAATATACATCTTTTTTAGACTTTTTGGAAGTAAGGACTTTGGCAAGGAGAAAGAGGGGCAAGGAAAGAATTTAGGGTAATACTGATTATAGTTGGGGTTTAGAGGGAAGGGGGTTATTATGGGGCGAGCAACACTTGATCTCCAAATCGCTCTGACAGTGAGGTAGAAAGGGCATCAAGGGCCTTTTGATCGGTGACCTCTATCATCAACTCGCCTTTTTCGCCCACCACGAGCTTACCGTGTTCCTCGACAATATCCAGAACATCAGAAGGTTCAACAGTCCACCAGCCACGTGTCCGCAAGAGCAGTTCCCGACCCTTGAGTTTTTGGGGCGTGACGAGATCAATGGAGCGAAACCAAGCGTCCCACCCGATTTCCGCAGGTGCCCTTAAGACTGGGCTTACAGGATCATGATAGATGCGGCAGCGGCCGAACAAACGCAAACGGATCATGAAAAAACCTCCTCGAGAATCCTTGCCATACTTTTTACCTCAGGCAATATGCCAGCAGGGATATTGATTCGTTCTGTACCCAAGACCCTCGCAAGACAATGGAAATAGACCAAAGATGCCGACTGTTCATCCATGGTGATACCCATCCGATTTGCAACGCCCCAAGCTCTCTCGAAGAGGGCAAGCGCCTGCTCGCGCCACCTCCTGATTCGTAGGTCATAGGGTATGATATCCAACCGTTCCAGGAGTTCGTGCTGGGCCTTCTCCATCTCCTTGAAAATCCTTCGCATAATCTGTACCGAAGGATCCTTTCCCCATTCATCTCTATCTGTCATATTCGATCCGCACCTTTATTTTTTGATTTAAAGTGGAGCCCCACGGGCTAAAGCCCGTGGCTCCTCCAGATGCTTCGTCGGGCGGAACCCTCCGAAGCACACCCTACTGCGCTCCTTTGGAGCTTCGAAGGGTACCCTCCCCGCATTCATCCACGGTCTAAAGACGCGTGCCTTTCTGCGTAGGAGGGTAAAATATCACTGAAGTTCTATTCTTGTGACCAAGGTGGAAACGGTTTAAAATATACAATTTTTTTGAATCTTTTGGAAGTAGGGGCTTTAGCGAAAGGGTATAGATTTTCCTTTTACAATTCGGCTGAATCTCCTATTTTATGGTATAATGCCTTAACAAAGTTAACAAAGGAGGGCTCATGGAGTTTTTAAGCATTTTGGATACCTTTCTTTCCTATGCCGAGGGAAATACGTTGACCCTACTTGGTCTTGCGGTGTGTCTCCTCTTCCTCTTTTACCGAAAGCCGAAACTGTTTTTCGGCACGCTCTTCCTTGGGCTCTTCCTGACCGGATTGTTTTATCTGATCATGAACCTCTAGTAACCGCTGATCGCCCTCCGAAAACGTTCTGCTCAAATTCTCTGCAAACCTTAGCTTCAAATTCGGGAAAAAATCGGGATGCTGAATCGTGTGATCTATTCGAACTGAAAAGGCGTGTTTAGATTACATTTGAACCGGCCTTATCTCTCTTAGAAACCGTCAGCAAAATAAAATGTGTATTGTAGGCTAGACCCCAACACCTCCCACCATTATGATTTCATCTGCCTACTACAACGGGAAATGACAGGCGGTCCTGATGGTTGCCGCCGATGTCCTTCAACTGAGGCTCGGGGGGATTGCAAAATATCACTAAAGTGCTGTCGCCGGGGCTAAACTTCCCTCAGGCTGGTTTAGAAAAGGAGGGGTTTTTGGTGGCTTTGAAGGTGAGGGCGCCGACGGGGCAGACGCTGACGCATTTGCCGCACTGAGTGCATCTGGATTCGGCGAGGGGTACATCCTGGTAAGTTGATACAACCCGCTTAAATCCACGGCGTGTAAAGCCTATGGCACCGATACCCAATTGTTCCTGGCACACCCATACGCATTTACCGCAAAGGACACACTTATTAGGATCGAATGTCAAGATGGAGAGGCTGTCATCGATGGGAAGGTTCCTTTCGAGTCTTCTGAGTCGCTTTGATTTCAATTTTATACCCAGATGTTTGGCAATCACCTGGAGTTCGCATGACTGGTTTTTCAAGCAGTGACCACAATCGATGGGATGGCTCGCCAGGATCAACTCAGCAGCAGTGCGTGCTAGCCTCTGGGCAATTTTCCCTTTTGTATGGACCACCATACCTTCTTTCACCGGTTCCGTGCAGGCGGTGACGGGTTCTATCCAACCCTCTACCTCTACAAAACAGAGACGGCAAGACGCAGGAGTTTCCAATTTTTCACGAATAGCACAGAGGTTAGGAATGTAGATGCCATTCTCCAGGGCAGCATAAAGGATCTTTTGTCCCTCGCTGGCTTTTATCTTCTTTCCGTCAATGGTTAAAGTTACTTCCTTCAAGTCTTCCTCTGCAAATTAGTCTCAGGAAGGTTGAGGTTTAGGTTGAGGTTAAGAAAAATGGTTTACCTGAACCTTAGCCTTAACCTGATCAATATCTACTTTGACTTCGGCACCCGATCAGGGGGCGACAGTTTGATGACCGCGTTGTATTGAGGTGGGCAGGCCACCATGCAAGTATTACACTTGACGCATTTCTCCTGATCAATGACCTTGATTCTTCTCTTTGGATCAGTGGAGATCGCTTCAACTGTACAGGTTCCCACGCAAGCATCGCACCCGCGTGCACACTTCTCCGGGAGGATGTAATAGGTAATAAGGCTCTGGCACATCAATGCTGGGCATCGGCCTTCCTTAATATGGGCCTCATATTCCTCACGGAAGTAACGGAGGGTTGTCAGCACAGGATTGGGCGCAGTTCTTCCCAGACCACAGAGGGATCCCATCTTGATATCTTCTGCCAGTTCTTCGAGTATCTCGAGATCCTCCATCTTGCCGCGGCCCTTGGTAATGTCTTCAAGAATATCTAACATCTGTTTCGTTCCCAGGCGACAGAGCGTACATTTCCCGCAGGATTCCTTCTGGGTGAAGTCGAGAAAGTAGCGTGCGACTTCCACCATACAGTCATCTTCATCCAGAACAACCATACCTCCTGAGCCCATCATGGCCCCTCTTTCCTGAAGGGAATCAAAATCAATGGGAATGTCAAGGGCTTCCTCAGGAAGGCACCCACCGGAAGGTCCTCCAATCTGTACTGCTTTAAAGCGTTTGCCTTTGGTGATACCCCCGCCCACCTGAAAGATAAGCTGACGAAGGGTGGTTCCCATGGGGACTTCAACCAGACCGGTATTGACGACTTTGCCAGCAAGGGCAAAAACGGCTGTGCCGTTGCTCTTCTGTGTCCCAATCTGCCTAAACCAATCGGCACCATTTTTAATGATGTGACTTACATAGGCGAGGGTCTTTACGTTGTTAAGGACGGTGGGTTTTCCAAAAAGACCTTTGGCTGCTAGACGGGGAGGGCGGTGGCGGGGAATTCCTGGTTTTCCTTCTATCGAGGCAATGAGAGCGGTTGCCTCTCCACAAACGAAAGCGCCTGAGCCCTGAAAGAGTGTGATGTCAAAGCTAAAGTCACTCCTGAGGATATTCTCTCCGGTAAAATGGAGTTCTTCTGCCTGGTGGATGGCGTTCTGAACCTTTTGAACAGCTAGAGGATATTCTGCTGTAACCATGCCGCGCACCGACGGCATAGCCTGCGATGACCATTCCTTCAATGACTGAATGAGGGTCGCTCTCCAGGATGGCTCTGTCCATGAATGCACCCGGGTCGCCTTCGTCACCATTACAAATCAGATATTTCGGCTCGCCTTCAGATTGACGACAAACTTCCCATTTCTCTCCTGCAGGGAAGCCCGCACCACCCAGACCCCGCAATTTGGATTTCTTAATCTCTTCAACGACCTCCTCTGGTTTCATCCGGAGCACTTTGGCAAGACTTTCATATCCCCCTTTCCCAATGTAGTGCTCAATGTCGTCAGGATTGATTTGGCCGCAGTTCTTTAAAATAACTCGCTTCTCATATTGGGCCCGAGGAAAATCAGAAAAGCTTGGAATGAGGTCGTTCCCTTCAAGGGCACCAAGGACAAATTCGAGGCTAGGATCATCGTTCAAGATAAGGTTAGTTACCAGATTCTCTGCTAAGACGGGGGTGACATGGCCATAACAGATGGAAGGATACCCTGGCTTTCGGATGGTGAGCAGAGGCTCCGCATAACAGTGACCCAGACAACCCACTTCAAATATGGCGCACGCTATGTTTCGTTTCTTAACAACTTCCTTAACGGCCTGCAGGACGTCGAGAGCGCCGGCGGCCCTCCCACAGGTAGCGGTGCCGACCCAGATGACTGGTTTCTGGTCGTTCCAAAGATTTTCCCAATGGGCCCCAGCTCGTTTTCTTATCTCATCGAAGATGAACGTTCCAACTGGTTGAACGGATTCTTTCAATGGTTCGCCTTCTCCTCTTTTTGAAGTTGAAATTGGAGTAGGATACCATCCACCCTTGTAGGGTCAGCCTTAGCCTCCACTTTTTTGTCTACCACGGTGACGGGTGCCATCGCACAACAGCCCACGCAGGCCACTGTATCGAGATCAAATTCGCGGTCGGGTGTGGTCTCACCTGACTCTATTTTAAGCCTCCTTTGCCATGCGGCCAGAGTAATATGGCCTCCTTTGACATGACAGGCTGTGCCCATGCACACCCTAATCGAATGCTTGCCAGGAGGTGTGAGACGGAATTGATTATAGAAAGTCGCCACGCTGTAAACATCGATCTCCGGGATATTCAGAGACTGGGCAACTTCCCACATGGCGTTAGAAGGGAGATATCCAAAGGCTTCCTGGATTTGCTGCAAAATGGGGATAAGGTTTTCTCTTCTGCTCCCCACCTCTTCTAGTATGTTTCTTGTCTTTTCTTGGATTTCTATCTCTTCTGAGACCATCTTCCAGCAACCTGACGAAGGATTGTCACGCGAGGCCTGACCACTATTTATAATGTAATTTGTGTTGATTGTGTAGCCCCACGGGCCAAAATCGTTGCCTGCACCCTGAAGTGCGTTACGGCTCCACAAGCTTCGTCGGGCGGAACCCTCCGAAGCATACCCTACTACGCTCGTATGAGCTTCGTAGGGTACCCTCGACGCATTCATCCACGGTAAAAAGACCCGTGGGTTTCTGCGTAGGAGGGTAAAACGGGTGAGCGGGGATGATTTTCACATCAGTCCGACAGGACCTAATACCTCGCGTGGGCTAGTGATCAGTTTCTGGATCCCCACCTCTTTGGGAAAGGCACCGAAGGCAAGCCCCATCAACTGGGTAATATAAAGGATGGGCATTCCGTACCGGGTTTTATAGGTCTCTTCGATTTGTCTTTGACGGCCATCAAGGTTCGCCTGGCAAAGAGGACAGCATACGGCAATGGCGTCAGCACCTGCTTCTTTTGCTTCCCGGAGAATGTCATTGGAAAGTTTAAGAACGATGTCTGAACGGGTGAGGGTCATCGAGACACCACAGCACTCTGTTTTAAAAGACCATTCGATGGGGGTCGCCCCCAATACTCTAACCATGGAGTCCATACTTTGAGGGTCTTCCACATTATCAAATTGTGCAATCTGGGGAGGTCGGGTAAGAACGCACCCATAGTAACAGGCAATCTTTAGGCCTGTGAGTTTCTTTCGAACCCTTTCCTGGATCTTATCCAGTCCTATCTCGAGGAAGACCTCCAAAGGATGGTAGACTTTTACTTTTCCCTGGTATTGATAGTCAAAAATCTTATGAATCTTATCTCTTAAAGAAGCATCATGTTCGAGTTCCACATTGGCCGCCTTGAATCGGGAGAGACACGCCAAGCACGGGGCGATCAATTTTGTGAAGCCATCCTTTTCCGCATGAGACAGATTTAAAACCGGGAGGGCTATAGAGAGAAGATGGGAGGTGGCGTGGGCGGAGGAGGCTCCGCAACAAACCCAATCTCTCACTTCCACGAGATCAATTCCCAGTGCCTGGGCAACATATTTAAAGGAGAGATTGTAGTCATAACCCGAAGAACTAAGAGAGCATCCGGGAAAATAGGCAAATCGCATGATTGAGCTCCTTATAAAAGGACCGCTTCGCTTGAGGAGCACTTCGTTCGAGGATCACTTCGCTGAGGCACAAGACTAAAATCTTTTGCCTCCAACCTTAAGCGGAGCCCTGAGACCTTATTAGGTTCAGGGCGTAGCGCTCCTCAAATCCCGCTTTGCGGGACGATCCTCTATCCTTTTTCTAATTCTCTGATTCTAGCCATCACTTTCCGAAGTTCTTTTGCTCCTTTGCTGGTATGAGGGAGGGGTTTGAGCTTACCCTTCAGCAGCATGGGTCCGGCCATGTCAATATCCTTGAAGGGAGTAAGCATCCTCAGGTTAATGAGGAGGGCCAGTCCCAGTTCATAAACTTTTCCAAAACGTTCCACCAGGGCCATAAAGATTCGATGCAGCGCCGGGATGACAGGGTAGGGGTTATAATGTTCAACCTCACTTGCCATCTCTCTCAACCCATCAATCACCCGAAGGATGTTTATCCCTTGGGGGCAACGGGTGTTACAAGTTTCGCAGGAGAGGCAGATCCAGATGGTTCCGGACCAATAAACCTCTTCATCCACGCCGAGTTGGATGGCCCGCATCAGTTCGTGCGGTTTCATCCTCATGGTGTAAGCTGAGGGACAGCCCAGGGTACATTTCTTACATTGATAGCAGAGCATGACGTTCTCGCCCGTCAGGGATTGAAGGTTGCGGGCAAGTTTTAAATTCTCTTCTGATAAAGCAAAAGTCATGATTTTTCCCCTACGCAGATACTTGGATTTGATTCCTTTGGCAAAAGGACAGTAAAGGTAGTTCCTCCCCCTTCCTCGCTTTCAACCGAGATGGAGCCCAGATGGGCATCGACAATGCTTTTGACAATAGAGAGTCCAAGGCCTGTCCCAACAATCTGGACAATCTGGCGGGTCTCCGAAGATTTGACACGATAGAATTTGTCAAAGATCCGTGAAAGATCCTCCTTCTTGATACCGATCCCTGTATCGGAAACGGAGGCTTTCACAAATCCGCCCTCTTCACCCAGTTGGACGAAAACCGTTCTCCCTTCCGGAGTATATTTAATAGCGTTAGAGATAAGATTCGTGAAGATACCTTCCATGCTATTCCGGTCAGCATGGATCAATGAAATCTGTGAAGAGGGAGAGAATTGAAGATCAATCTTTTTATTTTCCGCTTGGGCCCTCATCAAATCCACCACTTTCTGGATGACTTCTTGTAAATTGAGAGGCTCTTTGTACTGGACTATTTTGCCTGCCTCGATTTTGGAGAGATCGAGAAGGTCTTTGATCAAATCGAGAAGTCCTTTCGTCCTCTCTTTAGCTCGCGAAAGAAGTTGCTCCTGCTTTTCAGTAACGTCCCCAGCCATCTTATTCAAAATGACGGTGAGCTGCTGTTCCACTGCAGCGATGGGAGCTCGAAGTTCGTGGGTCACCATGGCAATGAACTCGGATTTCATCTTGTCGAGCTCTTTGAGATGACTGATATCCTGGAGCACAGTGACCGAACCCATGGTTTCGCCGAGATCGTTTCTGACGGGTGCCGTATGAGCTCGAAGAAAGATTTCTCCTGATTCTCCGATGCTCAGCTCTTGGGAGACGGAGGTATAGTTTTTATCTGGCGTCGCCAGACTTTCCTGAATGGTGTTGGCCAGTTCGGAGTGAAGGTTGCATTGGGGAAGAAAATTTCCAAGGAGCGAGGATTCGGAGATCTTAAGCATCCGGCTGACCGCTGGGTTCGAAAGGACGATGCAACCATCCCGATCGCATACCAGAACACCGTCCCCCATGCAATTGATGATCGTTTTGATCTTCGATTTTTCCGTGGCGATGTCCCGGAGAGACTTTTCACGCTCCCTTCGAAGAAACTCCGCCTCTTTCTGGAGCGTCCTTTTTTCTAGGGCCCTTTTTACAACAATGCGGAGTTGATCCGGTGTAAAGGGTTTGGGGATGAAATCATAGGCGCCTTTCTTCATCGCCTCAACAGCCGACTCCACGGTCGCATATCCGGTGATGACGATGACCAAGAGAGTGGGGTCAATGGTCCTGACGTGATCCAATACTTCCATCCCGCTCATGCCCGGCATCATCAGATCAAGTAGAATGACGTCAATCTTTTCCGACTGGGCCTTAATTTCTTCTAAACCCTTCGTTCCATTCTCAGCGCAGATGACTGCCCAACCGTCCTTGGAAAGGATTCGCGTGCAACCCTCCCGCATGATCTGCTCGTCGTCAATCACTAGAATATTGATCTGGTCGGGCATAAAACTCCCTGCAAAGCGCATAGAGTTCTCAAACCCTATGCTCTTAGCCCTTTGCCCTTAGCGGTTATTATTTGGCAAGCAGCATCTCAATCCGTTTGACCAGGACTTCAGGTTCTACGGGCTTGTCAATGTAATCATCTGCTTCTGTTTCGAGTCCCATCTGCTGAGTGTAACGTGATGTAGCAATCTTGGAGATAACTGCCGTCAGAAGGAGAATTGGGATTTTGTTCAATTTAGGATCGGCTTTTAACTCTTTGCAAACCACGTACCCGTCCTTGTCCGGCATCATCACATCGAGGACGATGAGGTCAGGATTCTCAGTCTTTGCCTTTTGGAGTCCCTCAATTCCGCCGTACGCGGCAGCCACTTCATAGTTCTTAGACTCCAAAATCATCGTCACTGCTTCCACCAAATCCGGATCATCATCAACGATTAAAATCTTTTTTGGCATCTTTCTCCCCCTCCTTTTTGCGCAAAGCGCAGAGCGCATGGCGCATAGCGAGTTTATGGTTTAACGCTTAGCACTATGCTCTATGCGCTATGCGTTTTTTATAGTTGTGGTCTCGGCAGAAGGCCGGCTGCCTTCGCAATCTCCGACACCTTCTCCTCCCACTCAATCGCCATGATATGAATCCCCCGAACCCCAGG
>SMTZ1_10026932_pt1 | contig 10445 bp, 11 predicted proteins | sample DeeMarSWOR136_30_FD_25667 | JGI IMG/M metagenome (IMG submission 25667) | reverse complement strand
ATAATCCTTTAACTTCCAGAATGTTGTGAGCATTGAAAGAAAAGTAATCAATACCAGTTCCCAGCAGCCAATAATAACAGAATCTTTAATCCCTAAAAAAGATAAGGATAAAACGGGCAGCTCACCCGCTAAAATCAAATGCACGACAAAACTCAGATTGAAAGTTAAAGTGAGTGCCTGGAACACGAAAGTCCATGATATTCCGCCTTTTTCTTTTGAATTGGTCATTTTAGTCCCCGGGAATAAATTTAAATTTAATTGAAATTTTAAATATATTTTATATATTTATGTTTATCTTTAAATAAAGTATCCGGAAAAATTCCTTTTTTCCTTAAAAATCCCCGGAATCTAATATCTAACATCATGAAATCCCTCATAACCGATAAAGTAATAAACATCCTCAAAGACCATGATTTTTCCGTATGCGACTGCCAGAGCATCCAGAGCTGCTTTGACATATTCGCGAAAAAGGAAAAGGTACTGCTGATTAAAATTTTAATGAATATTGAGGGGCTTACAAGGGCGTCTGCGATGGAATTGAAATTTGCATCCATTGCCCTTTCAGGCGCACCGCTCTTGATCGGGGAGAGAATGAAAAATGCAAACTTAAGAGACGGGGTTGTCTATACAAGATACGGCATTCATGCGTTTACCTGCAGCACCTTGAGATACATTCTTGATGAAATTTCTCCTTTAATTTACTCGGTGCGAGGCGACTATGTTGTAAATGTCGGCTCCGAATTGTTAAAAAATTTAAGGACTGATGCGGGAATGACAATGCAGGAACTTGCTGATGAATTAAAAATTTCAAAGCAGAGCATTTACCGCTATGAGCATTCCGGCGTAATCCCTCTTAACATCGTTTCCGAACTTCTCGTGTTTTTTGAGGACTTCAATGAATCGGATATTAAATTTAAAAATAATATTTTCAACGAGCAGAAAGCCGGTGAAAAAAACCGGGAAGAAATAAAAAGTGAAATTATCGCAGGGCATCTCACGGATTTAATGAAAAAGGTTATTTGCGAGTTTAACCACATCGGCTTTTCAACAACATCCCTCAACGCCCCGTTTGATATTCTCGCTGAAGAAGAAGAAATGGTTTTTACGGTTGTGAGTAACGATTTAAGAACATTGAAAAAAAAGATTAAAATTGTAAGAAAAATTTCCGATATGACGGGTTCCTATAAAATCTGCGTGAGCGAAAAGAAACAGGATGTTGATATTTTTATTATAAAGCCCGACGAATTAAAAGAGATTGGCAATTCAAAAGAATTGTTGAAATTATTGATTGACAATTAAAAATTTTTCTCTTCTCCTCCTTTTGATTTCCCTTGTATATGGATAAAACATCATCCTTTTGCATTTAAAACACTTAATAACGACTCTATGCTCGCGAGAATCAAGCCGCACGGATGCGGTTTTTGCGGGAAGTAAATAATGATGGCAAAATTTACAGAATTTTCTTTTAAATTCACTTTTAATCCTTACATTATATTTCATCGCGATTTTTCTTGCCGCATCAACATACCTGTTTGCCTGCTCAAAATCGCTGTTCAGGGATTCACAATCCGCTTTATCAAATAATATTTTTATTCTCTCCTCTGCTATTTTTCTCTGGTTTATTTTACCGGCTCTGCGTTGCATTTAGGGGTTAGTTGTCAGGGCTGATTCGGGGGTTAGGGGTTAGTTGTTAGTTGTTAGGGATTAGGGGTTAGAGTTAATTGTCGGTGGGATTTGACTAACTCCTGATCCCTGATCCCAAATCCCAAATCCCTGACCCAAAATCCCTGACCCAAAATTTTTATTTTAATTTTTCATCAATTATCTGTTCAAAGACATCGTACGGCTGTGCACCCACCAGTTTATAATCTTCAATAAAAAATGTGGGCGTCCCGCTGACTCCTTCATTCTGACCTTCCCAAATATCGGTTTTTACCTTTGATTCTTTCTCGCCGCTAATTAAACATTTATCAAATTTTTCCGTATCCAGTTCAAGGTCAAGTGCGTATTGCTTCAGATTATCAACGGAAAGAGCATCCTGGTTTGAAAATAATTTATCATGATATTCCCAGAATTTTTCCTGGTCTCTTGCACATTCACTTGCTTCTGCCGCTTTTTGAGCATCCCTGTGAAATGTTAAGGGAAAATGTTTAAAAATAATTTCAATTTTATCCCCGTAGGTTTCTTTTATACTATTTAAAACAGGAGCCGCCTTTCCCGAGTATGGACACTGGAACTCGGAATATACGACTATTGTTAAACCCGGTATTTTTTCGGAATCACTTGCAAGTAACGACTTTACCTCTGTTTTGCCTTCATTTTTCTTTACAATGTCATATACCTTTACAGCAAGGATTAAAGTTTTTCCTGCAAGGGGGTGGTTAAAGTCAAGTGTTATTGCCGTTTCATTGATTTCGGATATTTTTGCATTTCCCTGCTCCGTTCTTATAATTTTACCTTTCGCAAGTTCAATATCTGTTTTTAATGACAATATTACTTCATTATCTTTTAATGTCACAATCCTCTCGCCGATTATATCAGGTATTTTTCCCGCACCCGGTGCAATATCCATGAGCAGCGTATCATTCATAACAGCCGCTATTCTTACAGGCCACGGCAGGTCCGGGATAATTAAGGTTTCTCCGGGAACCGGCTCTTTTCCCGTTCCCTTTTTGTACTGCTCGGCTGAAATATTTTCAAACCTGTGTAAAATTATAATTTTTTCAATGGTTATTACTCTTCCGGGGTCAAAATCACCGAACGCTTTTTCCCGGGGAATTGTTATTGTTTTTTCCTCACCCTTTTCCATACCGGTTATCTCTTCATCAAAAACTGTTCTATCAAAAAAACCGAATATTTCCTGCCCAAAGCCTGCAACAAAACTTAAATTCCCGCTGTCAAAAACCGTCCCGTTTTCAAGTTTACCCGTATAATTAACATAAACGGTGTCGCCTTTTTCTACCATAACTTTTCCCGGGATTTCATCTTTTGCGTAATATTCATCAATTCCCGTGATTAAATAAATCCCCCCGCCATAAAATAAAATCAAAAAAGCAATTGCAAAAATTCCCGCTGCCGCGATTAACCCGTATATTGTTTTTGCCGATTTTCCCTTTAATTTTCCGATTATTGATTCCCTGCTTAACTTTAACATTTTTAATATTCATAAAATTTTTAATTTTTCATTACTTAATATTATATGTTCTTAAACTCCTCCCGTGTAAGTCCAATCTCCTTTAATATCTTCCCCAGCAACACAGGTCCAATCTCCTGATTCCCGTGAAAAGGAATGCTTGTAGTACGCCCGTCGGGGTGGCGGTAAAATACATGGCTGCCTTTCTGTCTTATAAGTTCAAATCCCAGTTTTTTAATTTTTTTCTCCAGATTTTTAGGGGAGATTGGTTTCAGTCGGATCATGCTGGTATTTCTATTTGTTGAACTCCGATAAATTTTGGTATTTCCGATACATTCTCTTTTTCTACTTCCAGGCAAAGAGATATGACTTCAGCCATGTTTTTCATTAATTCGTCAATGGTTTTCCCCTGCGTATGGCATCCTGGAATACCCGGCACACTGCCCACATACATATCCACTTCCTCGTCCTTCTCGATTATGACGGCAAATTGTCTTTTCATTTTTTATTTTTAATAATATATTAAATTTATTTAACCTTATTTTAATTTAACTGATTTTAATAAAGGTTACAACTATCAATTTCTGCAAGATGCTAAAAGAAGTTAAAGATTGAATGTGGTAAAAGAAGGGAGAGGGTGCCAAAAGAGGCACCCTCTCTGGGGGATAGAGTGGACATTTAATTTTTGAAAAAAATTGATTTATTAATAATTAGAAATTGTTTAAAATAAAAGATTGAATAATAAGGGTTTACGGTTTATCCCGGATAACTTAATGAGAATAAAAGAATTTGCTAAAAGTAATTTGTGCGATAGCACCGAACGACCGATAAGAAACGATAGTTTTTGAGGACACTAATATTAAGTTTTCTTTATTCTTTAACGAGATAGTTAAGCAAAAGCTCGGATATATCCGCTGAGTACTCGCCCGTTCTTCTTATGCTCTCTGCTATATAGCTTATGTATATAGAAGATACATCGTTTATATTCAATGCCTCATTGTTTATTTTCTCGCACAGCAAAACAAGATCGTTTATCGCTTCAATGTTTTTGTTTGCCGCTTTCATATCCCTTGCAGTTAACGCATCCATCGTCGAGGAAAATATCTCAAGTGATTTATCGCTTGCCTGCGCAATCATTTTGGTTATCTCGCCTGACGGTGGGGTTTCAACAAGCAGACGGACATTCTTTGCTATTTTAACGGCATGATCACCAATTCGCTCAACAAGCCGGCTGATAAGGAAAAGGTAGGTTGCTTCCTCTCCTGTGACTTTCATTTTATCAGTCATCGCTATGTTTCTCAGGATAATGTTGAACTGCCGGGAAATCAGCCAGTGCAGGCGGTCAACATCGCGGTCCCTTGGCTCAATATCCTGTACGAGCAGCTTATCTTTTTTGTTAAGCGCGTTTATCGCATCCTCGTGCATTGTTCTTGCGAGTATGTGCATTCGTTTGATTGTTTTATCCATAGGCATCTCCACGGGATTTAATAAATCCTTCATTGTTATTGAATTTATGCTTTCTTCTATTATTTCAGGCCCTATTGCGGTTTGAGTGAATCTTATCGCGCATTCCCTGGCAAATGATTCTATTCTATTTTTTGATTTTATTGTTATTACAGAGTACCCGTTTATGTATGCGCTCACAAGAAGGCGAAACAGGTAAACCGGGTCGTCTATTTCGTCAACCGAAAATTCCTTTACATTGTAAACCGCATCTTCCTTTTCCGCGGGGAGAATGAGAAGCGTCCCGTCAGCCCGGGTGATTATCCTCACGGGGTCGTTTTTATTGATTCTTTGCGAGGTTATCCATTCTGTTTCCATTTTTATTTATTGCTTTACTGCTTTACTGCCAGATTATCTATAATATACATTAGAAGCATATATTTTTATGTTAAATATAGTTTGGAATATAGTTAACTGTCTTGAATAAAATTTTAATAAAATTTTAATAAAAATATAAATTTACCAATCAAGATTTTTATAGCCGTCCAGTACCTTATCAAATTCAAGGATTTCACCGCCGACAATCTTGACTTTTGCGTCTATATATCCTTTGCTTACTTTTATTATATTGTATGTGTTTGCAAAAAAACCCCGGAATTTATCGCATGACAGTGTTCCTGCGTTTATTATTGGCATATTGTCTATGTCCCATCTCCACGGGCGGTGTTTATGCCCGCAAAGAACTAAATTAACTTTGTTCCGGGTTAATGAGCTCAGGACATCACCGGCATCAGATACGGTATTTCTTTCAATCCCGGTGTCTGGAATAGGGATAACATGGTGGTGCATCCCTATTATTTTAAATTTATCTCCATATTCTTTCAATTTTTTCTCCATCCACAGAATCTGCCTGTAACCCACTTCACCATCGGCTCTGTCAGGACGGGCAGTGCCAAACATAATAATTACGCTGTTGTCAAACTCAAATATTCCCCTGTGGTGTCCTTTCATCGGGAAAAATTTGTTGAAAAGAAGGTAACCCGTGTGCTTATAGTCGTGATTACCGCTTCCGATAATTATTTTGTCACAATCAATTTTTTTGAGTTGCTCTTTCAATAACAGATATTCGTTCAAGTAACCTCCGTCTGTTAAATCTCCTGTAACAACAATCGCATCGGGATCAAGTGCATTTATTTCCTCTGCCGCCGTATCAAAGACCTTCTCGTCAAATCTCGTCCCGCAGTGCAGGTCAGATATATGTATCAAGTTCATTTTTTATTTTTGTTTTTATTTATACTCAAATTTTTAATTTATTTTTATATGCTTTTAATATACTATATATACTTTAACTTTTAATTATCTTTTATTAATTACTTTTAATAATTAATATATATTTAAAATAAAATCTATATATTTAATAAAGGATAAATCTAAAATAAATAAAAAAATGAAAATGACAACAAATAAAATAAAAGGAAACATGGAAACAAAAATGAAAACAAAAGAAGAAAACAAAAAAATGAAAACCGAAACAAAAAATAGAACCCTTGAAATCGGAATGTGTTTGGGCATTGCGGCAGTAATTGCCGCTGCGGTGCTGATTAGCGGCTGTATCGGAGGAAATGGCGGAACAGAACCCGGAGGTGGAACCGGAACCGAATTAACCGGTTCGCTAACAGTAACCGGCTCAACAACCGTCTTACCGATAGCACAACAAGCAGCAGACGCATTTATGGATAAACATCCGAAAGTAAATATACAGGTGAGCGGCGGGGGTTCAGGTGTCGGGGTTCAGGCAATCGGCACAAATACGGCAGACATCGGGATGGCATCTCGTGAATTAAAAGATGAAGAAAAAACAAGTTATCCGAATTTAGTGCAGCATGTTGTAGCAGGGGATGGAATTGCAATTATCGCAGATAAAAATAATCCGGTATCATTTCTCACGGAAGAACAAATAAAAAAGATGTACAAAGGTGAAATCACCAACTGGAAAGAATTGGGAGGAAATGATCAGGAAATTGTTGTTGTTAATCGCGATAGCGCATCTGGAACAAGGGAATTCTTTCATGAGCATGTGATGAAAAAAGAGGACTTTACTAAAACCGCGCTTGAGAAGAACTCAAATGGGGCAGTGAAAACAACGGTTCAGGGAACACCCGGAGCAATCGGATATGTCGGTCTCGGATATGTTAATTCGGATATTAAAGCAATTAAAATTAAGACACCGGACGGTTATCTTGCGGAGCCGACAGTAGCAAATGTTTTAAATAATAAATACCCGATCGCAAGAAATTTAAATATGTTCACAGATGGGCAGCCGACAGGACTTGCAAAGGAATATCTTGATTTTATAAAGAGTGGTGAAGGGCAGAAGATTGTTGAAGACGAGGGATTCGTGCCCGTGAATTAAAAATTGAGATCAGGGGAATTCTTCGCCCCGTATTTACGGAAGAATGCGATTTACCAATGAACTCATAGAATTAATAAATAAATTTTTGAAAGCAGAAAACAATAAAATGAAAACCAAAAGATCTGGCAGTAAAATCATAGTACGACTTGATAAAGGAGAAGAGATAATTGAATCACCTAAACAAATTATGCCGAAATAATAGCATAAAACTCGGAACGATATCCGGTATCGGCTCAACAAATAAACCAACTATCGGACTCTTTGAAACAAAAACCAAGAAGTATCATTCAAAGGAATTAACAGGCGACTATGAAATTTCATCGCTGACCGGAAATATCTCAACAATGGACGGAGAAATATATTTACATATTCATATTAATTTATGTGATTCAAATTATAATTCTTATGGCGGGCATTTGAACTCGGCAATTGTAAGCGGAACTTATGAAGGAGTAATTGAGATAATAGACGGTGAAATTGAGCGCGAATTCAGCGAGGAAATCGGATTGAATATTTATAAAATTTAATATTACAAAAAATAATGAAAAAATTTTCACCCACGCAAATAAACAGAAAAAAATTTAAAGAAAAATTTATAAAAGCAATTCTTTTTATATGTGCAATTTTCGCTGTAATCGCCATATTCTCAATTATATTTTTTCTTGTAAACGCAGGATTCTCAATATTCCAGCAGGTTAGTTTATTTGAATTTTTAACAGGCAATAATTGGAAACCGGAAGCGGGATTATATGGCGAAACCCCCTATTACGGAACGCTTCCTTTAATTGTTGGAACGCTTCTGGTTACAATCGGAGCGATGCTGATTGCAATTCCTTTAAGTATCGGAAGTGCGATTTTTATTTCAGAACTTGCACATCCGAAAGTAAAGGCAATTGCAAAACCCGCAATTGAACTTCTTGCGGGAATCCCATCCGTTGTTTATGGATTTTTTGGTTTGATAATATTGACAACATGGCTGCGAGTAACCTTTGATGTTCCAACAGGGGAGAGCATGCTTGCAGGTTCAATTTTACTTGGTATAATGGCAATTCCAACAATAACAAGCATTGCAGAGGATGCGATAAGTTCGGTTCCAAGACACTTTAAAGAGGGATCATTAGCAATTGGTGCAACCCGGTGGCAGACGATAAGTAAGGTAATTTTGCCTTATGCAATGCCCGGAATTACGGCGGCGATAATTCTTGGTACCGGTAAAGTTATCGGAGAAACAATGGCGGTGATGATGGTTACGGGAAATACCGCAATAATTCCTGAGCCGCTTTTTAATGTATTTTCAACGGTAAGAACACTTACCGGAACAATAGCAATTGAACTGGGTGAAACACCAATGGGTTCGGATTGGCAGCACGCACTATTCGGGCTTGGCATTATATTGATGGCTATTACCCTTATTATAAATCTTATCGCACATTTTGTTCTTGGAAAAATAAAAGAGAAACAAATGGGCAGCAGCAAGAAAAAAAGAACACAATCATTAATCCCGTCATTGAGGCAGGTATTCACTGAAAATTTAAATAAAATTAAAAAATATATTTATTATTCATTTATTTTAATTATTCCGTTATCATTATTTTATTTTACAAAAAGCATTTCAATAACTACAATTATCATAGCGGCTGTTGTTTGCATTTACTTTATAAACAGATGGATTTCTGCGAAAAATGCAGAGAGAGCGGCATTTTCATTTGTTACTCTTTCGGTTTTAATTATTATGTTTGTATTGGGAGTTATATTGTGGTATATCATATCAAATGGGATGGGTGCAATCACATGGGAATTTTTAACCGAGCCGCCGAAGGATCTTGGAAGAGCAGGAGGCATATTTCCTGCAATTATCGGAACATTTTATTTAATTACCGGAGCAATATTAATTGCCCTGCCAATTGGCGTGTGTGCTGCAATCTATCTCACGGAATACACAAAATCAGGAAAATTAACAACTATAATCCGTTCGGCAGTTGAACTTTTAAACGGCACACCGTCTATTGTCTTCGGATTGTTTGCATTTGCATTTCTTGTTTTGTTTGTGGGTCTTGGTGTTTCCATGATAACAGGTCAGATAATATTGGGCTTGATGATACTCCCGATAATTATAAGAACAACCGAGGAAGCACTGAGAACAATCCCGATGTCAATGCGCGAGGGGTCACTCGCACTTGGTGCAACAAAATGGCAGACAATAAAAAACATTGTTTTACCTCCGGCGGTTCCGGGAATTGTTACGGGAGCAATCCTTGGGATAGGAATGGTTGCCGGCGAAACCGCCCCCATTATGTTTACTGCTGTTGTTTTCAGTCAACGACATGCTCCTGCTCCGACAGATATTTTTGAGCCGGTTATGGCATTACCTTATCATTTATTTGCACTTGCAACGGCAGTTCCTAATTCGGAAGCGGCTCAATCTGGGACGGCGTTGGTTTTACTTGCGATTGTTATCGGGTTTTATTTGATCGCGATATTAATTCGTAATTATTATAAAAAGAGTATGAAATGGTGAAAATGGAAAACATGGGAAAAAATAGAAAAATTAATAAAATTAATGTTATGGAAACAAATAAACTGAATTTGTGGTATGGTGAAAATCATGCATTGATAGATATTGACATAAAATTTCAAAAGAATAAAGTAACCGCCTTAATAGGACCATCCGGTTGCGGAAAATCCACACTTATCAGATGCCTTAACCGCATGAATGATATTGTTGATAATTGCAGAATAACCGGAAAAATTTTCCTGGATGGAAAAGATATAATGGAAAAAAATATGGATGCGGTTGAAATAAGAAAGAAAATCGGTATGGTGTTTCAAAAACCAAATCCTTTTCCGAAATCGGTGTATGAAAATGTTGCTTACGGTCCGAAAATACACGGCATGCGAGATAAGAAAATTCTAAATAAATTGGTTGAAAAAAGTTTGAGGGGTGCCGCCCTCTGGGATGAGGTTAAAGACAGGTTGAATGACTCCGCAATGGGTCTTTCCGGCGGACAGCAGCAGCGATTGTGTATTGCCCGGGCAATAGCAGTTGAACCTGATGTTATATTAATGGATGAACCCTGCTCGGCACTTGATCCTATTTCAACAAATAAGATAGAGGAACTTATAACCGAATTGAAAAAAAATTATACCGTAATTATTGTGACACATAACATGCAGCAGGCGGCAAGGGTCTCGGATTACACGGGGTTCATGTACCTCGGCAAGTTAATTGAGTTCGGGAAGACAAAGCAGATATTTGAAAACCCGCATGATAAATTAACCGAAAATTACATAACCGGGAGATTCGGGTAATTAATTTAACTAAAATTTAAAAAAAATTAAAATATTTAAAATATTTAAAAACAAGTTTAAAATGGCAAGAAGTAAATTTGACAGGGAATTAAAACATCTTAAAAAGGATTTAAGGTTGATGAGCAAACTCGTGCAGAAGAATTTAGG
>SMTZ1_10008189_pt1 | contig 10448 bp, 8 predicted proteins | sample DeeMarSWOR136_30_FD_25667 | JGI IMG/M metagenome (IMG submission 25667) | reverse complement strand
CATCGGCTAGAATAATCTTGGGAGTGTTGATTAAAGCTCGTGCAATAGCTGTCCGCTGCTGTTGCCCCCCAGACATCCTTGTTGACAGGCTATGCTTAATCTCCGTGATTTCTAACATTTCAAAAAGTTCATCGGCTCGCCTGACCACATCAAGAGACGGACGCCATCTTTTAATAAAATAGGGCATCAACACGTTCTCCAGAGCGGTGAATTCGGGGAGTAGGTGGTGGAACTGAAAAACGAATCCGATAGTCTCATTCCTCAAACGGGCAAGCTGATTTTTAGTCATGTCATTAACTAGCTTACCGTCGATTAATACATCTCCACGGGTGGGAAAGTCGAGTGTACTCATTATATTAAGTAGTGTGGTTTTACCGCTTCCAGAGACACCTGTGATGGCATTACACGTGCCAGCTTCAAAACTCAGGTTGATGTCAAAAAGTACTTGTAAATCCACGGCGCCGTGATATGTTTTGTTTACTTGTGTTAATTGAATGATTTCGCTCAATGTCAGCCCTCTCTGATTACATCAACAGGATTGAGTTTCAAGGATTTACGGGCGGGAATTACTCCAGCAAGCGTCGCGACGATTAATGCAGCGATCCAGGAACGTACTACAAAGCCATAGTCAAAGTAAATATCAATAATGGCTATTTCTCCTGGACTGGTAGTAAAAGCTATAAAGGTATATAGCAGGCCGATGCCCAGCACTAACCCGGCAAGGGAACCCACAAGGCCGAGTAAAAAACCCTCATAGATAAATATCAAACTGGCATTGAAATCATTTATCCCCATAGCCTTGAGAATACCGATCTCGGGCGATTTCTGAAGAACGCTTATCGCTAAAACGCTTGCAATTGCGATTACTACCGAAGCGATAATGACTATCTGTATTATGGCGCTTGAAATCCTCTGCCCCTCCAGCCCACTCAGGAGTTCCTCGTTCTGGTCTTTCCAATTCTCGATCGTGATGTCATCATTATTGAGCTTCTTTCCCAGTTGACGAGAAACTGTATCGGCTTGAAAGAGATCTTTTACTGTCAGTTCAATGGAAGTTACCCGATTACCGTAGTCAAATATTTCTTGTCCAGTATCCAGGCAGGTGAAGAGCCAGTTTTTGTTTATACTTGCCACTCCAAGGTCATAGAAACCGGATACAGTTAGTGTCACCGTTCCGCTACGGGGGACAGATAACACTAATTTGTCACCCACGTCCAGATCCAACTCATCACGCAGCTCACGGCCAATAAGCACTTCTCTGCATGCTCTGTATTCCTTACCATCGTAAATCGCATCGCTAATATTGTATATCTGGTCAGCATTGGAGAAGGGGAATCCTCTTACCAGAACCGGCAGATTTTTATTTCCTTTTTCTATAAATGCGTTCCCAGTTGCCGAAGGAGAGAATGCCCTAACTTGATTGTTATGCTCCACTTCATATACGATTTGCTGCCAGCGGCGAATGGTTGGAACATCATTGGAAGACGAAATCGTTATGTGCGGTGAACTCCCTAGGGTACGGTCAACGATTGTTCTTTGCAGGCTACCGATGAGGAGTCCGACAAATATCTGAATGGATATGGCGATTGCTATGCCGAAAAGTATTAAGATAGTCTGCACTCGTCCATGGGTTAGGAAGCGTATGGCTATTTTCAATGCGAGCACTTTTATTTCCTTAGAAGCCAGGGTATAAAGATACTGGTCAACTTCATATAGTCCTATTAATAAGGATGCTCTTTCATCTTCACTTCAAGCAATGAACGCCGTGGTATCCCAAGCCCAACTTCAACCTCTATTTTTTGCTCTCTAAAAAAGTTCTTAGTCTAAGTACCTCGGCACAAATCACGATCATGAATGCAAAAATAACCAATAGAAACCACAGGATAGGCGCGAAACCGCCAACGGTGCCTCCTTTTGAGACTATTATAACACGAAGGTCGTTGGTTCGAATGTAACCCCCTACCCTCTCTGTTTTTAATTGACATCGCTCTACCCGGTATATATACATCGTTTTTACGCGGACTGAGGCCTAGTTAGTTTGCATTCAGTAATAGGATATTGACGTAAACCTCCCGAGTAGATTAAACTCGTCACACTGATACTACTGGTAGATTCTTCAACGGCTAATTCCTTCATCTTACCTACACACGAAGTGAACGCGTTATTGAAAACATCTAGTGGATATAGGAATGCTCATTACTTGAGAAACGGTGGGGCATTGACTATAGTATCTCTGCTCATAGTAGTAACTATCTTCAACTTTTTTATTCATGAGCTAGAGTTTAAAGTATAGCTTAGTACATAAACAGAATGATGTTAGTGAATCTAATGCTGAAAAGGAGCTACCATGCTGCTAAAACATTATTTTCTGGAAAAAATTGCTCATAGTTCTTACATCTTAGCCGGTAAGCAAACCTGTGCTGTAATTGATCCCAGACGTGACGTCGACATCTACATCAACGAAGCACGTGACCTTGGGGTCACTATCACTCACATTCTTGAAACTCATTTGCATGCCGACTTTGTTTCCGGGCATATGGACTTGGCCGCTAAAACCGGGGCTAAAATCTATGCGCCTAAATCGGGTAACTGCCAGTTCGAGCATGTACCGTTGGCTGAGGGTGACAGTATAAACATAGAGGATATGCGACTAGATGTGCTGGAAACACCCGGCCATACTCCAGAACATGTGGTGTATGTGGTAACTGACAAGTCGAGAGGTGGTTCTCCTCTGGGTGCTTTCGTGGGTGATGTGCTTTTCGTGGGAGATGTGGGCAGGCCAGACTTATTTCCGGATATAGCCAGTGATTTAGGGGGTAAACTCTTTGACAGCTTGCATGATAAATTGCTTAAACTACCTGATTATTGTGAAGTTTACCCAGCCCACGGCGCCGGTTCTCTATGCGGCCGCTCGATGGGGGCAAAATGGACCTCTACCATCGGCTATGAACGGCGTTACAATTCCAGTTTGCAGATCAAGGATAAAACCGATTTTATCCGCTCCCTCACCTCCAATATGCCACCGGCTCCGGACCACTTCAGTCGTTGCAGTGATATTAATCGAAACGGGCCGACGCTAATTTCGAAACTACCAGTGCTCGAAGAATTAAGACCAATTGATTTCATTAAAAGAATGCAGGACCGGGGCAGCGTGGTGCTGGACGTGCGCAATTACGCTGCTTTCGCCGGATTTCATATTCCAGGAGCATGGCACCTGGATCTTAAAGGGAATTTCCCTACTTTCGCTGGATGGGTGATGCCCACTGATCGGGATATATTGCTAGTAGCTGATAGCTACCAGGAAGCCCTTTCCGCCAGCTTGTGGTCACGCCGGGTGGGTTTGGACCGGATAGCGGCTTATTTAAATGGAGGTATGGTAAGCTGGGCGAACGATGGATATCAGGTCGATCACATTCACCTCATATCAACTGGAAATCTATATAAGCGTATCAGCGATAGTACCCAACCATTAATGCTAGTCGATGTACGGATGCCACTAGAATTCGCTGACACGCATATAGAAGGAGCGACCAATATTCCAGCGCCTGATTTGCGTTCCCGCTACAAGGAGTTACATCAGGACAAACCAACTTACCTCATTTGTAGTACCGGAAATCGCTCCAGCTTGGCAGCTAGTATTCTGAAACAACACGGTTTTAAAGAAGTCTATAATGTCGCTGGCGGCATGACTGGATATAGCGCAGCTGGGCATATCAAGCAGTGTAATGTGTGTATTAACCCCCATGGCCCGAGGTATAAACCTATTCCCTTGTAATTTTCCAGATCTTGACAGGAGGTCAATAATATGAATTGGTTGCTGGAATTACAATGGTCTCCCTATGTAGTAGGTATCGGTATAGGTGTTTTAAGCTGGTTCACCTGGCTCGTTTCGAATAAGCACATCGGCTGCTCAACTTCATTTTCTAGGACCGCTGGTATGATTGAAAAGCTGTTCAGAGGCAAAAAGTTTGAGAGTAAACTCTACTACCAGGAAGTAAAACCTGAAGTGGACTGGCAGTGGATGCTGGTTATAGGTGTTGTTATCGGTGCATTTATATCCTCACTGCTTTCCGGCGATTTTCACTTGCAGTGGATTCCATCCATTTGGGGGCTTAACTTCGGTAGTAACACTTTGCTGCGTTTAACCGTGGCGCTTGCAGGTGGTATTCTACTTGGTTTTGGCTCACGTTGGGCTGATGGCTGCACCAGTGGCCATGGCATCAGTGGCACGATGCAACTGGCAGTATCAAGTTGGATATCCGCCATCTGCTTTTTTGTTGGCGGAATTTTAATGGCGCAACTAATCTTTTATGTAATATCGTAAAGACAAATAAGGACAAGGGAAATGCGTACTAAAAAAATGCAACTGTTTTGGGGTTTATTATTCGGCATCATATTTGGTTTCCTGCTTCAAAAAGGAGGTGTTACTAAATATGATGTCATTATCAACCAGCTCTTACTCATTGATTTTACCGTTTTAAAAGTGATGCTCTCCGCTGTCGTTACCGGTATGATAGGTCTGCACATTATGCAAAATCTAGGCTGGATTGAATTACGTCCCAAGGCAGGTTCTTGGGGTAAGAATGCCGTCGGCGGGTTAATCTTCGGTTTAGGCTTTGCTTTGCTCGGCTACTGCCCAGGTACTCTTGCCGGAGCAATCGGTAATGGTTTCTTGGATGCAGCAACGGCAGGTCTGGTCGGAATAGTGCTGGGTTCTGGATTACTGGCTACTGTCTATCCGAGGTTGAAAGAAAGCATCCTAAAAAAGGGTTATTTTGGCGATATGACACTCCCGCAACTTTTCAAAGTCAATAATTGGGTGGTTATCATCCCGCTTGCGGTTTTCCTCGTTTTTGTGTTCTATCTCTTAGAGAGATCAGGTCTGTAAATTATGCCCTAAAAACACTTTAAGTGGAATGACCTTCCCTCAATGATTATACCATCCCTTAAGTTGGAGCAGATGTCTCGTAGCTTAATGGACTACACTCTCTATGCATATCACGAATAGCTTTCGCACTTACGTGATGATAAATCTTTAACGTGATTCCAACGTCTGCATGCCCTAGCATTTCACTTACAGCCTTTACATCGCCCCCTCGTGATAACGTATAAGTCGCGAAGTAGTGGCGCAGTTGATGCGGCGAAATACGCTCAATACCGGCACGATTGCATAATTCAGATAATCGTTTACGGAAATATTCCCTGCTTCGATATTCTAAACTGGCATCAGATCTATTCACCGGGAAAAGATATTCACCATTAAGCTTACAAGCATAATCTTGGAGATGCTTGACACTCGTCTCCGATAGATAGACGGTCCTCGTCTTCCCGCCCTTACCATTAATCAAAACGCTGGCATCATCTAAATCGATATTTTTCAGCTTAATCGTGGCAAGCTCGCTGACCCGTATGCCGGTATCGACTAGAAGCAAGAGAGCGACCTTGTCTTCTTCAGTATTTGCTGCGTCTAAAAGCTTAGCCACATCTTCATCGCTTGGCACGCGTCTCTCCTTATACCGTATCTTCGGCAATTTCAAGCAACACGGGTCGAAATCATATAAACCGCGCTCATACAGAAATCTAAAGAAGATACGATACGCTTTTACGTAATTGGCGATTGTGCCTGAGTAAGCGCCGCATTCCTGCTTCCAGGCTAAGTACCGCTTAATATTGAACTCATTGGGCGATGGATGTTTATTTAAGAGTGCTTTGATCAGTTGGCGATAGCGATAAATCGTTGATTCCGTATTCCCTTTTAGCTTCTGCTCATCGCACCATAAATCGATATACTTGCTCGGATTTTTCCGCGGAATCGCTTTACAGATAGGTTCATCAATTCTGATAAGACTGAGGTCTCTGGTTCGAGCCCAGAATGGCCCACTTTTTTATTGATAGAGAACTTTTGGCCGGGTGTTTGCTAGTGGAGTACTTTGCCCAGGAATTTTTTGGTGCGTTCGTGGGTAGAGGAGAAGAGTTCTTCCGGGGTGGCTTCCTCAACAATCAGCCCCTCATCCATTAAAAGCATGCGGTTGGCGGCGGCACGGGCGAACCCCATCTCGTGGGAAACGACCACCATGGTCATCCCCTCCTGAGCCAAGGCAAGCATTACATCCAGCACCTCTTTAATCATCTCCGGGTCGAGGGCACTGGTAGGCTCATCAAAGAGCATGATTTTGGGATTCATGGCCAGCGCCCGGGCAATGGCTACCCGCTGCTGTTGCCCGCCGGAGAGTTGAATGGGATAAGCCAGGGCTTTATCGGGAATGCCCACTTTCTCCAGAAGTTCGCGGGCAACCTTCTCTGATTCGCCCCGGGGTCTTTTACGCACCACCCGCTGCGCCAGCATCAGGTTATCCAGCACGGTGAGGTGGGCAAACAGGTTAAAGGACTGAAACACCATGCCAACCTCGCGGCGAACGGTATTAATATTCTCGGCGGTGTCCAGAGGGATACCGTCAACCACAATTCGGCCCGAATCGTATTCCTCAAGACGGTTGATACAGCGCAGCAAAGTGGACTTACCCGAGCCGGAGGGGCCAATAATTACCACCACCTCCCCCTTCTGCACATCCAGGCTCACCCCGCACAGGGCGTGAATCTTACCGAATTGCTTGTGAACATTCTCAATGTGTATTATCGGTTTCACTTGCCTACCTTTCAAAGCGATATCTTCTCTCCACCCAGGCGACCAGCCGGGCTGAGAACAGGGTCAACACCAGATAAAGCAGGGCGACCATCGCCCACACCTCAATGGGGTTAAAGTGCACCGCCATAAACTCACGCCCGCGACGGGTCAAATCGGCGACCGCCACCACACTGACCAGAGACGAGTCCTTGAGCAGGGCAACAAACTCGTTGCCTACCGGTGGCAGAATCACCCGGATTGCCTGCGGCAGGATTACATAGCGCAGGGACTGGAAATGGGTCATGCCCAGGCTACGGGCGGCTTCCGTCTGGCCCTTGGGAATACTCTGAATACCAGCCCGGTAAATTTCGCTCATATAGGCCCCATAGCAAACTACCAGACCCATAATGGCGGTAAAAATGGCGTTAGCCTGATACTCAGCCAGTGCCGATATATTAAGCCACTGTCCAACCCCCTGGACAATCACCGGGAAGGCAAAATACCACGCCAGCAGCTGCACCAGCAGCGGGATACCGCGGACTATTTCCACATAGAGCGTGGCCACACCGTGAACAAACCAGTTTTGGGAAAGCCTCCCCAAACCACCCAACATACCGGCTACCAAAGTAAAAAGGAAAGCGGTAATGGTAATAAAAATGGTGATGACGATACCATCACGCACAAAGCGGACAATATTCCAGAAGGGGTCAGGGCTTACCGCAATCAGAAGAACGACTAGGCCAATCACCAATGCCACTAGACCCCACCAGGGGTCAATGCGCAAAAGTGCCTCTCCCCCAGGGATATAGAATATTTTGCTACCACTGGGTCTGGGTTTTGGCTGCCCCTCCACAGGACTCCTTAAATGACCTTGCTAGACCCAATCTTGGGGGCTTGGCTAATATGAACTTAGTTATTCAGCGGCAAGCCACTTATCAACCAGCTGGTCAATCACCCCGGCGGCTTTAACCGCGGCCAGGCCCTCGTTGATTTTAGCAACCAGTTCTGGCTTGGTCTTGCAGACGGCAATTCCGTAACTTTCGTCGGTAAAGACGTCGCCAGCTGCCTTCAGCTTATCCGCATTCTTACCGATATATTCCAGAGCCAGGGGGTTATCGGCGACCACGGCATCAATCTGCCCGTTCATCAAGTCCTGCATGGCCAGACCGATATCATCATACGTCTTCAGCGTGGCGCCCTCTATAGCCTCTATCTCAAAGGAACCGGTAGTCCCGATTTGAGCCCCGGCAACCTTGCCGGCCAGGTCATCTTTGCTGGCGATTTCAGTGTTGTCGATACGCACGGTGACAATCTGTCCAGCCTCAAAATAGGGGTCGGAGAAGAGGAACTTTTCCTTGCGCTCCTCGGTGATGGTCATCGCGGAAATAGCGGCATCATACTGGCACTGGGCAATCCCGGCTAACAACGGATCCCAGCCGACGTTGACGAACTCAATCTCGAGACCGGCTTCTTCGGCAATGGCATTCATCAGGTCAATGTCAAACCCCTCAATCTCCTTGGTCTGCTCATTAACCGACTCGAAGGGTGGCCAGGTAGCATCGGTGGCGATACGAACCTTCTCTGCCTTAGCGGCACAGCCACCTAACACCAGGCTGAACAATACCAGCCCAACCAGGACTAGCCAAAAAAGACGCTTCATGCTTACCTCCTTCTTTTTATTTTGCTGAAAGTCTAGCACATTTGAGGCGGGCTGTCTATACTTTCTGTCAGTAATTGGGCTAACCAACCCTCCCCGATACTGGGTTTTCAGTAATTAAGCCCGCTGTGTTATAATTTGACTAAATCTATGCCCCGGTTGCCAGCTAACAGCCAGAAAGAGAGCTAAGCCCGTGCCGAGAAGAACTGATATCAAGAAGGTGCTGATTATCGGCTCGGGTCCGATCATAATCGGCCAGGCCTGTGAGTTTGACTACTCGGGGACCCAGGCCTGTAAAGCCCTGCGTTCACTCGGCTATGAAATTGTGCTGGTCAACTCCAATCCAGCGACTATAATGACTGACCCCGGTATGGCTGATGTGACCTATATTGAACCCCTCACTCACGACTCCGTAGCCAAGATTATTGCCAAAGAGCACCCCGATGCCCTGCTGCCCAATTTGGGCGGGCAGACCGGTCTTAATTTAAGTGCCGAGCTGGCGCATTCTGGAGTCCTGGACAAGTATGGCGTTAAGGTAATCGGAGTTGAGGTTGATGCCATCGTGAGGGGCGAGGACCGAACCGCTTTCAAGGAGACAATGAACAGCCTGGGCATAGACATGCCCCAGAGCGAGGCAGTATACAGTGTCGAGGACGCCGAAAAAGTGGCCGCTGAACTGGGCTATCCGGTAGTGGTCCGCCCCGCCTACTGCATGGGGGGAACCGGGGGCGGGCTGGTCTACAACGTAGAGGAACTGCGCATCGTGGCCAGCCGGGGTATTGCCGCCAGCCTCATCGGACAGGTGCTCATCGAAGAATCTGTCCTGGGCTGGGAAGAGCTGGAGCTGGAAGTGGTGCGCGATGCCAAAAACCAGATGATAACCGTCTGCTTCATTGAGAATGTCGATGCCATGGGGGTGCACACTGGTGACTCCTTCTGCACCGCACCCATGCTCACCATAGATGCCGAGCTCCAGAAACGCCTCCAAGAATATTCCTACCGGATTGTGGAAGCAATCCGGGTGATTGGCGGCACCAATATCCAGTTCGCCCATGACCCCAAGACAGGCCGGGTGGTGGTGATTGAAATCAACCCCCGAACCTCGCGCTCATCAGCCCTGGCATCCAAGGCAACCGGCTTCCCCATCGCCTTTATTTCGGCCAAGCTGGCCGCTGGGCTTACCCTGGATGAAATCCCCTACTGGAGAGAGGGGACGCTGGAGAAATACACCCCGTCCGGTGACTATGTGGTGGTCAAGTTTGCCCGCTGGGCTTTTGAGAAATTCCGGGATGCTGAAGACAAACTGGGCACCCAGATGCGGGCGGTGGGCGAGGTGATGAGCATTGGCAAGACCTACAAAGAAGCCCTGCAGAAGTCAATCCGCTCTCTGGAAGGCGGACGCCACGGTCTCGGCTTCGCCAATGATTTCCATAAAAAATCCCGGAAAGAGCTTATGAATTTGCTCAGTTGGGCGTCCAGTGAGCGACAGTTCATCATGTATGAGGCACTGCGCAAGGGTGCCAGCGTGCAAGAGCTTTATGAGAAAACCTACATCAAGCCCTGGTTTATCAACCAGATGAAAGAGCTGGTGGAATTGGAGGAGCGGATTTTAAAGTACCGCGGGCGCCAGCTACCCGATGAGCTTCTGGTCCAAGCCAAGAAAGACGGCTTCGCCGACCGCTACCTGTCGCAGCTTCTCGGTATGCGCGAGAAGGAAATCCGGCAAAGACGCATTTCCCTCGGCGTGGTCGAAGGCTGGGATGCGGTGCCGGTAAGCGGCGTAGAAGACGCGGCCTACTATTACTCCACCTATAACGCCCCCGACAAGACCACCAGCAGTAAACGCAAGAAGGTTATGGTATTGGGCGGGGGGCCGAACCGCATCGGTCAGGGCATTGAGTTTGATTACTGCTGTGTCCACGCCGCCTTTGCCCTGCGTGACGAGGGTTACGAGACCATCATGGTCAACTGCAACCCGGAAACAGTCTCCACGGACTACGATACCTCAGATAAGCTCTACTTTGAGCCATTAACTGTGGAAGACGTACTGAGCATCTACCAGAAAGAAAAGCCGGAAGGGGTCATCGTCCAGTTCGGTGGGCAGACCCCGCTTAATATTGCCAATGAACTGGCCGAGGCTGGAGTCAGCATACTGGGCACCACGCC
>SMTZ1_10022549_pt1 | contig 10450 bp, 8 predicted proteins | sample DeeMarSWOR136_30_FD_25667 | JGI IMG/M metagenome (IMG submission 25667) | reverse complement strand
TAGCCAGTTTTTGAGTAATTAGCTTGGAAAGAGGTGCTGGAGTACATTCCAGAACGATGGCAAAGGCGCCAGCTTCCTCCAAAACACAGGCATCCTTAAGCAACTTCTTAGCTTCCTCAACTGCCTTACCCTGTACCTTAAATCCTCCCAATTGATGTATAGATTGTGGAGTAAGCCCAATGTGTCCCATGACCGGGATACCACAGTCAACAAGTCGCCTAACTTTCTCAGCGACTACCTCGCCCCCCTCCAGCTTCACCGCCTGCGCCCCTCCTTCCTGAATAAACCTTCCAGCATTATGTAAAGCATCGGAGACACTGATGTGATAGGTCATAAACGGCATATCGCCTATTATTAAGGCGTTCTTAGCTCCCCTCACTACAGCTTTGGTATGATGGATCATCTCTTCCATGCTCACCGGGATAGTTGACTCATAGCCCAACATCACCATCCCCAAGCTATCCCCAACCAAGATCAAAGGAACACCAGCTTCATCAACTACCTTGGCCGTCACATAGTCATATGCGGTAAGCATAGGGATCTTCTCTTTCTTTTGCTTCATCTCTTTTATCTCGGTAATAGTAACCCGCATTGCCTACCTCCAAAAATAGTAGTCAGCAGTCAGGACTTAGCGATCAAAGGTCACCCCTACTGGCTACTGAATTCTGAATTCTTTCCCATTGAGGAACCATAGGTAAAGGATCAACGATTCTGTTTTGACTATCCACACGAACTATGCTTGGGGTTATGTTGATCGCCTCATCATCGGGAACCTGGCAATAAGAGAGGATGATTACTATGTCGCCCTTCGCCACCAGTCTGGCGGCAGCACCATTGATGCCAATAATCCCCGAATTCGCCTCACCTTCGATAGCATAAGTGCTAAACCTTGCCCCATTATTAATGTTCAGCACCTCCACCCTTTCAAAGGGCAGGATGTCGCTGGCCTCCATGAGGGACCTGTCAATGGTGATACTACCCTCGTAATCTAAGTCGACTTGGGTGACACGGGCTCGGTGGATTTTACTCTTCAGCATAGTTCTCATTTTCTACCTCCCAAGACATGAATTTGATTTTTCTGATTTCTTGTCAAAGAAAGCAGAGCATTCATCTCTTCTGCCTTCTGTTTATTGACCTTGCCTTTAGCCAAAGCAATAGGAATGGTCTGAAGCCCCAACTCCTTATAGGTACTGAGCGGAGAGAATTTTTTAGCCTCAAGAGCGTTTAAATGCCTCTCTATGGTGCCCAAATCCCCACGGGCAATGGGACCAGTAAGACAATTGGGTAAACCAACATTGTCAATATTGTTTATAGTTCCCCTAAGCAAAGGTAACAAAGCCCGGGTCGCCTCTTTCTGCGATGTTCCGAAATCCTGCCACAAGTCCACCGCCAACTTAACTAGGGTCACCAGGTAATTACAGGCGAAAACGGCTGCTGCGTGATACAGCACCTTGTCCCCTGGTTTAAGTTCCACCCAGTTGCCATTTAACAGAGAAGTCAACTCCTTTAGTGTTGATAATAATGGCTCTTCAGCTTCCAGGGCAAAGGTAGAGCCAGGCAAATTTCTTATAGCTTGGTCGACATCGGCAAAAGTCTGTAATGGGTGAAAGGAGCCAACTGCAGCCCCAAGTTTTTTTACGGATTCCAAAATATCCACAGAATGAGCACCATCATGCCACTGGACTTCACTGCATACTTGAGCTATGACATCGTCAGGAGTGGTGATGAAGACCAGTTCAGCAACATCTACCAATTCCTGAGCTGTATGGCAAACCTGGCAATTGGACACCAACCCGGCTAGCTTCTGTGCCGATGACAAAGTCCTGCTTGATACAGCGACCACCGGGCACCCCTTTTGAGAAAGCCTTACTGCCAGTGCAGTGCCTGTGGTTCCAGCGCCAATAAAGCCAATCTTCACCATTTCTTAATATCCTTAGCTGCTGATACACCAGCTAGAGTTTCCGCCTTTTGAATTGCTCTAACTATAGCTTCGGCGACAACCTCGGCGGCTGCTGCCCCCAGAACACTGACGTTGGCTTCTTTCTCACCTAAGGAAAGGGCAAACAAAGCATCGCCATCATGCATGGTGTGGCACGGGTCAATAGTACGAGCGATGCCAACCTGTGCCACGCGGGCCAATTTACTTGCCTCAGCTTTACTGAGTTTAGCATCGGTAGCTACCACGCCGATTATGGTATTGAAGGGCTGAACTGCTTTCTTAAACCCACCCTTCTTCCACAGTTCAGATGTAGACAAAAATCCACATCCATCTGTCTTGCGAGGGCCGGCTAGGATTTCTCCCATTCCAGGTTTAATAACATCTCCAATGGCATTTACCACTATCAGGGCAGCTACCACAATATCTCCGGTTATTTTTTGACTGGCAGTCCCCAAACCACTTTTAATTGCTCTCTTTATGCCGAGAGTCTTACCCACTGTTGCCCCTGTGCCAGCACCAACGCATCCCTCTGTCACTTCTGTATTAGTAGCGGCCAGACAAGCTTGATAGCCCTCGTTAGCCCCGGGTCTGATTTTAGAATCACCTATATTCAGGTCATAAATAATAGCCGCCGGCACAATTGGCACCCTCCCGGTGCTAGTCTCATGACCAAATCCCCTCTCCTCGAGATACTTCATGACTCCCGCAGCAACATCCAGGCCAAAAGCGCTGCCCCCGCTGAGAACGATAGCTTGAACCTTCTCCACCAAATTCTCTATGCGAAGCAGGTCTGTTTCCCTGGTCCCCGGCGATGAACCACTGATATCGACGCCGGCCACAGCCCCCTGCTCACAAAGTATCACTGTACAGCCAGTCACCGACCGCTTATCGGTGTAGTGACCGACCTTAATTCCTGCTACATCAGTTATAGCACCAAGCATAGCCATAAATTAAAAACCCTCCCGGCACAACCGAGAGGGTTATCAATACAACTCTTCTTGTCCGTCTCGGTCACGCCGATCCAAGCGGACTCTTAATTATTCAGTCCCTTAACTCACTGCCTCAAGGGTCAGTGGCTATTCTATATATTAACAAACCCCCATTATTTTGTCAACATTATGTGCTACTTGATCACACGTTTAACAACAGCAAGACATTCTAGTAAGTTCCTCTTCAGTATACTCTATGGGGTAAGATAGCCAGGGGATTGGTGCGTATTGTCGAAATCATACTTAATAAGCCATGAACAATCTTGTAATGCCAGGACAGCGCCTCTAGATTCCTGGTCCTCAAATTCGTTTAGACTCCCAGAATAACATTACTAAACTCTCTCTTACAGCCTAATTGACAATAAAGCTGTCACCTTCTAAAATCAAGAAGGTGACTGGTAAGTGACTGGCGACGAACTGAGGCGAGCCTTTCTAAGTTTTTTTCAGGATAAGGAGCACAAGATTATCCCCAGCTCCTCTTTGGTCCCCCACAGGGACCCGACTTTGCTATTGACCAGCGCTGGCATGGTGCAAATGAAGCCGTATTTCCTGGGATTGGAGGACCCGCCTGGTCATCGATTAGCTTCCTGCCAGAAGTGCTTTCGCACTACTGATATAGATTCGGTGGGTAATAGCAAACACCTTACCTTCTTCGAGATGCTGGGTAACTTTAGTGTCGGTGATTATTTCAAAAAAGAAGCTATCTTTTGGGCCTGGGAATTTGTTACCAAGTATTTGAAACTGCCTGAGAAGCGGCTCTGGATAACTGTTTACCTGGACGATGATGAAGCCTTTGACTACTGGCGAGAGGTTGGCGTCCCCACCAGGAAGATATTACGATTTGGCGAAGAGGATAACTTCTGGGGACCGGTGGGCGATTCTGGCCCTTGCGGACCATGCAGCGAGATTCATTATGACATCGGCAAAGAGTCTGGTTGTGGTAAAGCTGAATGTAAGCCCAATTGTGACTGTGGTCGTTTTTCTGAAATCTGGAATCTGGTATTCACCGAATACAATCAAAACCAAAGCGGCCAACGCACTCGGTTACCCAAACCGAACATCGATACCGGTATGGGGCTGGAAAGGACCTTAGCCGCCATCCAGGGCAAGCCTTCCCCTTATGAAACAGATTTGTTTTCCCCTTTAGTAGACCACATTTGCCACCTATCCAGGCAAGAGTATGGTCAGGATGAGAATACCAACCGAGCCATCAGAATCGTTGCCGAGCACTCACGCGGCATTTCCTTTCTTATCTCCGATGGCGTAATGCCTTCCAACGAAGGCAGGGGATATATCTTGCGACGAATATTCAGACGTGCTTCTCTCTTCGGCACAAGACTTGGTCTAGATGAACCCTTCCTCGGTGAAACTGCCAAACTCGTTATTAACAATATGAGCCACATATACCCTGAGCTTATGTCTAATCAGAGCCTGATTACCGAAGTAATAAGAGTTGAGGAGGAGAAGTTCATTACTGCCTTAGATACCGGACTTAATTTGATGGAAAAGCTTGCTGGTGAAGCTTCAGCTCAAGGGAGAAAAGGACTAACAGGTGGGGAGGTATTCAGACTTTATGATACCTATGGCTTCCCTCCCGAGCTAACCGCCGAGATTGCCAGAGAAAAAGCCCTGTCTATAGACTGGGAAAGTTACCAGGCTGAGATGGAGAAGCAGCGAGAGAGAGCTAGAGCAACCCAAAAAGTCAGTGTTGGCGGAACTTTTGATTTGAAAGGTGAGCTCAATGTTAAGCGCCTACGTAAGCAAACAGATTTTGTTGGCTATAAGGTAGCTTCTTCTCAATCTAAAATCCTTGAATTAATGATCAAAGAAAAGCCTGTAGAAACTGCTTCTCAGGAAAATGAAGTAGCTATTATGCTTGACAAAACTCCTTTTTATGGCGAGATGGGGGGGCAAATAGGCGATACCGGCGAAATCAGCAGCCAAAAGGGGAAAGTAGCTATCGTAAATACTATTAGAACGCCCTCCGATATGATTATCCACCAGGGAAAAGTAGTTGAAGGCAGCGTATCAGTTGGGGACGAAGTGGAAGCTAAAGTTGATTCCGCCCGTCGTCTGGATATCGCTCGCAACCACACTGCCACCCACCTCCTCCAGGCTGCTTTAAGACAAACATTGGGCAATCGTGTTTATCAAAAAGGCTCGTTAGTAGAAGCTGAAAGGTTTAGATTTGATTTCTCCCAGTTAGTTCCCATAAATGAGGAGGAGCTCGGTGAAATTCAGAGGCAAGTTAACGAATGGATACGCCAGGACTTAAAAGCGGAGGCAAAAAGACTTCCTTATACGCAGGCTATTGCTGAGGGTGCTATCGCCTTATTTGAAGAAAAATACGGAGAAGAAGTTCGGATGCTGGAAATCGGGGAGCCAGCAATAAGTAAAGAACTCTGCGGTGGCACTCATGTGAGTTCAACGGGAGAAATTGGCATATTTCTGATAACCAGCGAAAGCAGTATTGGCACAGGACTGCATCGTATTGAAGCGGTAACGGGAAGAAAAGCTGAAGCTCTAATTGAATCTCGCTTAACTGCTTTACAGAGCGTAGCCAAAGAAGTAGAAGGCTCGCTTGACGAAGTTCCGAGCAAGGTGAAAACCCTTATCAGTGAACTGGAAGCAGAGCGTAAAAGAGGGCTTTCACTGGAAAGGGAGCTATCACGTAGAATAGCCGAGGATTTGCCTGGGCAAGCCGAGCAGGTGAGCGATGTGACAGTTCTGGCTGCCAGGGTGCCGGCATTGACCATGCCTGTCCTCAGGGAAATGGGCGATATATTGCGAGACAGGCTAAAGAGCGCCGTAGTGGTTTTGGCTACAATTTATAACGGTAAGCCCAATTTCTTGGCTATGGTGACTCCTGACTTGACAGCTAAAGGGTTTCATGCCGGCGATATTATTAATCAGGTAGCCAGGGTTACCGGTGGGGGGGGTGGTGGCAAGGCCGCTATGGCTCAAGCCGGTGGAAAAGACGCCGCCAGGATTGACGAAGCCTTAAAATTAGTTCATAAATTGATTCAAAAGGTTTGATATGCGCAGCTTAGGGCTAGATATCGGAGATAAAAGAACCGGCGTGGCAATGAGCGACCCCCAAGGGATTTTGGCGACCCCCCTGACCGTGCTTGCCAGCAAAGACGAAGATGCCCTTATAGATGAGATTCTCAAGCTTGTAGAGCAATATCAGGCAGAGTGCGTTGTAGTTGGCTTGCCTCGCCGCTTGAACGGTGAACTGGGAAAGCAAGCCGGTAAGGTAACAGCCTTCACCGAAAAATTGTCATGGCGAGCGAAGCAAAGCAATCTCAACCAACTTGATTTACAACTATGGGATGAACGATTCTCTACCAAAGCTGCCGAGCGTCTGAAGACGGAAGCGAGTGGCAAGGGAAGTAAATTGCGCGTTAGAGCAAAAAGAGGAGTCAAAAATCACAGCCTTCCCGTCAAAGCCGAGGTAGACGCCGTAGCGGCAACCTTTATTCTCCAGGGCTTTCTTGATAGCCATCGCCCCGAGCAATAACGAAGGACCTTATACGATGTCGAGATACATAGGCCTCATAGGTTATCCCCTTAAGCATTCTATCTCTCCTTATTTCCAGCAAGCTGCCCTGGATTATTATCGGCTTGATATTCGCTATGAAGCCTGGGAGACAGACCCAGCCCAACTTCAAGACATAGTGAATGGTTTAAGAAAACCCCAAAATGTTGGAGCCAACGTTACCGTACCTTATAAAGAGGCAGTCTTACCCCTATTAGATGCAATTGATGACCTGGCAAGTTCGATCGGTGCTGTCAATACTATAGTCAAAAAAGGCAGGCTTCTGGGTTTTAATACTGATGCCTACGGTTTTATCGAGGCGCTCGACAAAGAGGGGCACTTCAACCCTGAAGCAAAACGGGTGGTCATCCTGGGTGCCGGTGGGGCGGCTAGGGCAGTGAGTTTCGCACTGGTGCAGAAGAAAGTAGCTTCCTTAGCCATTACCGATGGTATCTTTGAGCGAGCTAGGGTATTGACCGAAAATCTGGTGAGGCATATCAAAGGAGCTCCACCAAATTCACAAGCTTTGGAGACTGATGTCACCGCTTTTCCGTGGCAGAGTCTAAGCTCGTCCGAAACTCTTGATAACTGCGATTTAATAGTCCATTGCACTACCATAGGAATGAAGGATAGTCCTCAGGAAGGACAATCACCTTTGAACCTCGAAGTGATTCCTAAAGGAGTTTTGGTATATGACGTGGTATATAACCCCTCGCTAACACCCCTGTTAAAACTATCACAAAAAGCCGGTGCTAATATACTTGGCGGCCTACCCATGTTAGTATATCAAGGAGCGGCTTCTTTCAAGCTATGGACAGGAAGGGAAGCTCCAGTTGATATAATGTTTAATAAGGCCAAAGAAATATTGACAGGAGGAAAGGGGTGAGAAAGAAGGCAATCATTATCACTGCGTGCGTATTAGCGTTGTTGGCGGCAATACTAATTCCGACTTTTCTTATCTCCAGACCGGTAGTAGGTAAAATTGCTGTAATCCCGCTCACCGGGGCTATCACTACCGGAGGTGCTTCATCGTTCTCTGGCTCAACTATTACTCCGGATTTAGTGAGCAATTACTTAGCAAAAGCGGAGAGCGACATGGCAGTCAAGGCTATTGTTTTCCGCATAGAGAGCCCTGGCGGTGACATTGTGGTAAGCATGGGGGGCATGGCTGCTTCAGGTGGCTACTATATCTCAACCAAAGCGGACAAGATTGTTGCCCTTCCTACCACAATGACAGGGAGCATCGGAGTTATCTCTCAAGTAACGAATATCGAGGGGCTTTTAGATAAGCTGGGCATCCAGATAGAAATCTTCAAGGGCGGAAAATATAAGGACATGTATTCAGGGTTCAGAGAGATGACGCCAGAAGAAAAGGAAATCGTACAACAAATGATTGATGAGTACTATGAGAGCTTTGTTGATGTGGTGGCTGAAGGGAGAGGGCTAAGCAGAGAAGAGGTCAGAAATTTGGCTACAGGGCAAATTTACACTGGCACCGAAGCCAAAAAGTTGGGGCTGGTTGATGAGCTGGGTGATTTGAATACAGCTATAGACCTGGCAGCAGGACTGGCTGGCATCGAAGCTCCGATAGTGGACTATTATCAACCACCTGCACTAACACTATGGTCGTTGTTGGGATTTGTTAATGCTATTCAAGCAAGGATATCGGGGTTAAGCGCCCAAGATATAGTTTTATTGGAAATCTTAAACCATAATTATAGGCAACCTCTATTTCTATATCAAAGCTAATGGGACAATTTCGTTTTCTCACCGGTGGAGAATCCCACGGAAAGGGGTTGGTAGCCATAGTGGAAGGAATGGTGGCTGCCCTTCCCCTGGAAGAGGGGTATATCAATAAGCAACTCAAGCGCCGCCAGCAGGGCTATGGGCGTGGTCCCCGCATGAAGATTGAAGATGATAAGGCGGAGATTATGGCCGGCGTTCGCTACGGACTCACTACAGGTAGCCCCATCGCTCTCCTTATCACCAATCGGGATTGGCAAAACTGGCAGGAACAGTTAAGCATTTCTCCGGTAGAGAAAGAAACCGAGCCTGTAACCCTTCCCCGCCCGGGACATGCCGACCTGGCCGGAGTGACTAAATATGGCCTCAAAGACATCAGGCCGATTCTGGAGGAATTGGGCGTTGCTATTCATAGCCACACTGTGGCAATTGGCCCACACCACTGGGAACGGCCCAAAGCCAGTTCCATAGACTGGGGAGAGGTAGAAGCCTCTGCGGTCCGTTGTGCCCATTCAGAACTAGGGAAGGAAATGATGGCAGCCATTGATGAAGCTAAAGCTAACGGTGATACGTTGGGTGGCATTTTTGAGCTGATTGCTACCGGTACTCCTATCGGCTTAGGCAGCCACGTCAGCTGGGACCGCCGTCTCGATGGTAGAATTGCGCAGGCGATAATGAGCATCAATGCCGTGAAAGGGGTGGAAATCGGAGCGGGGTTTGCTCTAGCCGGGCTTAAAGGCTCGCAGGCTCACGATGTCATAGAACCCGGTCCACGTAGCAACACGAAGGGGCTTCCCTGGCGACACGCCACTAACCGTGCCGGCGGTATTGAAGGTGGCATAACCAATAGCGAGGACATAATAGTCAGGGCAGTAATCAAACCTATTGCCACCTTGGCCAGTCCTTTGCCTTCCATAGACCTGCGCAGCGGTGAAAAGGCCAAGGCCCACTATGAGCGCAGCGATATTTGTGTTGTCCCGGCCGCTGGGATAATCGCCGAAGCCATGTTAGCCATTGTTCTGGCTGATGCCTGCCTGGAGAAATTCGGCGGTGATAACTTAAAAGAGACGCTGGCAAATTACCGTAATTATTTGAGTAACATATCCTAATTGCGCAACCACAATCCCCCGGTAAAGAAAGCGGTATTAGCAATACCGAAGAAGTATTAATAGAAGCCTTTAAGAGTGAATATCATTAATACCGCTTGATTGGCTGGAACGTTACTCTGGCCGGCCCGTCACTCACTGGGCAAGGACTTGATGAACTCGCCCACCAAATTAACATTGGCCAATTCGTGCTTCCATGACTCGGCATCATGTTGCAGGTAAAACGGATAAGCGGTAACGACAACGACCAGATGCTCGCCTACCCTGGCAGACCACCACTGATAGCCATACCCGACGTCGCGGAAGGAAAGGCCCCAGTTTGCCGGAAATCCGCCAGTCACATTGATATCCTCCGAGTACCTTTGCAGGGAATCATGCACCCAGTTGGCGGGAATGACTTGGTTTCCCTCGTATTCACCATCGTTGAGATATAACAGGCCGAACTTGGCCGCATCACGTGCCGTCAAGTGCAGATCCCCACAGCCGTTGTTGTGGCCCTCCGCGTCCGTGCCCCATTCACCCGCCTCCACGCCAAGCGGTAAGAAAAGATTCTCTTCAGACTCGGTTCCCGGATCGGCGATGAGAGGGAATTCTTCTATGAGAGGCGGATAGTGACCCGATAAAAGGCCATCCCAGAGAGCAGGATCGGTTTCTTCCCAGGGATATCCAGAGCGCATCTGAAGCAAATCCCGAATCGCTATCTGCTCCTTCCTCGGGTCAGTTATCTGGTCGCCGACTTCCGGGAAGAAATCCAGCATCTTTTGATCCACGCTTGACAGATAGCCATGCTCCAGCGCAATCCCGACCAGTGCCGAGGTATAACTCTTGGTCACAGATTGCAGCCTGTCTTTCTGATCAATAGACCCTTCGTTGAAGTAGTCTTCCGCTATCAGATAATCGTTCTTAATGACCAACAGACTATAAATGGTCTCCAGTTCAGCCGCACTGTAATAAAGCTCCGCTACCGGCATAGGATCGAGTCCCTGCTCTATGGGTGTCGACACCTCCCAGTCCTCCCGGGCTAGCGGTGCGTAGTTAACCGCTAGGAGGTCCTCAATCGAAGGGCCGTAACTGGGCAGCGCTAACATGACTAGTAGCACGATGGCGACTATCAGGAGAGAATACTGACGCCAGC
>SMTZ1_10011201_pt1 | contig 10450 bp, 8 predicted proteins | sample DeeMarSWOR136_30_FD_25667 | JGI IMG/M metagenome (IMG submission 25667) | reverse complement strand
GGACGGGAGAGATCCCAACGGCTATGTGGGGATTGCCTGGAGCATCGGAGGTGTGCACGACAGGGCCTGGGGGCAAAGGCCAATATTCGGCAAGATCAGGTACATGAGCACCAACGGATGCAAATCAAAGTTCAACGTGGCGAAATATATTGAGGAAGTGAACACGCTTTAGTCCTCTGTTGAATAACTTTTTTATAAAAGTCTATTCAATCAAAATAAAAATATCCTTTTCATCATTCTTTTACTCCTGTTTGTCACTATATATCAGATAAATATTGTAGACTTTTTTCCTCGGATTGGTATAATAAAATATCAGGCACTTCGCCACATCTATTTTCAATCACACGGAGGGCAAATAATGCAGAAGCGTGTTCGAGGAATGACTCTTTTTGGCTGCGCATCTCTCTGTCTCGGAGTGCTGTGCCTTCTCTTTGCGCCTCTTGAAGGAAATGTCGAGAGAGGGCAAACCATCGAGGAGAATACAATGGAATCACCGTCAGATTTTTTAATCGATGATTTTTCACTAAATAATGGCATATCAGCCATAGGCACACAATGGAGACAGTATACCGACCAGGTTATGGGAGGAGAATCCACGGCTTCTTATTCATTCGAAGTCATTGATGGGAAGCAATGCATCCACCTTCAAGGCAATGTCTCGCTGGAGAATAGAGGCGGGTTCGTCCAGGTCGCACTGCCGCTTCGGCAGAAAGGCCGGCCTTTTGATGCCAGCCAGTTCTCCGGCGTTCGGCTTTGGGTCAAGGGGAACGGCGAAAACTATTATGTCCATCTCCGCTCGAGCAAGACCTGGCTGCCCTGGCAGTTTTACGAGGCGCCATTCTTTGCGGATAACCAGTGGCAAAAAGTCGAAATCCCTTTTGAAAAATTCACTCCGCAGAGCCTGAAGAGCGCTTTGAACCCGAAAAAACTAAAACGTCTGGCTGTTGTCGGTGCTAAAAAAGTCTTCAAGGCTGATATCGCCGTATCACGCATCGAGTTTTACAAATAGAATGGAAAGCACTCCTCAAATAGAATTGGGAATACAGGTTTTCTACCCGGGGAGAATATTTCCTGAGGAGAATCCCTTCTTTGACTGCTCATCGAATAATATATAGATGCTTTTGCTATAATGAGGCTTAAAGAAAAGGAATGAGAAAATGAAAAGAACAAGAATAACCATTATTTTCTCTCTGTCGGTCATAATCCTCCTGGCGTTCTCCAGCGCCGAGGCCAAATGGTTTCTCGACATTGAGACAGGGCTCGTCTCCAGCGGATACAATGACGTGAGGATTCCCGGGGACACAGGAACAGAATTCTCCCTCTCCGAAGACCTTCAGACGGATTCATCCGCTTTCTTCCGTTTCCGCTTGGGGTATCAGTTCGGTGAGCGGCATACGGTCTATGCCTTCATGGCTCCGCTCAGCTTGAAGGCTTCCGGGAGTGTCAACCAGGATATCTTGTTTTTTGAGGAAACCTTCCCGGCCAACACTCCATTGGACGGCGTCTACCGCTTCAATTCCTACCGCTTGACTTACAGGTATGATTACAGGTATGATTTCATAAGGAAAAAGAAGCTCACTCTGGGAGTCGGATTCACGGCCAAGATCAGGGACGCGGCCATTCGTGTCGAAGGGGGAGGTTTGAGTTCGGAAAAGAAGAATGTCGGCTTTGTCCCCCTCCTTAATTTCCGCTTGAATTGGCGGTTTGCGGATAAGTTCGGACTGTTGTTCGAGGGCGATGCGCTGGCTTCACCCGGGGGTGAAGGACGGGCTGAGGATGTGCTTCTGGCCCTTCAACTCCGGTTGAATGAGAATATCTCATTTCGAGCAGGCTACAGGATTATAGAGGGCGGAGCAAATGTGGAGGAAGTCTACAATTTCGCTCTCCTTCACTTTTTTGTGGCGGGAACAACCGTCCGCTTTTAATGGCATCATAAATTAAATGAGCTGGACACATTTGAGAGATGAATGAGAAGTGCCGGGGATAAAGGAAGAACGATGAACGTATTGCTCACTGGCGCATCTGGATACATCGGGAGCCAGCTCATGGAAAAGCTCCTTGAAGATAAGAACGTCCGGCTGAGGCTCTTTGTCCGGAATACGGGCAAGGTCAGGGCATCTGTGGGCCGGAGAGTCGAGGTGTATGAAGGCAGTACATTCGATAAGGACTCACTCCGGAAGGCTCTTGAAGGCATGGATGTGGCTTACTATCTGATCCATTCCATGGGTGCAAAAGGGGATTTCGAGGAGCTTGACCGCGTCAGTGCCGAAAATTTCCGGGATGCCTGCATCACTGCAGGGGTGAAGAGGATCATCTATCTCGGCGGATTGGGCAAAAAAGAGACAGCCAGCCGGCATCTCTTGAGCCGCATCGAGACAGGTGAGATCCTCAGCCGCCAGCCGGCACACATCCAGACTATCTGGTTCAGAGCCGGGATCATCATTGGCGCGGGTAGCGCCAGCTTCAGGATCATCCGCAGTCTTGTTCGGAAACTCCCCCTGATGATCACTCCGCGCTGGGTTCACACCAAGACACAACCAATCGCGGTGCGGGATGTGCTGGAGTATCTTTTCCTGGCGAAAGACGTGGAAGTCCAGGGGAATCTTATGGTCGATGTTGGCTCTGAGCAAATGAGCTTTAAGCACATGCTGGAGCGGGCCGCACGGGTGATGGGACTGCGTAGGCTTTTGATTCCCGTTCCTGTTCTATCGCCAAGACTGTCCTCCTACTGGCTTATTCTATTCTCGCCGGTTTCCTACCGGATAGCCAGAGCGCTGGTCGATGGATTAAAGTCAGAGACCATCATCCAGAATGATAACGCGAAGACTTGTTTTCCGCAGGTCTCTCCGCTTTCCTATGAAAAAGCCATCGAAGCCGCGCTCTCTGAAGACGCGGCGAAATAGGTCATCAGCGGTTGGCGAGAAAGCAGTATTAATCCTTTTGAGATGGTGAGTATTTTTAGAGTTGAGGCACCTTTTTTTTAACTTTTCCTCAAGGGCACCTTGAGGTGCACCTGGACTCGAGTAATAAATGGCTCTCTTTCTATCTGGAATTCAATCTAGGGCGCTTGATGCAATAGAGCTGTCTGCTCCAACAAGAGCCAGTAAATCATCTCTTTTTCTTTTTTCTCCGGGAACAGTATGAGTTGTACGTAATTATCCGTGTTCAAATATGTCTGCGCGGCTTTATGGAGTACTTCAGGAGTGATGCTTTCGAGTGTCTTTACGTAATCAAAGAGACCTCTTGGGTTTTCATTCTGTTGGTATTTGTAGGCCAGTTGAGCCAATAACCAGCCGTTTGTTTTAATGCCAGTTTCGAAGTTCCGATATTCCGCCTTTTTGAAATCGTTGAGTTCTTCAGGGCTGACACCCTCTGTCTTCAGTTTCTCGATCTCCTTGAACACAACTTGTACCAGATCTTCCACCCTCTCCGGGTCCGTACCAAAATTAATCATTATAGTGTATTCTTGGTCAGGTATCTTGTCATATGAGGGGCTGGCTGCTATGCTGTAAGTACCGCCGAGGTCCTCTCTGATTGTCTTGCGGAGTCTTGTCTGGAGTATTAGGCATGTGCCTCGGATGGCGTTGCGCTGTTCCTGTGTATACTGGAAGGGTCCGGTAAAGACGATGCTAGCTCGGCTTTGAGGCTCGAGTCCTTTGTGGACAGCCTCCTTGACAACACCTTTTGGAGGATCGATACCCACGTCCCTCCAGGTCTCCTCACGGTCGATGGAAGGCAAGGCTCCGAGGTAACGTGTCACCAGGGGTTTTATAGACTCGAGGTCAAAATTACCAACGATGATAAAAGTGAAATCGCTGGCATCCGCAAAGCGGTCCTTGTAAAAAGCGTATGATTTTTCAAGGTCCATCTCGTCGATAATATCTTCTGTTATGGGACGTGCGCGGAGATGATTCTGTGACATTATTTTCTGGAGCGTGTCAAAAAAGACGGCCATTGGACTGGCACTGCGGTTCTTATACATAGCCTTCATCCGGCTGGTCAGAGCCTGGAAGATATCCGCATCAGCCCTGGGCTCTGTAAAAGTGAGATAGACGAGCTGGAACATGGTTTCCAGGTCCTTAGGAGAGGCGCTTCCATAAATTCCTTCTTCAAGCTCGCTGATGGAGGGTGTAACTCTGACAACCTTGCCAGATAGTTTTTTTCGAAGATCAATCGCGTTGAACTCGCCCAATCCTCCACTGCCTATGACCTGAGAGGCTGTTTGCGCCGGGATGAAGTCCTCGTCAGTCGCCAGGGACGTTCCCCCAGGGCTAAATGCCCGAAGGAGTATTTCATCCGCCTTGAAATCAGTGGGCTTGAGGACAACCCGGACTCCGTTTGAAAGCTCCCATTCAGTGATCCCTACCTCTTCGATGGTTTGGGTTTCAATGATTGCGCCGGGCTCAGGAATATCGGCCAGCAGAGGCTCAGCGGGGGTGGTGTCCACGTAGGCCGTAATCTCCTTTTCCTCGACAGCGTCGAACACAGCCAGGAGTTCTTCCTCTGTGGGGATACGGAGCCCTTCCTTCTCAGGCGCGCTCACCACTATCACACGGTTCTCCTCAGTCAGCCATTCTTTTCCGAGCGTGTTGACTTCCTCCAGAGTGACCTCTGGCACGAAACGCTTGTACAATTCGAATTCGTACTCAATACCCGGGATAGGTTCACCTGTCAGGAAGTGGCGGATGTATTCGGAGACATATCTGTATGACTCTGTTTTTTCTCTTTCCGCGAACGCCCTTTCAATCCACCGCAGAATGTCGCGCTTTTGACGTTCGAGCTCGGATTCTGTGAACCCGAAGCGGGAGACTCTTTCTGATTCGGTCAGCAGCGTATCCAGTCCGCGCTCGATCCCATCTTCTTTGACACTCGCACTGAGTGTATAGGCTTCCTTTGATCTCAGGAAGGGACCTCGGCTGGAGTAGGCATAGATGAACGGAGGATCAGGTTTCTGGGAAAGCTCGCTAAACCGTTGGTTGAGCATGCCGTTGTATATTCCTTCAACGACCCTTTCCCGGTAAGACCCAACAGTTTCCTGTTCCCGAAGAGGGTGCTTGTGATAGACAGAAACGTTGGTGCCCGTAGCTTCTTTATCTGTGGCAATGGCGAATAAGGTCTCTTTATGGTCAGGAATCTCGAAGGTTTGCCGCGGACGAGGCTTTTTTCGCTTGGGAAGTGCGCTGAAATGCTTTTCGATAAGCTCTTTCACTTTTGACTTGTCGAAATCTCCCACTGCGATGACCGCCATCATATCCGGGCGGTACCAGTCTTTATAGAACCGTTTTATCACTTTGTATTTGAAGTTCTCGATGATTTCTTTTTTTCCGATAGGCAACCTTTCTGCGTATTGAGAGCCTTTAAGAAGGATAGGAAATTGTTTGTCTCTCATCCGGGCGAAGGCACCTCGGCCCAGTCGCCACTCTTCGACAATCACGCCCCTCTCCTTGTCGATCTCTTCGTTCTCTAAAAGAAGTGCGTGGGACCAGTCTTCGAGTATCTTAAAAGCGGTCTCCATAACCTCAGGGGAATCCGTAGGAATGGTGAGCATATAAACAGTCTCATCAAAGCTTGTGTAGGCATTCAGGCCGGGTCCGAACCTCATCCCGATAGACTCCATGAATTCGATGAGTTTGTGCTTTTCAAAGTTCTTGGTTCCGTTGAAGGCCATGTGCTCCAGGAAATGGGCCAGGCCCTGCTGGTCATCGTCCTCGAGAATCGATCCGGCATTCACTGCCAGGCGGAGTTCTGCGCGGTTCTCCGGACGCTTATTCTCCCGGATGAAGTAGCTGAATCCATTGTCAAATTTCCCGGCTGTGACATGGGGCCCGATAGGAAGCTTCTCGTCGAGTGAGGCTGTCCTGGCTTGTTCCTGGATGGTCTTTTCCTGCTCGATGGAAGAGCCGGGGAGGACGAGGAGTATGGCCAGAAAAATGGCGGTCAAGAATCTGTTAATGTGTTTCATTTTTACCCTCCTTTTTTTATATTCAAACCTTTTCAATTAATTTTGTCGGCTGGTTAGCTCCAGGTATGAATTTGGTTTTTCTGTTTTTATCCCCTTCATGCTCAGACTTTTTATTCGATTATTCGCCCAGCTCGAGGCATTCATAGTTTAAGTTGTCCGAGATGGAATTTCTTCGCTGATGTCTAAGATGTGTATCACAGGAAAATGGCGTTGTCAAACTGAGTTGGAAAAATAAATTCTCTGTTTTCTTAGAGTGCTTTGAAGGTTAACGCTATTAACCTTAATCAGTAAAATCGAATTCTAACTGAGGGCTTTTTTTCTTTATCAAATTAGAGATAAAATTCACCAATTTTCCTGCAATCATCAATGCATCTTGCGCTTCTTTTTTCGAACAGGGGATACCCGGTTCATAGATAAATCGATGCCTTTTCCTCCGCATAAAATCAAAATCATTTACAATCCTCTTATACTTTTCTCCTACAATAGAGGACACAAATCTCACAACAGTCAGATGTTTGTCCCTAAATTCTGGCCTGAAGCCATCACTCAACATCAGTGCCAATCCTGCGCGCAGCATTGCGGTGTAGGCATAATTATAGGCACATTCTTCATCCTGGGTTATGTTTCTTTCAGCGGTTTCTAAGTCAACGAATGCCCGTTTCAGTAAATTCATTATGGAGTTGCTATCTCTAGGGCATTTTTTTATTAAACTCTCCTGAAGCAAATACTTTTTTGATTCTTTATAAATCATCCTCATGGCCTATAAGCATTATTTTCGGCCTTTCTAGCAAATCCATTATGAACCCACTTTTTGACTTCTTCTTGTCTTGATATTCCTGCCAGGAGTAAACAGTGGTATTGATTTCTCTTTTCAATCTTTTTTCTAATCTGGCAATTCTCTCATTAAGCTCTGAGGTGTCAGGATTACCAATTATCATCAGGTCGATATCGCTTGTGGCCTTATATTGGTCTGAAGCGAATGATCCGTAAATTAAAGATATTTTTATTTTATCAATCGAGGAGAGCTCTTTTTTCAGACTTCCCTCGACTCCAACTGTTTTAAAGACTATGCTTTTCAATTCTTTATAAAGAGGATGGATTGTGTTCAACGAATAGAAGAGAAGGTTTCCTACCTTTTCAGTTTTAAACAAGTCGTCTGTCTGATATTTTAGGAGCTCTCTGCGAATGCTCCCTGCAGAATATCCCAAAATTCTCTCTAGCTCTCTGAGATAATATCTTTTGTTTGGATTCGTAAAAAAGAGAGCAAGCAAATCCTGTCTTATTTTTGACTTTGCGATGTACAGTGATTCTTTCATGATGTACTCCAATTTGAGTACAATTGTACTCAATTTAGAGTACATATTCAAGAGAAAAGTTGATTTTCTATTTGCCATAATTCATTGTCTTTGAAGTAATAGACGGATTTTTCTTAGGTTTTTCTCAGTGAAAAAAATCCGTAGGATTCCTTGTCTTGAATATCGAAGCTTTTAGCTATATTATTAAACCTAAAATAAATGCATGATTGAGTGAGAAAAGCATGCAAATCAAAGAAAAAAAGGACCTACAAGTCACCGTTGATAAACGGCATATCGTTTCCATCGGTGAACGCCTTTATACTGAAAGTGTGGAGCTCCTCCGGGAGCTTATTAACAACGCCTATGATGCCGATGCCACAGAGGTCCACGTGGAAATCGCTCCTGAGAAAATTTTGATCAATGATAACGGCTCTGGTCTGGATGCTGAAGGCTTAAAGCAGTATTTTCTCGTCGGTTCCAATGAGAAAGTGCTTCACTCCCGCTCACCGAAGTTTGGAAGAGCCAGAATCGGACAATTCGGCATAGGAAAATTCGCCTCGCTGGCCGCAGCCTCCCGCTTTGAAGTCCTCACTCAGCATAGAGATTTTGCAGCCCGCGTCATTTTTGACAAAAAAGCCTGGGAAGAGGCGAGGGACGAATGGCACATTCCCTGCGAAATCCTTGTTCCAGACTCAAAGAGAGGAGATGGAACGACCATCATTCTTTCAGGCCTCTCTAAGTCATTTGACCTGGAAGAAGTCGAGAAAAAGATCATAGAAGGAGTGCCTCTAAAAGCGCCCGATTTTACCGTCTTTCTGAATAAGCGCCGTCTTTATCCGAGGAGCATTGTCGGCCAGAGAATTCCCATACTGGAAGGCTGTAAATACGGCACTGTATCTGGAGAGATCATCATCACTCCCACTTCCATGGCCTCTTTAAAGGATTTGGGCGTTGAGGTCAAGGTGAGAGGAGCAACGGTCAAAAGAGAGCTTTTCGGCATGGAAACATGGGGAAAGGCCGTGGCCAGGATAAAAGGGGAGATCAATGCTGATTTCCTGCCCGTCACCAGCGACCGCTCCAATTTTGTGGCTGATTCTGATGAATACCAGGAATTCCTCAAAGTCATGGTGAAGGTCGTGGGCATCATCAGGAAAACTTTGGGCAGGGAGGCTGACCGGCGAGAAGATAGAAAAGCCAGCCGGGTAGTGAAAGAGGCTCTGCAAAGAATCCATAAAGCGTTAGCCCAGAACCCGGACCTCTCGCCTTTTGGACCCATCCCTTATGGTGAGGGGGGAGGAGTGGGCGGCGGAGCGGCTGTGGGAGAAACGAAGAAGAAAGGATTAGAAGGCCTGGAGGTCCAGCCGCAGGAGGAGCAACTTCCAAGCCCATCAAAACCAAAAAGAAAGAAGCGGCGCCATCCGCTGGTCAAAAAAATCACCCCCAATGCCATTGTCCGCAGGATGAGATTGGGCGCGGACAGTGTCTCTGTCTGCCTCGATTTTTTCGGCGAATCAGGGCCTGAGTGTTTCTCAGAGGGGAATGTGGTCTATATCAACCGCGACCATCCCCTTTTTAAAAGAGAATCTCAAAGGGCAGCGACATACACCATGTACCTTGCCCGGCTTCTGACACAGGAGATTTCCTTGATGAAGGAGACGAGAAGCCCCCGCGTCGCCTTTAACCGCCAGAGCAAGCTCCTCAAGGATGCCTTTATTGAGGAGTAGGATTTCCTTTTATGGCAGTCCAACAGAAGCCCAAACCTTTGTTTTTTTTTAAAGTCAAAATTTTTTGATGTTGAGTTCGATTTAGTCGTAACCTTTCCCAGGGTTCCAAGAAAACAGAAGATGAGGATTTCTATTCAAAAAAAGAATTGAACATCATTTTGAAAAAAGCCTTGAAAGGTGAATAGACTATGAACAGGCAGGTGGATTTTGTTAAAAGAGATCTTCGGGAGAAAGCTCGAAGAATTCTTTAAATTCAATTCCACCTTTACCTACAAGAAATTTTTTATGGGTTCTAAATTTCTTGGAGAACTCTTGAATTCCAGGTAAAGCATGCCTCTTTTTCCCGCTTTTAACTTCTATTGCTGCGATTTGGCCGCTCTTTTCTGCGATAAAATCGACTTCTTTATTTCTCTCTCTCCAGTAATATATTTCTATATCTTTATTCACAGACTCATTGATAAGATGCGCGCCGACTGCAGATTCTGCAAGGTGACCCCAAAAGTCATGATCTAATTTTGCTTCTTTAAAATTCTTTCCTATCTGGGCAGTAATGAGAGAAGTATTAAGCACTTGAAACTTTGGACTAGAGGCTTTTTGTCTGGTTTTCTGAGCCGTATATTTTTGTAATCCCTTAAGCATTCCAGCCGAAGAAAGGAGTTCAAGATAATGAGCAAGTGTTGTCGTATTTCCTGCGTCTTGCAGTTGTCCTAGCATTTTATTGAAAGATAAAATCTGTCCTGAATATTGGCATCCAATCTCAAAAAGCCTTTTTAAAAGAGCCGGTTTATCAACTCGAGACATCATGAAAACATCTCTTGAGACCGTAGTCTCTATGAGTGAATCTTTTATATAGTTTTTCCATCGCTCATTATCTTTAATTAATGAGGCAGCACCAGGGTAGCCACCGAAATAAAAATATTGATCCAGATCAAAATTGAATGCCTCTTTCATTTCAGAATAGGACCAGTGTGGGATCCGGATAAGTTCGAATCTACCTGCAAGCGTTTCTGTGATACCTTTCTGAATGAGAAGTGGGGATGAACCAAGCAGCACTACTTTTAAGGGAATTTTATTTAGCGTATCCTCATCCCAGAGTTTTTTAACGGTTTCTGTCCATCCACGAATTTTTTGGATTTCATCGAGTACAAGCAAAAAATCTTTTTGTAAATCCAAACTTTTGAGTTTCAAACGAGCAATATCCCATTGCTGTTCTATCCAAATAGAAGAATTAGCATCGACTGCGTCCGTTGTTGAATAATGAGAAGGGATTTTGATCTCCTTTATTACTTGCTGTATCAGGGTAGTCTTTCCTGATTGTCTTGGACCAGCTAATACCTGAAGAAATTTTCGTGGTTCATTAAGGCGAATGAAGATATTTTTAAAATATTTCCGTTTATACATTTTACTCACAAAGTTAATACAATTTACTCAATATATTGAGTAAATATACTCAATATTATGAGAGATGT
>SMTZ1_10016267_pt1 | contig 10451 bp, 8 predicted proteins | sample DeeMarSWOR136_30_FD_25667 | JGI IMG/M metagenome (IMG submission 25667) | reverse complement strand
GCGTTATTATGACGTCGGCGTATTTCTCTCTTTTAAAGAAGTTCAAAACCACTAGGTTAACGTAGAAGCTCATACCCAACAGGATTAGCGAAACCACAAGAACATTATGCATAAAAAGCATGGCAACGGCTAATAACGGATTTTGTAAAACCTTGCCTAGGATCCCAAAAAAGAAACGGTTTTCTGTGTATGACAACCCTAATAAAACGACGAAAGCCAACCCCAAAAATGCTATGCTTTTCTTGGCGTCCAAATACTTAGTTTGCTCCATTCAGTTTAGCCCGTGTATTCAGATGCGCTTGCTAAAAAAATTTTGTGAACTTTGGCTACTTTTGCTTCGGTGAAAACTTGTAATGCAAAACGCTTTGTTTTGAACAGAGCGAAAAACGCGGTTTATTGTTCAACAGGACTGCTGCGTATTTTGCACATTGCCAATTAAAATAGCTTCAGTATTATGTCCTATCTTTACATTTTGTCATGTATACTCTTGGGCAAGTGTACGTTTTCTTACCAACAAACAACCAAAACTCGTAGCTAGGTAATTGGCATAACTAAAGGTCGCAACAATGAAAAAGCACGGAAAATACGCATTAAAAAAGAGCTGATGTTATGTCTCGTTCTAATTTTGATGGGCTTCTTATATTGGTTGACTACCGTTCTGGATGTAATCTATTTCGGCGCGGTAAAGGTTAATCCTCTGTTGGCAGGTATATTAGACTTAAACATTCTGGTTTACAGCGGCATAAAACTCTGGACAGCTATACTTATCGGCTTTATGTTTTACAAGGTATATACGATTGAAAAAACGCTTGGAATTAACTCGCATTTAGAGCAATTTTTCGCGCGCACTTCATAGAGTTGGGATATTTCGTATCACTTATGGCGCTTATGGTTGTAGTTGCAACTAACACCATTGAAGTTGCTCGAGCTCTATGAAAAATATGGCTTATTTGGGTAATGACAAAACCAAAGCGGATATGGCAAACACTTAATAATCTTCCCAGAAAAGGATATTTGCTATCAAAAAGGAGAAAGCATCATGAAAAATCGCCCAGCCATAGTTGCTGTTGGTCGAACCAGATTTGGAGAGCATTATGGAAAGGAGCCAGAGAAGCTTATTGAAAAAGCTTGGCTTGCCGCATCAAACGAATGCGATATAGAACGCAAGGATCTGGAAGCCTGCTATCTCTCAGATTGTTTTCTCCCAATTACGAACAAATTAGGGTTAGAGGAAGGCTTCCTGTCAGAGCTTACAGAACTCCACGTTCCTATGGAAGTCACCCGTTCCGTCAACGCCGCCTTGTTAGCTGCCTGTCACGCCATTCAGGCTGGAGCATACAGTACCGTTCTAGTCGGAGGCATAGAGAAGATGACGGATCGCTGGGACAAAATCCGCGACGACCTAATGCTTCTGGACGACCCGTGGAGCTACTACGCTGGCGGCACGCCGGAAACAAACCACGAGCTTATGCTTAGGGCTTACATAAAAAAATATGGGATAAAAGGCGAAAATCTTGACAAGCTTAATGTTGCTTTGGCACAGGTTTCCGTTAAAAACCATGCAAACGCTACAAAAAACGAGTACGCGCAGTTCCAGAGAAAGATAACCGTTGACCAAGTCCTGAGCGCTAGGAAAGCAGCACAAAAACCGCTAGGGCTATACGATTTTGCGCCAATTTCCGATGGTGCATCAGCGTTAATCCTCACAAATGAAACACTTGCCAAAAAAACGAACGCCCAGCCAGTTTACGTTTTGGGCTGTTCCTCAGCCACGGACTACCTGAACTTTCCAGCAAGAGACGACCTAACACATTTTACTGCCACCAAATTAGCCACGAAAAATGCTTTGAAAATGGCTGGAATAACTCCTTGGGACTTACAGATCGTCGAGGTGTATGATCAGTCTACGGTGATGGAAATGGTGTCTCTTGAGGATTTGGGCTTTTGTGAACCGGGAACAGCTTGGAAAAGCATAAATGAAAGCTGCCAAGATTACCAAGGCTACTACGAAATAAACGGTGGTCAACTTTTCGTTAACATGAATGGCGGCTTAAAGGCGGATGGAAATCCGCTAGGCGCCACTGGAGGAGCTCAATTATTCGAGATTTTCAAGCAGTTGAGAGGCGAAGCTGGTGAACGGCAAGTTAAAAATGGCCAAGCATCGCCACAATTTGGGTGCGCTCTTGAGCTTGAGGGCTTCGGCACAAAGGCCTACGTTAGCATTTTAGGGAGAGAGTAAAATGAGTAGCGAACCTATAGAGAGACGAGTTTCTTACCTCGGCGACAGGCTGAAAGCTAGTCGCTGCAGAATTTGCGGGAAAGAGTATTTTGAGGCGCGAGACTATTGCGGGAACTGTGGCAGAAAAAGCTTCGGAAAGATGGTCAGCATAGACCTCTTCTACGATAAAGGAAAACTTGAGTTGTGCACGCTTGTCAAGGAACCGACAAACAAGTTTATGAAGTTAGGCAGTTACGTTTACGGTATAGTTTCTTTCCATAATGGACAAATTCGGGTTCCTGGAAGACTCACTGACCAAATTGTGCACGATGGCGACGCTGTTGATTTTTCGCGCTTTGAAGGTCGAGATGTTATTCCGCGATTCAGAAGACGCTATTCAGTAGGTAAAAGCGAAGTTGTTCCAACAATTTCTTTGGCATTCACTTTAGCTGACGAATATTATCCACATCAAGAATACAGAGTAGTCGAGCCTAGCAAAGAGTATGATGTGCCTGGTATTGTGGGTTACGGCGTTTACGCTTCAAGGTTTAGGATAAGGGAAGGCAACTTTGAGCGCTCGGTTCCCTTCATTGATGAAGACGCGGTAACCGCCGCGGTTGAGGCTGGAAAACTGGCGCTAATACATTCTGGCGTTGACAGCTCGCTGGTTGGCAAAGTCTACGTAGGTTCAGAATCTAACCCGTATGCTGTTAAGCCTATAGCGTCAAAGGTAGCGCAGGTTTTAAAGCTCGGCGAAGAAGATGAGGATGTTCAAGGGGTTGACGCTGTGGACACAGAGTTCGCGTGTAAAGCCGCCTCCAGCATGTTCAAAGACGCCGTCTCACTCGTCAACTATTCGAAATCTGGCGTGAATTACGCTATGGTTATCGGCACAGATAACTCTCAAGCAGCGCCTAGAGGTTGCCCAGGCGGCGAGTTGGATCTCTTTGTTGGATACGGTGGCTCCGCCTTCATTTTTGGAAAGTATGATGTTATAGCGGAAATTGAAGGATGGTACTCATGCACTTCTGATACGCCTGACTTTTGGCGCAGAGATGGTGAGCTGTTTCCAATGCACGGTGGGAGATTTACAGGAGACCCCGCGTACTTTAAACATATCAAAAAGGCGACTACTAAACTGATGGAGAAGCTCAACTTGCAGGCAAGCGACGTTGACTATTTTGTCACGCATCAGCCTAACCCTCAGTTTCCAGTTAAGGTCGCGAAACAACTCGGCTTCAAAGACGAGCAATACGCGGCTTCACTTCAAATCAACAAGTTCGGCAACACTTACTCTGGCTGCTCACCCATAGGCTTGGCCGCGTTGCTGGACATCGCTAAGCCCGAAGAGCGGGTCTTGATTACCAGTTACGGTTCGGGCGCGGGAAGTGACGCTTACCTTCTCAGAACCACAAATCAACTTGTCGACAAGAGGCAACGCCAAAAGATCAACGTGAAATTCCAAGCTGAGAACCCCTTTGTGAAGTACGTGGACTACACAACATACCGCCGACTCAAGCTCGGAATGTAACGAACATTTAATAAATGTGCTCGTTGATGTGATAAACGGAGCCTAACGGATTGATAGTTGAAGACATACTGCGAGTCTTATACGCGCCTCATAAAGTATTCAAAGATGTAATACAAAAACCTGGATACCTGGGGCCTTTCATTTTGCTACTCATTTTTGCAGTGGCGCAAGTTGGTTCTTCTTACGTAGTTGCTTCAAGGTCTTATATTGAACAGACTATGCCAATAGGAGACGAAGGAGATATATGGACTGAGAATGCCGCATTGTGGCAAGCGGGTCTCGGTGTGACCATTAGGAATAATACTGTTGACTTCATAAACAGCACCCTATACTACGGAAGCACCAGCATCGAATTTGCCGCCTCCAACGCAAGTAACGTTTGGATGGAACTCAATAACCTAGATACGTCTGTGAATTGTGGCGCCGACGGCTTCAAGAATATTTCTCTAAGAGTGAAGCTAGTAACTCCTGATGCAAAACCTGAAAACGTTTCTATCTACTTACACTCATTAAGCGGTTCAGCCTTTTACTACGATTTAACCCAAACATTCTCCAGTAGCGATGTAAACGTTTGGAACAACATAACTCTTACAGTTGGCTCTGGAGACTGGCTAAGCAGCAGTGCCGATGCCACATGGAAAAACATAACTGGCTTAAAAATGGAATTCACATGGTCCAGCAAATCAAGCATAATTCTGCGGATTGACGGCCTCTTTTTCAGGGGTGACTTCCAAGACCCGCTTGAACGTTACGGCAGTTCATACCTTATCTCTTCAGCGTTGGATGCAATTGCCCCGTTTCTTTTTGAATGGCTCTTAATGACGGGGCTCATGTACTTGCTAATTAAAGGGTTGAAAGGCAATGTGGTTTGGAGGCCATTAATGGTGGCTGTTGGGTTCGCTTTGGTTACCCTAGTTGTACAAGCTTTGATACTTGCTGTAGTTTACACATCTTTGCCTAGTCTTTTCTATCCGCTTGAAGTCTTGGCAGGTGTTACAGGAGAATTCGAGGTGGCGTACCAAGTCATTCTAGACAAAATAGCTTTCGTCACTCTGGTAGGTGGCATAATTCAGTCAGTCGTGTATGTGTGGATCGTTGCTTTGGGCACCTTTATCACTCGTGCCATAACAGGTGACGAGAAAATCGCGGAGCAAGTGAGAATGGGAAAAGTTGCTTCGGATACTATTATCAGTCGTGACGTAACAGAGTTCGGGTGGATGAAATGTCTTCTAGTGTCAGGCCTAAGCTTGTTTTTGACAATCATAATCTTGGGCTTACTACTAGGAATATAACTCGCTGAATAGCATCCTGCAGCAGAAACTACCCTGCCTTTTTAGACGCCTAGTTCATCAAGAGAGTGCTTAATTTAGCGCCCTTTCAGCAGCTTGCGTGACGGTTAGCAAGATTTATATGGATTAAAAGTCACTCTGCAAGTAAAGCTTTAACCAAGACCAGTAGAAAAAAGCTGCATGCGGTTGCGGTGAAAGCTGACTATGGAGAGTAAAACATTTGAATATTAGGGATTTAAGAAATGGAATGAGACGTGTCACTGTTGAAGCAAAAGTTGTGGAAAAAGGCGAACCCCGCCAAGTTAGGTCCAGATACAAAGATGAAACCTACACAGTAGCAGATGCTAGAATTGAAGACGAAACGGGAAGCATAAAACTGACACTTTGGAACGAACAGATAGACCAAGTGAACGTTGATAACAAAGTTAAAATAGAAAACGGTTATGTGACTAGCTTCAAAGGTGAAATTCAGCTCAACGTTGGAAGATTTGGTACATTGACTGTTGAATAAATCGCCCCAAAATAAAACACGTTTTTTCGCTGTAGATAGAGGTAAAAACATGGACGAGCAAAGAGAAGGCAACAGTTAGCCTCCGAAACCAGTGTCGAAGTTGACAAAGAATACGACATCGCTATTTAAGAGATCAGCCGAAGAGGCGACGGCATAGCCTGAATACAAGGATTAGTAGTTTTCGTTCCTAAAACGCAAAATGGAGACCACGTTGAGATACAAGTGACTCGCACAAGCAGAGCGTTCGCTGAAGCCGAAGTTGTTGGCAAAGAAGAAACTGAAGAGAAAGAGAAAACCGAAGACTAAGCAGAACTATTTCTTTTTGAAAAAGAGCCAATTTTTCTGATCTTTGAATCTTACCAGCACATAAGCGCCGCTCAGCTTGGCACCGTCAATTTCCACGATGAGCTTGTCCTCTCTCCAGTCGATTAGCTTGTAGGTTCCTTTGTCCCAAATTCTCACTGTGCCCGCGCCGTATTCACCCTCAGGTATAGTGCCTTCAAAATTTGCGTATTCAACCGGATGATCTTCAACCTGCACTGCCAGTCTCTTCACACCAGGTGAAGTCGGCGGCTCCTTGGGGATTGCCCAGCTTTTCAGCACACCGTCCATTTCCAACCGCAGATCAAAGTGTAAATGCGACGCGGCATGCTTTTGAATCACGTAGGTTCTGCGCTTACTCACTGTTACCTCGCCTACAGGTTCAGTTGTTTTCTGAAAGTCACGCTTTCTTCGATACTCATTGAGGTCCAATTCTTCTCCATAATCAGCAGAGGCTAACAACTATAATACCTTTCTTTTTTCCAACGTTTTGGGGGCTCTCTGCATATGTCTGATAAAGAATTGTTTTTGTCTGTTCAACTTGTTCTCAAGTCTTCTATGAATTCTGTCAAATCCACTGTGGAAAACCCGTTTTCATCAACGAGTTTCTGTTTTGCAGGTGGTCTATCCATGTAAAAGGGTATCCTGTGTGATATGCGTTGTTGGAAAGTTGGCTCCAGCTCGTTCTTGTAGAAGACGCCTATGGGGATTTTGTCTCCCCATTCCCGTGCTTTGTCCATCGCCGCCATTTTTTTCTGAAAATCTTCAGAACAATCGCGCACGTTCGGGTCAAAGCCTGTTTCTCCCAGCTTGTAGAGTCTGGATTGCGGTTTTCCGCTTGCGTCTTTATTGTCTTCTCCAGCGTACCAAGCTTTAGTGTTTATGTTATTGTACGTGGGGCACGGCTGCAAACAGTCTATGAACGCTAACCCTTTATGTTGAATGGCCTTTTTTATGGTGTCTTTCAAGTGTCTAATGTCGTAAGCATACGACCTTGCCGCGAACGTGAAACCTGAGATTATTGCCAATCCGATACTGTTCACCGCTTCGTTAATGTTAGGTTTCGGCAGAGACTTCGTTTGGATGCCGAGCCGCAACGTGGGCGACGCCTGCCCTTTCGTCAGCCCATATACGCCGTTGTTATGAATTATATACGTCATGTCCAAGTTTCTCCTTCCAGCGTTTACGAAATGGCCTGCGCCTATGCCTAGTCCATCGCCGTCTCCTCCGATGGCTAAAACTTCCAAGCTGGGGTTTGCAACTTTGATTCCCATGGCAAAGGGCAGGGTTCTTCCATGCAGCGTGTGAACACCGTACGCTTTGACGTTGTGGGGTTCTTTGCGAGCAGCCTATGCCGGAAACCATCACGATCTGGTGAGGTTCCAAGCCTAATTCAGCGAAAGCCATTTGCAAACCGTTCATTATGCCGAAGTCACCGCAACCTGGACACCAGTCGGCGTAAACCTGAGGTACTCGGAAATCGGATGGTTTAAGCCCCAAACATCAACACCTCCCTTTCAAAAGCTTTGTCAGTTAATATAGCCTTAAGCGCTTCGTGTACTTCAGTGGTGGTCATGGGTCGCCCCGTGTATTTTAACACGTGATAGTTTGGGGCGATGCCTGTTTGTTCTTTAATTATTCCGCCCAACTGTCCTGAAAAGTTATCTTCAATGTCTATTATTCGTTTTTTGCCTTCCAGAGCTTTTTTCACTTCTTCGGTTGGAAGCGGATTTATCAGCCGTACCTGCACGAAGCCTATGTTGAAGCCTTCCTGTTTCAGCTTTTCCAGCGATTCGATTATGGCGCCTTTGGGTGAGCCCCAACTTACCACTATGTTCTCTGAGTCTATGTCGCCATAGAACTTCAGTTTATCTTCAACTGGCACTTCTTTCTCGACTAATTCCAGCTTCTTCATTCGTTTCTCAATCATGCGCCTTCTGTTTAAGGGTTCCTCGCTGATGTGCCCAGTCTCATTATGCTCGTCTCCAGTGTACCAGTGCACGCCGTTCTTTGCGCCAAGTACCACTCGCGGGGAGACGCCTGTTTCTGTGAAGCGGAAGCGCTGGTATTCCTTGCCTTCCAACTCCTTCTCTGTAAGTATCTCGCCTCGCTCAATTTTGAATTTGCCATAATCAAAGACCGGGTACGTCTGTGAACAATTTGCCATAGCTTTATCAAGTAAGTGAATCACGGGCATTTGGTACTTTTCTGCGAGGTTGAACACTTTTGCAGCGTCATAAAAGCATTCTTGGATGTCTCCAGATGCAAGAATTATGCGGGGAAATTCTCCGTGACCCGCGTGCATAGCAAATCTCAAGTCAGCTTGGCCGTTCCGGGTGGGCAAGCCTGTTGCAGGAGCGCCTCGTTGATAATACGTTATCACCAGCGGCACTTCGCTGTTTCCCGCCCAGCTTAAGCCTTCTGCCATTAGAGAAAAACCTGGTCCAGAAGTTGAAGTTGCGGCTCTCGCACCAGCTAACGCGGCTCCTGACGCCGAGTTTACGGCTGCAATCTCGTCTTCATAGTATGTTTGCACGCGACATCCGCCGAGGACTTTGCCCATGGCAACTGCTTGATTTCCAGTAAGGAAAAGTCGCTCTTCGTCAACATTGGTTTTTTCGAGGCGGTGCTTAAACGCGTTTTTGAAGTGTTCTTCCGCATAATCGTACGCGTGGTTCAAAGCCGTCACATTCATGTCAGCAATTTTTGGTTTTCCAGAAAAAGTTGCTCTCACGGCTTTTTCCGCGAGGCTTCTGTCATACTTGAAAAGTGCGAAAGAGATGCCTATCGTTAAGACGTTTATCATTCGCGTAATCTTGCTTATTTTCGCTATTCCAAGCTTTGCGCCAATCTGGTTAAGCAAATCCATGTAAGGCACGGGAAAAACGCGGATGTTTTTCTGTTTTGCATAGTTAAGCCAGTCGTTCAGGGTTTCGCCAACGTTTTTTTCCTTCATGAACTTGGTCAGTTCAGCTTTGAATTCTGCGGGTAACGTTGGCATGTCGAGAACTTTGGTGTTCATCTGCTGTGAGCCGATTATTATGCCGCCTTCGGGGACGACTTCGTTTATGTGTCTTACTGCTGTTTCAGCGTCGAATGCTGCTAGCAAGTCTACATCGTTTATGTTTGCTAGAATCTCTTTCGGTGATATGCGCAGGTGAAAGTAGCTGTGCAGCCCTTTTATGTTGGAGTGATATTCGCGTCTTCCAAAAACATAGAGACCGCCGTAGCCGCAGGCTTTTCCGAAAATATTTGCTGCAGTGTCCACGCCGCTTCCTTGTGCGCCTCCTGCCATCCAGTTTATACTATTAACTACCATTTTCTTTTTTCACAACCAAATAATTATGGGCGAAGAATGATATTTTATCCGCCTGTTGCCCTGCCGTAACCAGTACAGCAATCGCAACCCGCACTTTCGCCGCAGTATGGACATACGCACTTGCAATTGTCGATGAATTCGCCGCATCTATCGCAGCGAGGCAGCTCTTCTTCTTTTACCATTCAGTTCGCCTCTGCTGCATTTTACTTTCGTGCGCTTGCGAATTAAGCTTTCGGAAAGTTCAACGCGCAATATACAGGAGGGTAGGCGCAACAAACCCGTAACCGCCAATCGCCTACCAGTCAAATTCTGGTTCTCCACTGAAATTCAGCCCTTACATAAGGGAGCTATAGTCTTTTCCAAGCGATAGAGAACTAGAAAGTGAAAGATAAAGAAAAACTGGCAGATACAGAAAAAGGAGGTAAAGGAAACTAAAGAAAATCGTCAAAAGCCCAATAATGCTCTTCTTCTTGCCTAACTATTTCTTCAAACATGTTCCGCGTCGTCGTGTCTCCACGCTTCAACGCTTCAGCAATAATTTGCCTGTAAAGCAATATGGCGATGTTTTCAGCTTCTTGATCTAGCTTGACGAAGTCATCAGTGGTCTCGCCGACCTGTGGAACTGGGTCTGGACTAACTGTGCATTCGCCTTCGAGCATGTAAATCCTTTCGCTGATCTTTTCAAGGTGCTCCATTTCCACCAGAAAAATAGTTTTCAACAGGTCGCTGACGACTTTGGCTTTGTTAGATTCGGTAACGACTTCAAGCGCTGAAACCTTTTCTCGCAAGGCTAGCAAACTGGCTTTCTCATGTTGGTTCGTGTATTGTATTATTGCTGAGATTTCAGCTGCAACAGCCCTGTTCAGCAATGTGAAAAAGTCGTCGGTGAATATCTTACGCCATTCCGATACCTGCGCTGCTTCGGCTTCTTCTGGCTCGTCTTTCACGTTTGCGTATTCTTGAAACTTGAAAAGATGCTCCTCCTCTGCTGAATAGATCTTTTGGAACAATTGGCGAGTTGTTCGATCTCCGATATCTCTTGCAGCCTTGATGATTTTGCGGTACAGGGCAAGCGCCTCTGTTTCAGCTTTGACGCCGAGCTTTGCGAATTCGCTTAAGCTGTTCCCTATGACTGGTTTATCCGATTCTGTCGTCGCCGACCCACCAAGATAGTAAATTCGCTCCATTATATCGGCAGCATGCTTCATTTCTTCTATGGCGATTTCCTTCAGGAACTTCCCCACAGCCTCGTACGTGGTCTT
>SMTZ1_10008182_pt1 | contig 10451 bp, 12 predicted proteins | sample DeeMarSWOR136_30_FD_25667 | JGI IMG/M metagenome (IMG submission 25667) | reverse complement strand
GTGATCACAGAGGAAGAGGCACGGGAAATGCAGGAGAAAGTAGTGCTTCGGGGGAAGCCGATATTGAACTTAACGAGAGGAGTGAAACGAAGATGACTCTGGAAGAGATGCTTATACTGCAAGAAGCCCACCGTGAAGAAGCAACGCAGCAAAGGCTGGTGTGGCTTGAGAGGAAACGCAAGCCGGCACGGGATTGTCTGACTGCCTTGGGGTTCATTGGAAGTGATGGATGGATCCTGATGGGCTGGCAGATTGGGATACGTGTCTCCCATCCAGACCTGCCATTTAGTGCCTATGTGCTGCCTTGGCGGGGAGAGATATATGTTCTCTCTGCCGAAGATTTGCAGGAGATACATCATCTATATGAACTTCCTTTCCATCGGCTAGTGACGGATTGCTTGACGGTCCTTGAGGTGATGCAATCAGGAACCTGAGAAGTGGAGTGAGACGGAGGTGATGGATATGCTGCGTGAATGGTTGAGTTACGTGCTCGCGCTTTTGCACTTTGCCATCCCCATCGCGGTTGGCACGGCTATTGGCGGCATCGTGGCCTACGAATGGCAGCGCCGGCGGGATACGCATGTGTACCGGCAAGTTGCCAAAGCAGTTGCAGACCTCGAGAATCTTGAAAAAGAAATCCGAGAATCCACGTCTTCAAAGTCTTCAAAAATTCGCTTTGGGGTGGAAGAGTGAGGGCGACGACGAGAGTAGACAAACCAATCACTGAAATGACATGCACAGAAATAAACATTGCCTTAGCGAAGCGGCGGGGATGGGGCATGGTTGGCCTTGAAATTGGGCGATTTTATGAAGCAATCTATACAGGCATTCCGCCTGACACTGAATACCAGAGTTACAAGATGCCCCCGCGAGAGCGTATACCCGACTACTGCCACGATTGGGCAAAGGCGGGGGTGCTGCTGGAAGAGATGGCAAAGGCTGATGGCGTGTTGCTTGATTTGACACAAGCAGATCGTTATTTGTGTCACTTTACACATGGCGGCGAACCTATTAGGGGGCATGGCATGTTATTCACCGAAGCCATCGCACGTGCGCGGTTGGCGATGTACATGGAGGAGGAAAGTGAGGGCGACGAAATTGCCGACTGAAACATTGGTGGTGGATCCGGGCTGCGATGCTTGCGCCAAGCCCTGCATGTGGGGCGGGGCGCGTATGGCGAAGTGGGCCGCCGAAGAGGTGCAGGGCAGAGCCCCCTATGGGTGCAACAGTTCGGTTGCTCAGCCCGAACCGAAGCCGTGGCCGATCAAGAAGAGATTGTGGGCCAAATCGCCACATACTTTACACGTGTAAAGTCGCAGGAAAGCAATGGTATGAGCAATTGTCCGAAATGCGGCAGCAAGCTCCAGCACATCAAGGGGCAGGGCTGGTACTGCTGCAAGCACGGCTTGGTGAGGGAAGAGCGTTCCAGCAAGAGGAACGTGAAGAAGAAGCGTTAGAGATAGACAGAAACAGGAGGCCGGGGGTATGGAATTACCTTTCTATGTCGAGAGGGTTCTCGACACAAGGGCGGGGGACGCTGCCCCGGCACTTAAAGCAGAGATGCGGGCCATGGCCCGTGAGTACGCATTGCAGGCCCAACCGAAGTCGGGCCCGCCCCGTGGGGAGGTGACACGGAGCGAAAGCCAGGCGCCGGCAAGCTATAGCGTGTTCGGCATGGATCCCATTGGCGCGTTCTCGCCCAATATAATTAGCATTCACACCATGAACACCATGATGCGGGATGGCTTGGTTTCGTTCATCCTGGACATCCGCGCCATGCCTATCATCGCCTTGTTCCGCGAGGAGCCGGGCGAGGCTTGGGATGTAGAATGCGAAGGCAACAAGGAATTGGAAGAAGTCTGCCGGCAGGCGCTGAAGCGTGTCATGCAGCGGCTCGTGCTCGAATCACAGACGGCGCGGGCCTTTGGCTTCTACTGCGCAGAGAAGGTGTTCCAGCTGCTTTCCTATAAAGAGCTCGGGGTGCAAGAGGACGCCATCCAGCCCGAGCCGGAAGGGGAAGTCGCGCCGCCAGAAGCAGAAACCACGGAGGGCCAGCCGAAGAAAACGCAAGCGCCAAAGGTGCCCCTCGATGAGAACAAGCTGGCTTGGGTTTGGGAGAAACTCAAAGGCAGTTCGCCGGAGACGGTTTACGACATCCAGCGGGACGAGCAAACAGATCGGTTCGAGGGCTACGTCCAGCAGGTGCGCGGGGAGAAAATCCCGGTCAAGGCGGAGAAAGCCTTTGTCTTCACCCATCGCAAGCTGTTCGGCAACCTGTGGGGACAGGCGTTGCTGAGCAAGCTCTACGTCCCCTGGTGGTGGCTGCAGTTCGTCTGGCGGGCCGTGCTGCGCTACTTGGACCGGGTGGGCACGCCTGTTGCGGTATGCTATGCACCTTCCACCGGCACAATGAAGGATTCTCAGGGCCGAAAGAAAAGCGCGTTGGAGTATGCGCTGAACATTGCGGTTGACGTGGGCAAGTCAAACGCCGCCGCGCTGCCCTCGGACGTGGACGACGCGGGCAACCCGTTGTGGAAGCTGGAGTACCTCACGGCAGAGCAGCAGGCCGGTCAAATGCTGGACGTGTTGCGCGAGCTCCAAGCGTGGCTGTTCCGGGCTGGCGATATATCGGAGAAGGTGGTGGGGATTAGCCCCGAACAGACCGGCGCATACGCCGCTTGGCGTGTCCCATATGACCTGTTCATGCAGGCCGAAGAGACTGACTTGGTGGAGTTCGTGCGCCACGTCAACGAGTACCTACTCCCCCAGCTGGGCCTGTACAACGCCGGCGAGGATTGGGGATACAAAGGCAGGATCCGGCTGACGACCAAGGGTCTCGACATCTCCCACCTGCAGCGTACATTGGAAATGGCAGAGAAAGTGGTGCAGGCCGGCCACCCGCATATGGCCGCCTTTGACCTCAAAGAGGCATGGGAGATGGCGGGGTTGCCTGTTAGGGAGGACTTTGAGCAGGTCACGGGTGAGGCCGCAGAGGGGGGCGAGGCGATCACCGGCGCACAGGGGACCGAACAGGGAGAGAAAGAAGAAGCGGAAACCGATGAGAGGCAAAGCCGGCGTGGGGTGCCTTCCACGCAACTCACCAACGATGAGGCGATCCTGCTGTTCGCTGCAAGGCAGCTCCAGGAAGAGGGGCGCATAACTCTCACCGTTGGTTCGTGGGAAGATGTAAGGGCGCAGGTTAAGGTGTTGCGGCGGCTGGGCTTTGACAAGAGTGTGCCGATTGACATGGTGATTGAGGACGATTCGGGCGTTCGGCAGCATCCCCAGCAATTGACAGTCATTGAGGCACCAAAGCGATAAGGGATTGATGCTCAAATATGTGCGCAAACCGTGGAATGAAATCAAATGGTTGCCGGTGTGGGTGAAATGGCAAGGCGGGGTGAGGCTGACGTGGTGGCCCAAACACGGGGTTGTGGGGATTTTCCCGCGATGCGAAAACTGCTCGATCTGGTATGCGCCCACAGCACGGGGTTCTCCCGGGCGCTGCGTCGTATGCACATCTGGCGATACCCACACTTTGACCTGCGCCGCCAGCGTGATCCGAGAGGCACTCAGCCTTTTGGTTTGGGTTGTGGATGATGATGAGAAAGCGCATGAGGCTGTGGGAGAAACCGGAACCGCTTGATACCACCTTTGAACACACCTGCAAATGTGGTGAAAAGCATGTGGGCGACTGGGGCTTGGGGATAGACAACTATTGGCGATGCAAGTGCGGAGAAATGTATTACGTAGATCCTGCAGGCCGAACCTTTGGGACAAAAGCCATAGAGTACGCCCACAAGACGTGGGGACACTTTGGGCCTCTGTTTGAGGGACAAGAGGATGCGACTGGGGCAGATGGCGCCGGCTGAGTGGGAGTTGACGCCGGCCTACGATTGGCAAATGGATATTCTTTTCAGCGCGGCGGCAACCCCCCGCTCGTCCCGTCATCTGGCCTGGGCCAACGTAGCGGTAGCCGTGGATTTGTTCAGCCTGGCGTCTCCGCTGGGCTGGACTTCAGAGATGACCCACGAAGAGCGGTTCTACGCCCTCCAGGATCATTTCAAAGATCAATTACTCGACGCGCTAAACGTGTTCCGCGCTGAGGTGGACGCAGGCAACGCACAAGCGGTGAACAACTTCCGCAAGCGGATACAGGGTGCGATGCGTCGCCACTATTACGACGCCTATGCGTTGGGCAGACAGCAGGTAGACCCGTATTGGAAGGGCTTCACCCAGGCGGATTTGGGGCGAGTGCGCGGCTGGGTCGATCGGGAATATGGGTACTTGCGCGGTTGGACCGCGCAACTGCGCGACATAATCGCAAGCGGCAAGCCATTACCCGGCGGGTTGGAGTATCGCAGCAGTCTGTACGGCAACTCGCTCCGCAATGCTTATCTCACGGGTATGGCAGACGGGGCGCACGAGGATGACAGCGTAACCATCATGGCCGGCCCAGTCAAGACGGTTCACTGTGCGGTGTGCCCCGATAAGTGGGGGACGTACACGCTGGAGGAGTACAACGCGCTGGGGGGGCCTCCGCCAATGTGGTGCGAAGGTTTGAGTAATTGCAAATGTATCGTCCACGTCAACTTGGCGATGGATCCTGCCTTGCGCCAGGTGCTTGATTTGGTCAAGACGCTGGGCGACGTAGAGGACGCGGAACTGCCACTGCCGCTGGCACTTTGGCGGCGGGAGCGGCCGCCCACTGAGAAGGAGATGGAAGCGTGGAAGAGTACAAGCTGAACGATGGGCTGGAGCCGTTGGCGGCCCGGGGCGTCATCGGAGATCCCGGAGGAATATCACTATATGCCGTATTCCAGTGTACTTGCGGAGAATTGGTGTGGCTTGAGCAGATCGGTGTATACGTTATGTGCCAGTGTGGGAAGGCATATGCGCTACAAGGGGAGCTGCTCATTGCGGAGTCGGGCGAGATCACCGCAACGGTAGCGGACATCGCGCAGTACTGGTTGGACGCAGCACGTAACATAACCCATGCCAAGAAGGAAGAGAGGGCGCAAAGTGCCTCTTGAGGGATACATTAAGCTGGAACTGGGGGCAGGGGAGCATCCTAGCTTTGGCGGTTTCGTACACAACGACATTGTGGCCTACCCGCACATTGAGATCGTGGGAGATTGCCGGCAGCTGCGCACGGTCAAGCCAAGAACCGTGACCATTATCCGGGCGATCCATTTGCTGGAGCACTTTGCTCCCACTGACGCGAGATCCGCGCTCCTGGTGTGGGTGAGCCGGCTATGCCGAGGCGGAGTGCTCGAGGTGGCGGTGCCCGATCTGCAAACCCTGGCGTTGATGGCGGTGTTGGACAACATCACCATTGAGGCCTGTCTGCGCGATGTGTACGGGCTGGGCAAGGTGCCGGATTTGCCCGATGATGAGTTGCGGCAGTGTATCCGCACGCTTTCCGGGGGGTGCAATTTGCCTTCGCTGGAGTGGTACACGGCGTTGCAGATTCTCTACGGCCCGATTTGGAAGAGGGAGCGGGGCAATCCCCAGGCCCACAAATGGGGTTACTGCGAGGTCACGCTGCGAAACGCATTGGTGCGTGCTGACCTGGAAAGAGTGGTGGTGAAGCACGAAGGAACCAGCCTGCACGGATGGGGTGTGAAGCCGTGAAGAGAGTGGTTTTGTCCTATATTCACTACCCGATCAGTGTAGGGAGATTCTTCAAGATGGGGATGCGCAAGCTGGATGGCATTGAGGTGTTCTCGGTGGGCCCCTGCTCCTATGGGCTGATTCCCTGGCAGCCGCAGACAGACTTCAGCGCCTACCAGGACGTGCCAAACTTGGAGCTGTTCCCTGCGGAGTCGCACCGTTACCCCGTGAAGGCCATGCTTGACCAGCTTGATTTTGCGCCCGATGCCTTGGTCATGGTAGACGCCGGCTTTCACCTCCACGGCGGGACGCCGGGATTGCCGGCCGCGCTCATCGGCACGGATCCCCATTGCCTCAATTACCGCAAGCAGGCGGCGTTGGTCAACGCGATATGGATCATGCAAAAGGTGTATATGACCGCATATGAGGTCACGATCCCCGGGTTGAGCATCCACCCGGAGTGGTTGCCGTATTGCTACGAGCCAGTCATCCATTACTGGGACCCGGACGCGGAGAAGGACCACGACATCACTTTCGTGGGCGTGCTGTACCCGGAGCGAGTCGATTTATTGGAGGCGATGCGGTCAATGGGGCTTTCGGTGCATTATGAGCAGGGTCGTCTCATGGAGGATGGCACGGCGATCTACAACAGGGGACACATCGCGTGGAACCTCTCCAGCCGCGATGACTTGCCGATGCGCTTCTGGGAGGGCCTAGCTTATCGCAACTTGGTGGTCACGAACCGGGTGAGCGACCTGAAAGAGCTGGAAGCGTGGGGCTGCTTCGAGGGTGAGCATTATGTGGCCTATGACCGTGACGATCCCGACGAGATGCTGGAGAAACTGGCGTACTACTGCGATCCCTATCACTTCGGCGAGCGCGATGCCATCGCCACGGCCGGCTGGGTTTGGGTCCAGCAGCACACTTACGCCAACCGTGCGAAAAAAGTACTTCACAGTTTGGGGGTGCTCTGATGCTTAGAGGGGATTATGCCGGAGAGGTTGTCCACGAATGTTCTGCGGCCAGAGCGCGTTTGGAAAAGATGTTGCGCGAACGGGGCCATCCCGCACCGTGCATATTGGACGAAGTGGTTCATATCCCTGAGTACGACGATATGCGAAACCTGTGGTATCTGGACGGCGGGGAGTGCCTGCACTGGATACAGTATTGCCCTTTTTGCGGCGCAGATTTGTTTGAGGAATCCACGGAGGATTAAGTGGGTTGGGTTGTTATTGGAACTTGCAACCACTGCGGGGCGTGCTGCGGTCCGCCGGAGGTGGTTGACAATCCCTGCAAACCGATAACGGAGCCTGTGTGCCTGTTTTTCGACGAGGACGAGCCGGGGGACGGGCGGTTCGGGCATTGCATGGTCCTGGCGACACCACAGCGGAAGAACGCCAGGGACCGCTACGGCAATAAAATCACGGATGCGCAGTTGGCCTGGTTCCAAGAAAATTGTCCACAATATCCGATGGATTGCCTGGAAGAGTGGCGGACGGGGACTTGGGAGCCTCCAGAAACGTGCAGCTTCGAGCTGCAATGGGTTGAGGACTTGTACTTTGAGCGACTTCGACCGATACGTTGGATGCGCTTGGCAAATGGTCACATTATTGTGACATGGGTTGGGGACTGAGGGCGATGAGTGAGACGGTAGAGTACGAGTTCAACGCCCGCAATCCCAGTCCGCCCAGCCCCTGGGACACCACGCCGGAAAAGATGGTGGACGGCATGGAAAGTTCCTATGCCGAGACCGCAACCACTGCCGACGAAGAGGAACTGACCGGCAACGAATGCGTGGGGACTGACCTGGGCACCATTGAGAAAGTAGAGTTGTCGGCCTACGGCTACCGTGCCGATGCGGACGACATCTGCATCGTGACGCCGGTGTTCGGCGGGTCAGATCACGGCGACGACCACAACATGCTGGTGTACAGCAGCCCGGCGTGGAATGACTGGGTGGACGTCACAGTTGATACGAATGCACCTGCTAGTGCATTAGTTGGTCAGCAAACGTCAGATAATACGTGGGATAACATTGACAGCACAAGTATTTATCTTGCACAGACGTTTACCACAGGAGTTTCTGCCCTCTCTGTCATTCGGGTTAGGTTGAATATAAGCAAAACGGGTAGCCCCGGTGATTTGACTGTTTCTGTCAAAGCCGTAGACGGTTCCAGCAAGCCCACGGGAGCCGCATTAGGGTCTACAACTATCGCCGAAGCGGATATACCCGGCGTACAAGCGGATTGCAATTGTTATATCGCAGTCAGTTTGAGCGCAAGCACTGAGTACGCCATTGTCATAAATGTTCCTGGTGCCAGTACGGGCAATTCTGTTACTTGGTATCGTAATAGCTCAAGCAATGATTACGCGGATGGCGTGGCATGGCTCTCGATAGATTCTGGCAGTGGCTGGCTCGCCAACAACCATGACTATCACTTTGGCGTGTTTGAAGGGTGGTCTTGGTCCGACGTCCAGAACCTCGACTGCGACGTGGAATACGTCAAGTCGGCCAAGGCCAACACCATGTACTGCGGGATGGTCAAAATCCGCATCACGTACACGCCGGCTGGCGCGGCTATCGTCAAGATTCTAGCCTCCACCGTCGCGTTGTCTGAGGCGGCGCTCCGACGGGGTTATGCGCTCCACCTGCTCACCGAGACGGAAGCCTTGACCGAGGCGTTGCTGCGCCGGATGTGGTCTAATCGGCTTATTGGCGAGACGGTTGCAGTACCCGAAACCAAGGTGAGGAAGGGAAGCAGTGTTCGGGTATTTGGCACGACGATACAGATAACAGAAGCCCTCCTGCGGACTGCGGGGTTCGTCAAGATTGAGGCAGCCACGGTTGTCATAACCGAAGCGTTGCTCAGAAGGGGATGGGCATTCCAGTTCGCTGCGGACAACGTTACTATCCCAGAAATGAGCGTGCGCCGGCAATGGGCCAACCGTCTCATAGCCGAAACGGAAGCCATCACAGAAGCGCTGTTGCGGCGCGGTTGGGCGGTGCGTCTGGTGACTTCCACAGTCCAAATCATGGAGGGATTGCTGCGCCGGCTGCGCTCTATCCGGCTCATGACCTCGACAGAGGCCATTACGGAAGCGATTGTGCGTAGGATGTGGGCGGTACGACTGAAAGCCGAGACGGTGAGCATACAAGAGGCATTGCTCCGGCGGGGCTTTGCGGTTCGCATCCTAAGCTCGACGGTACAAGTCACGGAGGCACTGCTACACCTTATCCGATCAGTCCGCCTTATGGCCGAGACGGTCACGATCCAGGAGGCGTTACTCAGACGGTTGTGGTCCATACGCCTTGCGGCGGAGACCGTGGCGATCCAGGCGGCGGCGGTTCGCCGGCAGTGGTCGGTGCGATTGAAGGCGGAGACGGTAGCGATTCAGGAAGCCGTGTTGCGCAGAGCTCGGTCAGTGAGAATTAAGGCGTCAACGGTGCAGGTTCTTGATTCGCTGCTGCGAAGCGCGGGGTTCGTCAAGGTCGAAGGTGAAACCGTGACCATTTCCGAAGCCCTCATGCGGAGCGCGGGCTTTGTGAAAATCCTGGCTTCCACAATCTCCTTGGTATCGGCGGCGGTACGTCGGGCATATTCTATCCGGCCAGCAGCGGAAACAGTGGAAGTGGGGGAAACGAAAGTTCGACGGGCCTGGTCAGTGCGGTTGAAAGCCGAAACCGTAGCTATCACCGAAGCGGTAATCCGGCGGCTTTGGTCTACCCGGTTGGTCACTGAAACGGTAGCCATTGCCGACATCCTTCTCCGGCGCCTGCGTTCCGTGCGGATGATTGCGGAGACCGTCAATATCCAGGAAGCACTGCTGAACCGTTGGTATGCTATCCGGCTCATGGCCGAGACAGTGGGTATCCCAGAAGCACTGTTGCGGCGTGGCTGGTCGGTGCGATTGATTGCTGAAACAGTAACCATTTCCGATGCCATGCTGCGGGTGCTGGCAGGAATTGGCGCAATTGTCAAGATCATGACCGAGACCGTCGCACTCCCCGAGACTTTGGTTCGGCGGGCATGGGCCGTGAGGTTGAAAGCAGAGACAGTCGGCGTCCAGGAGGCCTTGCTGCGGCGGCAGTGGGCAGTCCGGCTCATGGCAGAGACAGAAGCCCTGCAAGAGGCGATGCTCCGACGCGCCCGCTCGGTTCGCTCGGCGGCTTCGACGGTCCAAATCACCGAAACGCTTCTGCGTATCCCGACGTTGCTCAAAGCAATGGCCGAGACCATTTCACTCACGGCGGCGGCCATACGGCGAGCCTATTCCATCCGGCTCAAAGCCGAGACAGAAGCCATTACTGACGCAGGTGTGCGCCGGCAGTGGGCGGTCTGGCTTATGGCGGAGACAGAATCCTTGCAAGAGGCGTTGCTCCGACGCGCCCGCTCGGTTCGCTCGGTAGCTTCGACAATCCAGATCACCGAAACGCTTCTGCGCATCTCAGCGTTGCTCAAAGCAATGGCCGAGACTGTTTCAATCACGGCGGCGGCCATACGGCGGGCCTATTCCATCCGGCTCAAAGCTGAGACAGAAGCCATTACTGACGCAGGCGTGCGCCGGCAGTGGGCGGTGCGGATAAAGGCAGAAACCCTCAATATCCAGGAGGCGGTGATCCGGCGGCTCCGATCTGTGCGAGTCATCGGTGAGGTCTTGGGGATCCTCGAAAGCTGGGTGCGCAAGTTGCGGATGTACCTGGGCTTGGAGGAGATCCGGCTGAACTCTTACATCACGCTGTCGGTCACGAAGGCCAGCGCGATTGCCCTGGCGATAACGGCAGATTCGGCCATCACCAAGCAGGTGGCAGCTGCTAGTGCAATCAACCCGACGATACG
>SMTZ1_10019768_pt1 | contig 10452 bp, 10 predicted proteins | sample DeeMarSWOR136_30_FD_25667 | JGI IMG/M metagenome (IMG submission 25667) | reverse complement strand
ACATACATGTAGGACTTAAAGACCATCGAACCCTGTGGTATGAACTTCCCATTCAGTAAGCTGAGTTGCCCCATCTTCAAGCTTATGTTTGCTAATCGCTTGTTTCTGAACACGGTCCGACCAACGATTACGATAAGAAGTCTTATGTGCGATCTACTCTTACTGACCTTCTAATGCCTGTAAGATCAAGTCTCGGTAACTGCACTTAAAGAGGTTTCACTTGTGGAACAACCGACTGGCACGATCACTTGATATCTGCATGATGACTCTGAAGGGATTTGACACTCCCATAACCCTTCCTGAAAGCCCTGATGCCTCTGGCAGCGGCGAGAGCTGCTGCGAGGGTCGTGATGTAGGGAACCTTGTATTTGATGGCCGATTTGCGAATGTAAGAATCATCGTGCTTGCTCAGCTTCCCGCTGGGCGTGTTGACCACCAGTTGAATCTCTCCGTTTTTGATGCTGTCTACAATGTTGGGGCGGCCCTCATAGATCTTCAGGATAGGCTCAGCCGCAATGCCGTGTTCCGCCAGAAACTTGCAGGTCCCTTCCGTGCCCAATAATTTGAAACCCAGCCCTTCAAATTGTCTGGCCACCTCAAGAACGCCCGGTCTATCCCTTTCTGAGACCGTGATCAACACCGTACCCCCGGAAGGAAGCAACTGTTGGGCCGCCTCTTCAGCCTTGAAAAAGGCAAGGCCGAAAGAATCGGCTATTCCAAGAACTTCACCGGTGGAACGCATCTCAGGGCCCAGAAGGGCGTCCACTTCCGGAAACATGTTAAAAGGAAAAACCGCCTCTTTGACACCGAAATGGGGGATCCTTTTGGGCTCAACGTCAAGCTCCCCTATCTTTTTCCCTAGCATGAGCTGCGTGGCAACCCGCGCCATGGGGATATTACAAACTTTGGAAACCAGAGGGACTGTTCTGGAAGCTCTCGGATTCGCCTCCAGGATGTAAACCGTGTCCCGAGCAATGGCATACTGGATATTCATGAGGCCCACCACGTGGAGTTCCATGGCGATCCTTCTGGTGTAATCATAGATGGTTTCAAGATGCTTCGGTGCGATACTGATTGGGGGTATGACGCACGCAGAATCACCGGAATGAACCCCGGCCAGTTCAATGTGTTCCATCACCGCAGGAACAAAGGCATCGGTGCCGTCCGCTATGGCATCCGCCTCTGCCTCGATCGCATTTTCAAGGAATTTGTCTATGAGTATGGGCCTTGCTGGAGAGACTCCCACCGCTGCGGTTACATAGTGCTGTAACATCTCCTCGTCATGAATCACTTCCATGGCACGTCCACCCAGAACGTAGGAAGGCCTCACCATGAGGGGGTAGCCGATCCTTCCAGCCACCTCCAATGCTTCGGCCAGATTACTCGCCATTCCCGATTCAGGCTGCGGAATCCCCAGCTCCCGCATCATTTGACGGAACCGATCGCGGTCTTCAGCCAGATCTATGGTGTCAGGAGATGTCCCGATAATCCGAACCCCTTCCCTGGCCAGATCATTGGCAATGTTGAGCGGTGTCTGGCCGCCGAACTGAACAATCACCCCCTCCGGCTTTTCTTTCTCATAGATACTCAAAACGTCTTCGACTGTGAGGGGCTCAAAATAGAGCTTATCAGAAGTGTCAAAGTCGGTGGATACCGTCTCCGGGTTGCAATTCACCATGATGGATTCATAGCCCTCGTCTCTGAGCGCGAAAGCGGCGTGGACGCAACAGTAATCAAATTCAATGCCCTGTCCGATCCGATTCGGTCCTCCGCCCAAGACCATGATCTTGCGTCGCGAACTGCTCTCAACCTTGTCCACCCCGTTGTAAGTCGAATAGTAATAGGCTGCATCCTCCACCCCGCTCACAGGAACAGGCTCCCAACCTTGGACCACCCCTAAAGAAATCCGCTTTTCTCGCAGTGTCCCCTCGGGAGCCCCCAAAATCTCTGAAAGATAGCGATCTGAAAAACCGTCCTTTTTGGCTTTCATGAGAAGGTCATCCGGTATTGTTTTTCCTTTGAATTTTAGGACTTCATCTTCCAGCGCCACCAGTTCCTTCATTTGCTCGATAAACCAGGGTTTAATGTACGTCTTCTGATAAAGGGCATCCACGCTGGCACCCTTGCGGAGTGCTTCATACATGATGAACTGCCGCTCGCTGGACGGAGCTGCCATCAGGTCCATCAGTTCCTCTAGGCCCCTATCATGAAAATCCTTGGCAAACCCCAAGCCGTACCGGCCGTTTTCAAGGGATCGAATGGCTTTCTGAAGGGCTTCCTTATATGTCTTGCCGATGCTCATCACCTCGCCCACAGCGCGCATCTGGGTCCCCAATTTATCTTCTGCGCCTGGGAACTTCTCCCCACGGCGTGTATTTTTCCAGAGTCCCTTCCCTCCAATAGGGGATTTCATCCAGGGTTAATCCACCTGCCAGCATGGACGATATGAGTGCGATAGGGAATCCTGTTGCCTTCGAAGCGAGGGCTGAAGATCTCGATGTTCTCGGATTAATTTCGATCACCACAACGCGACCGGTCTCTGGATCATGGGCAAACTGAATGTTCGTACCACCGATGACCTGGATCGCCTCCACAATATCGTAAGAATGCTTCTGAAGACGCCTCTGGAGTTCGGGATCAATGGTGAGCATGGGTGCGACACAAAATGAATCGCCCGTGTGAACCCCCATAGCGTCCACGTTTTCAATAAAGCAGACGGTGATCATTTGATTCTTGGCATCCCTCACAACCTCCAGTTCCAGTTCCTCCCAGCCTAGGACGGACTCCTCCACCAAGATCTGTCCCACCAAGCTTGCGGCAATACCCCGGCCGGCAACGGTTCTGAGCTCCTCCACATTGTAAACGAGCCCTCCTCCGGTACCTCCCAGGGTGTAGGCTGGGCGGATGACCACAGGATAGCCCAATTCACCGGCTATGGTTTCCGCCTCTTCCACGCTGAAAGCTGGACTGCTCCGTGGCATTTCAATGTTGAGCCGCGCCATGGTTTCTTTAAAGGCAATCCGGTCTTCTCCCCGTTCAATAGCGTCCACTTCAACGCCGATCACCTTCACCCCGTATTTTTCAAGAATTCCTCCTCTCGCAAGCTCGGAGGAAAGATTCAAACCGGACTGACCGCCCAGATTCGGAAGCAGGGCATCCGGTCTCTCCTTATCGATGATTTGCTCCATGGTCCTCACATTGAGGGGCTCTATATACGTGACATCGGCCATGCCGGGATCGGTCATAATGGTGGCTGGATTGGAATTGACCAAAATGATCTCATACCCCAGTTTTCTCAAGGCCTTGCAAGCTTGGGTGCCGGAGTAGTCGAACTCGCAGGCCTGGCCAATCACAATCGGACCGGAACCGATGATCATGACTTTCTTGATGTCGTCCCTTTTCGGCATGGATGACTCCTTTTCGTCTTTGTCAGCAACGGGCCCGGGCAGAGTCGCCCCGAGGGCTGTTCTCACCATGGATAGAAGGCTTTCGGGACTATAGGGAACAGGCTATGGCCTGTCAAGCTGAAAACCCTTGAGTGATCCCCGTGCACAGCACGGGGTATTCTGGCTGCGCTGTTTTGAAAGTCCCGCGAAGCGGGACGTTACATGAAATCGCGCAGTGATTTCATAAAGCCAGTCCGTTCCGCCTGGAAGGGTCATGACCATGATAACTTGATGCTTTACTCAATAAACCTGTGCCCTTCTTGGGTCAGAGCCTCCTTGGCCCGATCCAGGTCTTTCTCTTTAACGAGCAGGTAGTCGGTATTGTAAGTGGAAAGGGCAAAAATGCTGATCTTTGCTTCTGCCAGAGGGCGGGCTAAGGCGTGTAGAACGCCTATTTCCGTGAGATCCAGAGGCCCCTCAATCTTCAAACAGCGCCAGCCAGGCAGGCAATTCGGCATCGGGATCGAGTCTGCAGATCGCCATTCGGGGTCCAAGGAGGGTAATCTGAAAATGCTTCTTGGTCATTGCGAGTTTAAAGGCTCCCCCACGACCGGGGATTGCTCTCCCCTTCAAAGGAGGCTAGGTGGGGGGGTGTCCCCATAAGCGCTCAAGTAAGAGCCTATCTAATATTTCGGTTTGCCTTAGGCCAGATCATGTAGGGGTGGGGTTTATCCCCACCCGACTGACGGCCATGCCTGTGTAAGGGATTGACTGGTGCCCTCTTGAGACCCTTTCTCGATCCAAGGAAACGTTCTCGGGAGGGCATCAAGCCCTCCCCTACAAGGAGAGGTCATCTTACCAATGCCCTTGCCTGGAGCAAGAACTCATAAAAGATACTCGGGCTTCACATTATGCAAGGCATGGAAGATGTTGCCTTTGATCTTCTTGTTACCCCTGTAAAAGTGATTGAGCATGTTCTTGATATCCTCTCTTCGTGAAGCACCTGCTGTGGGGCACCCGAGGTCAATCTCCGGCCATGCCATGGCCTTGGCATACCGCTGTATCCATGCCCAATCGATCATGTAGAAGGGCCTGATCACGGTGAGCTTTCCCTTGAAAAACGTCTGCACCGGCAGCATGGTACTGATGGAAGCGCCGTAGAAGATATTCAAAAAGAACGTTTCAATCAGATCATCTTTGTGATGTCCGAAGGCCATTTTGTTGCAACCCATTTCTGCGGCCAATTCAAACAGGGCTTTTCGTCTGAGCCGGGAACACAAAAAGCATGGATTCTCTCGGTTTTCAGGACCGTGGGCCTTTGGCCCAATCTCAGTTCGAATGATGCGATGATCAAAGCCGTGGGTGGAGAGGAATGCAGTGATCTGATCCCCTGAGTTCGTCCCGAAACCAAGGTCCACATGGACGGCCGTGATCTTGTATGTGATGGGGACGCGCTTGAGTCTCTCTCTTAAGAGCCACAAAAGAGAAAGACTGTCTTTGCCTCCTGAGACAGCAACCAACACGTGATCGCCCTCCTCAATCATATTTCGACTGTGGATAGCCTTTCCCATCAACCGTTTCATCTCTTTTGCCGCGTGGTTCAATGTCTCCTTGCCTCGTGATTGGCCGCCTTGTTGGGTCGTCCTCTCCCCCCAACAGATCAGCAGTGGAGGGTTCATCTGGATTGGCCTTGTGTCTTATGCCTTGTGCCTTTTGTCTTACGCCTTGTGGCTTATGCCCCGTGTCTCACTCTTCCTTTTGCCTTGCGCCTTGTGCCTTTAGCCTTACGCCTTGCATATATTGTTGCCTTGTGCCTTGCGCCTTGTGCCTTCAGCCTTCGGTATATTCCCGTTCACCGAACAACTTGGTTCCAATCCTGACCATATTGGCACCTTCTTCGAGCGCAACCTTGTATGAATTGGACATCCCCATTGAAAGATGTTTCATTTCAACGTTAGGCAGATTCATGGCTTTCAGCTTTTCAAATATCGCCCTCGTTTTTTGAAAATAAGGTCTGGCATCTTCCGGGTCTCCAGCAAATGGCCCCATGGTCATCAATCCCATGACCTTGATATTATTCAGGGTGGAGATCTCTTGAATCAAAGAGAGGGCATCATCAGGCATGACCCCGGCTTTCTGACTCTCTTCGCCACTGTTGATCTCCACAAGAACAGGCATGGTTTTTTCCATTTTTCCGCAGGCCTTATCCAGTTCCCTAGCCAGTTTCATGGAGTCCACCGTTTCGATCATATCAAAGACCTTGACCGCTTTCTTTGCCTTGTTGCTCTGAAGGTGCCCAATCATATGCCATTTGGCCCTCTTGCCAATGACCTCAAAGGCCTTTTCAGTTTCCTGAACATAGTTCTCGCCCACGATCTCCAGACCGGCCTCTATGGCTTCCAGGATTTCCTCCGGCGTTCGCGTTTTGGCAGCACCAACCAGCATGACCCCTTCCGGCAATTCATCCAGGATCTTTTTCACCTGCTCTCTGATCATCCTTCCCTCCTTATGGTCTCTGAGCGTGTCCCATATCTTTTGACGGACACGAGGGGTGGATAACTCGCGCGTCCTCTACGAGCACATTCCCGGGGACATGATCCATGCTCACCCCGACAAGTCGGGGTGGATCAGCAATCACTTATTCATAAACATATCCATACCTTAATTCAGAAAGGGTGTAAAGGATGAAACCCTCTGCCGGGGTTCTCTTTTTAGGGAGGGGGTAGAGTTGAGAAGGAGGAGGAGAGTCTCTGAAAAAAAAGATCGCCACTCTATTCACATTCAGAGTGGCGATCCTAAAGCGTTATCATTAACAGCTCGAGCAAGTTCCGCAGGCCCCGCCTCGACTCAGGCTAGAGGTGATTGAAAAGCCGGAACCCAACGGGGAATCTACAAAATCCACATGAATCGGTTTGATCTGTTCAAGCAACTGTTTATTGACAATATAGGTGACCCCATTATCTTTGATAATTTCGTCATCATCTTTTGGCTCATCCAGAGCCATGCCCAACGAGGGCCCTGCTCAGCCGCCTTGGGATAAAAATATCCGAATAATTGCCGCCTCTTCCCGATCTTTGAAGAACTCTTGAATTTTATCGTTCGCCTTCTCCGTGATTTGGAACATTATTGCCTCCTTTTGGCTCTTTTCAGCCCACGCCATAATTATAGTAAAACAGTATACATTTCGTTCAGTTTGTCAATGAATTCTTGCCGAGTTCCAGCAAGTTTTCAATCTACCATTAGTATAAAGGAGACATGAATACAGGAAAGGTTACAAAGGCTGCTAAGGTTCTTCTGCCAGTCTCTGCTCGAGCCAGATCAAAACCTTGTCGAACTCTTCCCGCAGTTCCGCCATGGCTTTTCCACGATGGCTCACCCTGTTCTTTTCCTCCCTCGAGATCTGGGCGAAGGTTCTTTGCACTGAAGGACAGTAAAAAACAGGATCATATCCGAAACCCTGTAAACCTGCGGGGTGTGTTGCAATGTTCCCTTCGCACCGCCCCTCGTAGATCAAGGCAGGCCCTCTAGGGACGGCGACAGCGATAACGCATTCAAAGGCGGCCCTTCTGTTGGCCTTCCCTTCCATAGCTTCCAAAAGCTTCCGATTGTTCTCTCCGTCGCTGGCACCCTCTCCCGCATAACGCGCAGAGCGGACCCCCGGCGCGCCCCCGAGGGCTTCAACGACCAAGCCCGAATCATCGGCCATGGCAGGGAAGCCGAGCACCTTGGCCGTGAAATGAGCCTTCTTGTAAGCGTTCTCTTCAAAGGTCGCCCCGTCTTCCTCCACCTCCGGAATGGGTCCAAAGTCCTTCAGGCTTTTAATGACAATATCAAAACCTCTGAGAAGTTCCTTAAATTCCAAAATCTTACCCTGATTCCGGGTAGCCAGAACCAGCGGTCTGTCAAGCATCACGTTTCATCCCTTTTCATTTTTCCAATCTCACAAAAGGTTCTCTTTTCGGTTTCTCCTTAGAAGCTCAATGACCCTTCGGACCTCCTGAGATCTCTTCCGATCTGCGACCAAAAGCGCCTCCTCCGTATCAACGACCAGACAGTTGTTCAGGCCCAGGCATGCGACCAGCCGCCCCCCTTTACTCGAAACAAAGCTCCCCTCACAATCGATGATAACGCATTCACCTTCCGCAAAATTCCGGTCTTTATCGCATTCCCCTTCTCTTAATTCATAAACGGATGCCCAAGACCCCACGTCGCTCCAACCGCAATCGCAAGGGATAACGAAAACAGGATCCTTGGTCTTTTCCATCACGCCTCGATCAAAGGAGACGCTGTCGAACTCCTCATAGACGGCTTCAATGACGTTCTCAAAGGCATCTGTACCCAAATGTCTCTCGATCTTTTTCAGCCCCAAATAGAGATTCGGGAGGTATTCCTCGATCTGTTTGAGAATCAATGCCGGTGTCCCAACAAAAATGCCCGAATTCCAGAAATAGTCTCCTCTAACAATGTACTGTTTTGCCTTCTCCAGAGACGGCTTTTCAGTGAAAGCCGTCACGCGATACGCGGGCAGGGTCCAAAAGTCAGGTCGATCTGCTGACCACTGGATGTAGCCGTAGCCGGTCTCCGGTCTGCTGGGCACGATGCCGAGTGTCACGATGGCCCCTGCATTCGCAATTTCCTCTGCCTGCCTCAAGCAGTCCAACAAACCGGAAGGCTTTCCTATGAAATGATCGGCCGGCAGGAAAGCGATGGGCCCCTCGTTTCCCACATATGAGGCATAGATGGCCCCCAATCCGATAGCAGGTGCTGTGTTTCTGCCTATCGGCTCGGCCAAGAAATGGATTTTGCGGCCTTTAAAGAGCTCTTTGGCCTGACTCAAGTGGTCCTGACCAAGAACAATGACGATCTCTTCGTCCCGAGCCAACGGCCTCAGCCTGTTGCATGTTTCAACCACCATGGGATAATTGCCGATGATGTTGAGGAATTGCTTCGGCCTATTTCTGCGACTCACAGGCCAGAACCGGGTACCAGAGCCCCCTGCCATGATTATCATAAACATGCCTTACCTCATTCGTTATTTGGATTATGGTTCAGGTTCGATACGTTGCATTGATGGTCACATAATCGTGGGTGAGGTCGGAGGTGAGGATTCGGTCCTCATACTCGCCCTGATGAAGCGCCACGGTTAGAGAGAACGCCTTGTTCGCCATCCTTTGAGATGCCTCCTCTTCGGCCTTGATCCCTTTCCCAGTGCCCCCTTCCACAATCTTGACATCATCGATCCATATATCGACATGCTCCTCCTGCATCTCTATACCTGATCGGCCCAGAGCGGCCATGATCCTCCCCCAATTGGGATCTTGCCCGTAGAAAGCCGTTTTTACCAATGTGGAATTGGCTACTGTCCTGGCGGCCGCTTCAGCTTCAGCAGCCGTTGAGGCACCTCTAATGATAATTTGGACCGCCTTCGTGGCCCCTTCCCCGTCTCTCACAATCATCGCGGCCAACTCACCCATAACCCGGGTCAGTCCGCTTGAAAAGCTTTCATAATCACTTGAAACCATTGGGCCGTTGCCCGCCGTAGCATTGGCCATAACCACGACCGTGTCGTTCGTGCTCGTATCTCCATCCACCGTAATTCGGTTAAAACTGGCCTCGGCGGAAGCAACAACAGCCCTTCTCAGCGCGTCCGCATCTATGGCGATGTCGCTCAAAACAAAACAGAGCATCGTCGCCATCTGAGGCATAATCATTCCTGCGCCCTTCGCTATTCCCACAAGCTCGAAAGGCTTTCCATCCGCCTCGCCTTGAAATCGGGAGATTTTCGGGAAGCAATCGGTTGTCATGATGGCCTCCACAGCGCGCGGTATGCCTGAGGGAGACAGCGTCCTCACGAGTTCCGTCATCGCCCCTTCGATCAGGTCCGTATTGAGTGGGGCGCCGATCACACCGGTGGAGGCAACAAGGACCTCCTCCGGTTTGATGCGGAGCTCCCGGGCCACCAGTTCGGCTGTCCGCTGTGCAGCGCGAAAACCATCGTTCCCGGTACAGGCATTCGCATTTCCCGAATTGGCGATAATGGCTCTTACATTACCGTCGCGGATATTTTTCTGACTCAGAATCACAGGCGCCGCTTTTACCTTGTTCTTTGTAAAGACACCTGCCGCAACCGCTTCCCTCTCGGAAAAAATCAGGGCCAAGTCAAGCCCTGATCCTTTCTTAATGCCTGCTGCGACCGCTGAGGCCTTAAAGCCATTTACAACGTAGCTTTCCTTTTCCATGGATGATTTGTCGGCTCCGTTTGACTTTCGTCTTTGGGTGGGGGTTTCTGGAGAAGTGTGAGGCCTCTCTCGGCCTCCAGCTTAGCGCCTTAAGCCTTATACCGTTATGCATTCCTCCCACAGCACTTTTTGTATTTCTTGCCGCTACCGCAGGGACAGGGCGCGTTCCTGCCTATCTTTTTGCCCTCTCTTTTCACCGTTTCCGGCTTTTCTCCACCGTCTCCATGGCTGAAATGCATGGCCCGTTTCTTCTTCCCGGGTGTTTCTTCCGCAGGCCTCTGTTTGAGAAGCTGGACTCGAGAGAGGGTGAACAGGGTTTCTTCCCTGATCCGATCCATGAGCTCTTCGAACAGAGCGTAACCTTCCTTCTTGTATTCCCTCAGCGGGTCCAGTTGGCCATAGCCTCTCAGCCCGATGCCTTCTTTCATGCTCTCCATATCCTGGAGATGGGAAACCCACTGATTGTCGATGATCTGAAGCAAGATCACCTTCTCTAATGAGGTTAGGTCTTCCTTGCCAAAGGCCATCTCTCGTTTCTGATGCACTTCATTGACTTGTTCTCTTATCAAATCAGACAGATCTTCCGCCTTTAAGGCCTCGAAGTTTTCCTCTCCCAAATCTTCAGGCCCTATTCTAGGCCGGAAGCCGAAAAGTCTGGTTAAGCTGTCCTTGAGCCCCTGAGTATCCCAGTCATCAGGATAGGCTTTGGGATCGATAAACCGTTCGATCAGACCATCCACCTTTTCGTCCATCATCGTTTGGATGATTTCTGCCACGCCGTCTTCAGAGAGAATATCCTTTCTCAGCGAATAGATGATCTCCCTGTG
>SMTZ1_10008180_pt1 | contig 10452 bp, 11 predicted proteins | sample DeeMarSWOR136_30_FD_25667 | JGI IMG/M metagenome (IMG submission 25667) | reverse complement strand
TAGAGCTTGCTTCAAAAAGCCGTTGCTATCTGGTTATAAATTTCAATGGCAGAAATGAGGAAATGTTTTTGCAGAAAATGTTTGGAAATGCAAAGCCATCAAAGCCAACACCTTACCAAAAAAGAATGCTTAAGCAAATCACAGGATATCAACATTAACTTTGCTCTGCTGCCTTGTCTTCATATCTTTAACAGTCAGCATTCCTGTTTTTATTTCTTCTTCACCGATAAAGATGGCTTTTTTTGCATTGATAGAATCAGCATAATTCATCTGATTCTTGATATTCCTGCCAGAAAGATCATAATCAACAGAATATTTCTTTCTTAATTTTTTAACAATCTTTAAAGCTTCTTCTTTATTCTCTTCCCCAATTATAACAATAAAATAATCAACACCCAAATCTGATTTAGGCAGCAATTCCTTTTCTTTTAGCAATAAGCTTAAGGTAGAATATCCCATTGCAAAACCAGTAGCAGGAGTTGGACTTCCTCCATATAATTCAACAAGATTGTCATATCTGCCTCCGCCAGCAATTGCTCTGAATTTTTCTTGTTTATCAAACACTTCAAAAACAGTTCCTGTGTAATAAGCCAGTCCACGAGCAACAGAAATGTCAAACTTAACAAATTTCTTGTCCAATAACTTAATAACAGATTTTAATTCTTCTAACCCTTCTTTAGCTAGTTTATTTAGTTTTAACTTCTCAATATCTTCCAGTGTTTTGCATCTTAATATCTGTTTTACTTCTTTTGGCTCTATTTTAAGAGCTTTTAATTCTCTTTCAAATTCTTCTGAAGTTATCTTTTTAACCTTATCAATAATTCTCATCAAACCTTCAAGCTGCTCTTTTTTTGCTATTCCTAATAATAATCCCTGCAGTAATTTTCTGTTATTTATCTTAACAAAGAAATCATTATCAGTTAATCCAAGGCTTGTTAAACAATTTATTGCTAAATTAATAACCTCTGCATCTGCTTCTGGCTTATCACAGCCAAATAATTCAACTGAAAGTTGATAAAACTCTCTTAATCTTCCTGCCTGAGGCCTTTCATATCTCCACATTCTTGACAATCCAAACCATTTTACAGGCTTTTGTATTGATTTCTGCTTTTCAACAAACATCCTTGCAATAGAAGGAGTTAACTCAGCTCTTAAACAAAATTGCTCATCCCCTTTTTGCTCTAAAGTAAAAACCTGTTTCTTAATCTCTTCTCCTGATTTTCTTGTTACTAACTGCAGGTCTTCAAAAGCAGGAGATTCTATTTCATTAAATCCATATCTATTTGCTGTTTTTCTTAAAGAATTAAACACTTTATTTCTGACAGCCATTTCTTCTGGATAAAAATCAGTTGTTCCAGTTGGTTTCTGAAACTGTTCTTTTATTTCTTTAACTATCTTTTTTCTTATTTCTTCTGCTTCAGGAACTTCCATTTTGCCGCCAGTTCCTGTTATTAGTCTTCTAACAGCATCTCTTACACATTCAGAAGAATTTGGATAAATGCCTCTATTTACAAGCTTTTTTATCTCTTCTACAAGTCCTATTGTCAGCCTAATTTGCATAGTTTCCATTACCATAGTAATGTAATTGTAATTACTTATATATAAATGTTTCGAAAATCTTGGATTTTCGAAGCTAAAAAATCCCTGATTTTTGCATGTTTTGTTTTATATAATTCCTTTTGTGCTTAAAATGCTGTTTTTTTGCTTAAAATCAACTGAACAAGCCATTTTCATTGCTTTTCCAAAAGCCTTGAAAATAGCTTCAATCTTGTGATGATCTGATTTTCCAGTTGCTTTTATTGCTATATTTGCTTCTAAGTTAACAGCAAATGCCTGGAAAAAATCTTCTATCAAATCAGTATCTAAGTCTCCGCAAAATCTTCTCCTGAATTCTGCTTTGTATCGAAGATAAGGCCTTCCTCCAATATCAATCGCTATTGTTGCTAATGATTCATCCATTGGAAAGATAAAATAGCCTGATCTATTGATTCCTATCTTGTTTCCTAATGCTAGTTTGAATGCTTTGCCTAATACAATGCCACAATCTTCAATTGTGTGATGTTGATCAACCTCTAAGTCTCCTTTGATATTTATTTTCAAATCAAAGTTTCCAAACTTTGAAAATGTTTCTAACATATGAGTTAAGAATCCAGTTGGGCTTTTAACTTCATATTTTCCACTTCCATCAATATTTAATTCTATGTTTATTTCTGTTTCATTTGTTTTTCTTGACAAGTATGTTTTTCTCATCTTAATCAACCCTTGATCCTCTGTCATCCATAACAAAATATTCTGGCTCTATCATTCTGTCTCTTCCATCCATCAAGTAAGCTGCAACTTCTGCTCCACTCAATCTTCCTGCTTTTTTTGCATAGAATGTTCTCTTTAACTCATCATTTTTCTCTTTACTGTAATTTCTTGCTTCTTCTTCTGTACCAAAGGTTTCAACTATATCTATTGGTGGCTCCATCCTTGGATAACTGTCCCAAAGACAAACTGCAAATTTTCCTTCTGGTGCTTTAATTCTTCCATCTATTGACATTTTTTCCTCCCTTAGCATTTGTTTAGAGCTCTCGCTAAGTCAGAGCTTTTTTTTAACTGCTGCCTATTTTACCGAATAACTCAATGGCATTCCCTCTATTGCAGTAGCTCCTAAATCATTTAGATCTCCTAACACATCAATAAGTGGTTTATCACAATCTCTTGTTGGTAATTCTAGTGTTATTTCTGACATTGTTTTTCCTTGGATTATTGTTTCTTCGCCTGCAAATAACTGGTTTTCTCTGATATAATCCAGAACTTTGTCTAAATCATCATTTTTAACATTAAGAATCACTAAATCTTTTCCTTGAGCATTTACTGCTCCTTCCAGCATCATTGCTATTCTTTCTGCTTTCTTTCTTTGCCATTCATCTAATCCTTCTCTGCAGTACAAAGAGCATTCTGAGCTCATCACAGTATCTCTAACAGTTAAACCATAATTTTTTAAGGTCTCTCCAGATTGGGATGCCTCAACAACAGCTCCAGCCAGGCCATAATATACCTTTGCTTCTGTTGCCCCGACTGATTCTATCACTGCAAGCGAGCTCCCTTCTGGAATACTTTCACCTATTTTTACTATAGGTATTCCTGCTTCAGGAACTGCGTACTTTTGTGAAAGATACCATCTTGCCAGGTAAGGGTATTCACTTGCTGCATTTGTTGATTCAGATGATTCTTTCTCTGCATAAACAATCTCAACCTTTCCAATCCCTAATCCAAGCATTTTTTCACTTCCTTTTCCTCTTAATTCCCATTCTCTTGCCCAATCATCTCCGCAAAAGAATACATCACAATAGCCAGAAGCAGCTAAAGCTGGAAGCTCCTGTGGTCTCCCAGCTGCAGCTTCTAACCAAGGAATATTGGTTACTTCTGCTGGAGCGTTTGCTCCAATGTTTTTGATGTAGATTCTAGCTCTGTCCAGTAATTCTTGTAATCCTCCTCTTTTAGGATCAACTAAAGACCCATTTGGGATTCCTATTCTGAGTTTTTTATCTTTCATTTTATTTTCCTCTGGTACCGGAAATCTTTGATTGTTTCCGAAGGAAACACCAAAAATCTATTTGATTTTTGATTTCCCAGTACCTCCGCATTTAGAGCCTGCACGGCTTTTTATGAAAATCATTTTCTTAACCTCTGTCTTATTTGGGTTCTGCACATATCCATTCCTGCATATTCAGGCTCAGCCTCGCCTCTTATCTTTGCCATAACATAAGAAATGCTTCTGCATCCGCCAAAGCAGAGTTTTTGATACTCGCAATTGTCTTTTGAGCATATTCCTCTTAGTTTTTTAATCATAGTTTCTCTGCTAAAATCAGGAGCAGAATCAATTCTTATCTGCCCGTTTTCATCAACAGTGCCTATAACTGCATCAGGCATTGATAAAAGCAGATAGCACCAGTAAACATTATCAGTTTTCATAGAAATACCTGCATACTGATTGTCAACTACAGGGCATAACGTCTTAGTTGCAACCCATGTTTCATCGTCTTGGCCGTCTAAATAATTCCACACAGATTTTCCATAGAAGTCTGGTCCAAACCAGGGCCCAAATGATATATAAGGTGACTGGTCTGTTTTGAGGGAGTCTGTTAATATCATAAGCTCCTCAAGATCAGGTTCTTTTATCAGATATTTTTGATCAATACTACTGGCATTTCCAAAAGGCATAACTCTCAAAAGATTTACTCTTTTAACACCCAATTCCTTTGCTGAGATGCAAAGTAAAGGAAGCTGCTCAAGATTCAATGGAGTAATAATTGTGAATATTTCACAATATAAGCCCTTTTCTGCACATAGCCTAATATTGCCTTTTATTTTGGAATACTGCTCAGCAGAATTTCCATTCCAGAAAAACTGTTCTTCCTCACTTCCAAATAATGTAATTTTTATTCTTTTTATCCCTCTTCCTATAATATAATCTATGAATCTAGGCTCAATAATCCTTGCATTGCTTAAAACTTTGTTTTGTCCTGCTTGAGAAATAAGATCTATAAGCTGAGGGCTTGTGGTTATTTCTTTAGGATAAATAAAAAATCTAGAATCCTTGTTAGCAGATATTATCTTTCTTGCCTTTTCAATCTCTTGTTCAAGTACGCTTGATGTATATCCATTTTCTGCTGCATAACATTGCCTGCAGTTTTGATTACAAGAGTTTCCTATATTAAGCAGATCTATATTGCTGATGAACTCGACCAGCACTTTTCAATGCTTTAACCCCAGAATTAGATCTCAAACTACCAGGAATGAACACTACCAGCACTTGCTGTGCTTTTGTCCTCATTTGATAGTTTTGATTTCATTGTAAGTAATGTAACTCATAAGTAGTATATAAACTTTTCGGTTTAAAATCAGCAAAAAATCCAAAAAATAGTCTATTTCATTACAAATGTAATGCAATTGTAATGATTTATAACAAATTTAAGAAAAAATCAATCAAATAACTCATCAAAAGTTTTCATTTTATCGCAGCAGGGAATTCCTGCTTCTTTAGCTGCTTTAACAGCCTCCTCGTTCGCAGACACAGCCAAAAATCTGGCTTCTCCTGCTTTAACAGCCTCTTTCACATGCTCATAAACAGCTGCTGCCTGGCTGTATGAAGTGCTGTTTGGACTCCCGAGATTAACATCCATAACATACAAATCATAAGGCTTTTGTGGAGCCATATCAGGTATGCTGTCTGCTGAAAGACCCATCTTCTCAAGCATCTCATCAACAGAATTAACTCTCTCCCATTCCAAATATCCTTCAAAATCTAATTGAAGTCCAAGCTCTACAAAAAATTCATCTGATTCCCCATGAAATCCTAATAAAGCTCTTTTCATATAATAATTAAATTGAAGTTGTTTTTAAATATTCGCAAATTTCTAAAACCTTTATATATAACCTATATTAAAATCATTTTATAATGACAGGGCAAATTCTATACGAAAGCACAAACAGAAATCTCACATTAGACCGGTTATTAAGAATTAAAAACGTTGATCCTGATATTAAAGGTCCTTTCACAGATCTTGTCTCTTTTACAGATGCAATTATTCAGGGACAAGCTCCTGACACAGGATTATTTGTTCCTCAGGGCTTGGTATTCCCGCAAATAACATTAGAGGAAATTGCTTCATTGAAAGGAAGACCTTTTGCAGACGCTGCTTACCTAGTCTATAGAAAATTCCTGGCAGGAGAACAGCTCTCAGACAGCAATCTAAGAAAACTTGTTGATGAAACATTTACTTTTGACTATCCTATTCGGCAATTAGATCCTTTTCATTGGCTGTTAATGCATACAATGTCTCCAACAGGAGATTTCAAAAATACAGGAGCAAGATCAAATGCAAGATTCTATAAGTCTACAAGACCTCCTGGAATAAGCTACATAAGAATAACCTCTACTTCAGGAGATACAGGAGGAGCAGTTGCATTAGCAGACCTTGGAATTCCAGGCCTTATTTCTGTTGTTTTATATCCTTTAGGAGAAAAAGGAAGAATTAGCCCTGTTCAGGAAATGATAATCAAATCTATAGGAGGTAATACGCTTGCTGTAGGGGTAGAAGAGGCTACATTTACGCCTATCCAGGATGATATAGCAAAAGTTGCTTTTGCTGATAATGAATTAAAAAGAGAATTAATGCAAAAATATCAATTTGGATTAACTTCTGGAAATTCAATTAATTGGGGAAGAGTAATGCCTCAAATTGTGCATTATGTTTATGCTTATGCTCAGGTTGCAGATAAAGCTGGAGAGCCAGTTATATTTTCAACACCATTAGGTAATATGGGCCATGGTTATGCAGGAGAAATGGCAAGAAGAATGGGGCTGCCTATATTTTCTGTATGGCCTACAAATGAAAATGATCCATTCCCAAGATATATGGATTCAGGAATTTACAAACCTCTAACAACAGAAGAAGCTAAAGCGTGCAAATCATGTTCAATGAATGTCAGAAATCCAAGCAATCTGGCAAGATTATTTTATTCTTTTGACGGACAGGCTGATAAAGACGGAAATGTAAATAAATATCCTGATCGTGAAAAAATAAAACAACACATCTATTCTCCAAGAGTTTCATCTGAAGAAGAAGATCAGACAATAGTTGATGTCTTCAGGCTCTCTGGAGAAAAGATTATAATAGAGCCTCATGGAGCATGTGGTGTTAATGGTTTATGGCAGGCCAGAGAAGCTAAAGTTATTCCTCCGGATGTTAAATGCGTAACTCAGATAACAGCAAATCCTTATAAATTCAAAGGCCATGTAGAAGGTTTATTGCATAGAGCAGGATTTACAAGTGTAGAAATACCAAAGCCAAAAGCATATAAATGGTTTGATAAAAGGCCTCAAAAAGGAATAACAATGCCATTCAGCTATGAGCATTTCAGAGATCTGCTTCTCGACATAGCAAAAAATCCTGATAACTACAATATGATGCATTAAATTTTTATAGTGATTCTAATTAAGGATTTTTATGAATCAAGTCACTATCAGCAACCCAGAACAATTAAAGAAAAAAATAACCAAATTAAAAAAACAAGGTGTTAACGGCTTTCATGTAGTTGCTGACTTTGACAGGACATTAACAAAAGCCTACATTAATGGTGAAACACATACTTCTTATGAGCTTCTAAGAAAAGGAAAATATCTTACTTCTGATTATTCTCCTAGATCATATGCTCTTTTTTATGAATATTATCCAATTGAAATCTCAGAAACAACACCTTTAGAAGAAAAAAGCAAGAAAATGACAGAATGGTGGACAAAACATTATGATCTTAATATTGAATGTGGTTTAAGTCTTGATGTAATAAAAGAAATTGTTAAGAAAAACAAAATCCAATTAAGACAAGGAGCAGAAGAATTATTAGATTTATTAGCAAAAAACAACATTCCTATTCTAATATTCTCTGCAGGATTAGGAGATGTAATCAAAGAATATCTAAAATCAGTAAATAAATTAACAAAAAATGTTCATATTATATCTAATTTCTTCAAATTTGACAAAAAAGGAAAAGCAGTAAGCTATACAAAACCATTAATTCACACATTTAATAAAAACGAAATCCAGGTAAAACATCATAAATATCAAAATGAAGTAATAAAAAGAAAAAATGTAATCTTATTAGGAGATGATTTAGGAGATCTAGGGATGACAAAAGGTATAGAACATGATACTATAATCAAGATTGGCTTTCTAAATCACCATGTAGAAAAATTCATTGATAAATTCTCAGAAGCATTTGATGCAGTAATCTTACATGACGGCACAATGGATTATGTGAATAAATTAGTAAAAGAAATTCTATAAAATGATATTATTATTTATAGGAAAGTTTACATTTGGGTGTCTACAAAATGCAAAGATTTATATATGTAGACACCTAATATAATATTATGTTTGTAGAAATAAGAAAAAGAGGCAAAAACAAGAAGTACTACTTAGTTCATTCTTATAGAGTAGGAGATAAAGTTAAGAGAATCTCAAGATATCTTGGCTCTAACCTGTCTGAGAAAGAGCTGGAGAGATTAAAATCAAGAGCAGAAAAAATAATCTTAGAGCAAGTTAAAGAAAAAAGTATATTTGAATTTGAACTTAGCAAACAACAGATTGAACAGTACAAAAAACTTGAAAAACCTATAAAGGTTGGCCATCTTCAGAAACTAAACTGGCTGAGGTTTACTGAGAATTTTACATATAACACCAACGCTATTGAAGGCTCAACTGTAGCGCTAGATGAAGCAAAAGACCTCATAGAACATAAAGAGAATCCCTGTGATGCTGATGAAATAGAAACCTTAGGTGTTGCAAAGGCGGTTGACTACATAAGAAAGACCAAATCGAAGTTAGATGTTTCCTTAATAAAGAAGCTGCATTTTCTTTGCTTTGAAAAAACAAAGACCTTTGCTGGAAAACTTAGAAATGTTGAGGTTGTTATAAAAGATAGGCAAGGCAACATAGTCCATCAAGGAGCTCTTTCAGTTATAGTACATAAGCTTCTTATGAACCTTGCTAAATGGTATGAAAAGCACAAGAACAAATATCCTCCTCTGCTTTTAGCAGCCTTAGCCCATAATGAATTTGAGAACATACATCCTTTCCAAGATGGAAACGGAAGGGTTGGTAGGTTGCTCCTTAACTATGTTCTTCTAAAACATAATTATCCTCCAATAAACATCAGATTCAAGGACAGGCAGAAATATTATCAAGTTCTCCAAATATTCGAGAAAAAGAATGATATAAAGCCCACCCTAAAATTCTTGATATCACAATATAAGAAACAATACAAGCAGGTGTCTACGTCCTAACTTTGTAGACACCCAAAGGAAGTCCTAATGCTAGAATAGGTCATTCTTTTTTAAATCTAAAAATCTTGATATATTAAGAAAAAAATATTGCTAAGCCTTCAAATTCTTATCCTCATATTTGCAGTATTTAACAACAGGACACTTAAAACAAAGCGGTTTTCTTTTGATGCAAATAGTCTGCCCGTGGACAACTAAAAGTTCATTAACAATTAACCAATATTTTCTGGGAATTTTTTCCTTCAAGTCTTTCCATATTTTCTTAGCGTCAGTCTCTTTTGTCCATCCAAGCCTATGAGCAACAACAGCAACATGAGTATCAATAGGAATTTCAGGAATATTAAAAGCATAAACCAAAACGCAGCAGCCAACCTTATGCCCAACACCAGGCAGCTTCATTAATTCATCCAAGTCAGAAGGGACTTTTCCTTTATAATCTTTAAGAATCCTCTTTGCAGTATTGATAATATACTTTGTTTTCTGGTTAAAATAAACAGTTCTTTTGATTATCTTCTTAACAACCCCGGGATCAGCTTTAGACAAAGCCCTCAAACTCCTGTACTTCCTGAACAATTCCTTTGTAACAGGAATTGTAGCAGCATCATTAGCTCTTGCAGATAATATTGTTGAAATTAGAATCTTCCAAGCTGGATAACTCCTAAAAGAACCAAGCATAGAAATACCCTGCTGCTTTGCAAGAATCTTCAAAACTCTGTCAATATTCTTAATCATTTTCCCAAATTTTTGCCAGCCAAAATAAATTAAAGCAAAAATTTGGGCCCAAAGCGTTTTGAGCCCCAAAATTTGCTTTCTATCAACCTGATAGCAAATTTTGGGGTTAAAATATATAAAGCTTTTCAACATACTGCTGAAAATGAGGGTGGAATTAGACAATTTACTAAAACAATTAGAACCATTTAGAAGAGAATTTAGAAATGTCAGTAGAGAAACAGGTATGTTTCTAAATCAATTAATAAAAAAATACAAACCAAAAAACATCTTAGAGATAGGAATGTCAAACGGCTACTCAGCAATATGGCTGGCATCAGCTGCAGAAGAAATCAATGCAAAAGCCGCAGCTATAGAAATAGATGAAAATAAAATAAGTCTGGCAAAAGAAAATTTCAAGAGAGCGGCTCTAAAAAACATAAATATAATCCATGGTGCAGCATTGGAAATAATACCAAAGCTCAAAGAAAAATATGATTTCATCTTTATTGATGCAGTAAAAAGTGAATACTTAAAATACTTAAGATTATTGATCCCAAAACTGAATAAACCAGCAGTAATAACAGCGCATAACGTTATTTCCTGGAAACATAAAATGTTGGACTATTTAGAATTTGTAAAACAATTCAAAACAAAAACATATAAAGAATTAGATTTAGAAGTAACTTATTTCCATTGATACTGCCTTTCAACAGAACTGTGCAGTCTAAACTTTCTTTTGCATTCAGAAATCTTATTTCCTAATATCTTAATCTTATTCAGCTCATATACACCCATCTTAGCTTCTGAACAATAAACCAAATAGCCAACTTTGCTGGCATCAATGCCCATTACTTCTAAACCAACCCTGTCTGCTGCTAAAAAATCAGCACTAACAATACAGGTCTTGACAT
>SMTZ1_10020654_pt1 | contig 10454 bp, 9 predicted proteins | sample DeeMarSWOR136_30_FD_25667 | JGI IMG/M metagenome (IMG submission 25667) | reverse complement strand
ATAATAACACCTTATAAGGTGGATTTCAATATAAAAATACAGAAAATGTAAAAAATTATTTAAAAATTTACTTCTGCAATTTTTCGCTCAAAAAACAACTCATTTTCCCACTAACCGGACTTCACGGTAAAAAAGGTGTGATTTTTATGTAAGAATTGGCTAAAATAATGAAATCAAATGGCAAAATTCAAACTAAACAATGAGTTCAAACCGGCCGGCGACCAGCCACAAGCCATAGAACGGCTCGTAGAAGGACTGCACGCAGGCAAAAAGTTCCAGACGCTGATGGGCGTTACCGGCAGCGGCAAAACATTTACTATGGCTAACGTCATAGCTCAACACAATCTGCCGAGTCTTGTCATCTCCCACAATAAGACATTGGCCGCCCAGCTTTATGAGGAATTCAAGGAGCTGTTTCCGGAAAACGCCGTTGAATATTTTGTCAGCTATTACGATTACTATCAGCCGGAAGCATACATTCCCCAGCGGGACATATACATAGAAAAGGACGCCTCGAAAAATAATGACCTTGACCGGCTCCGTCTTTCAACTACTACCAGCCTTTCAGCGAGAGATGATTGTATTATTGTTGCTTCCGTCTCCTGCATTTTCGGTCTTGGCTCGCCCGAAGATTATAAAGCCAGCGTCGTTGCCGTCCGCACCGGCGAGCACTGCAACAGAAATGAGCTACTTGGCAGATTAGCTGACATCCAGTACACCAGGAATGACATCGATTTCGACCGGGGAACGTTCAGAGTTCGCGGCGATGTAGTCGAGCTGCATCCTTCCTATGAATCTTTTGCAGTTCGCATCGAATTCTTCGGCGACGAAATAGAAAAGATAAGCTATATAAATCCCATATCAGCAGAAATCCTTGCCGTGGAAGAACAGCTCTTTATATATCCTGCCCAGCATTACATTATGCCGTCCGACAGAATCGGCTCTGCGGTAGATGGCATAAAGGTTGAACTGCAACAGCGATTGGCTGAGCTGCGAGGCCAGGGCAAACTATTGGAAGCTCAACGGTTACAGGCACGAACGATGTACGATATTGAAATGATGCAAGAGGTCGGCTATTGCAGCGGGATTGAGAATTATGCCAGACATTTGGCCGGCCTGCCACCTGGTGCCAGACCTTATACGCTGATTGACTATTTCCCGGAAGATTTTCTTTTATTTATCGACGAATCCCACGTTACCATTCCACAGTTGCGTGCGATGTGGGCCGGGGACAGACACAGAAAAGAGACGCTGATTGAACACGGTTTCAGGTTGCCAAGCGCATTAGATAACAGGCCATTGCGATTTGAGGAATTTCAGGAAAGCTGGGCCAGAGTCGTCTTTGTCTCTGCCACGCCCGGGCCGTTCGAAATGGAAAAATGTGATGATGAGGTTGTCGAACAAATCATCAGGCCGACCGGACTTATAGATCCTGAAATCTTTGTACATCCGGCCGGCAATCAGATTCCGCACCTTTTAGGTGAGATTGAAAAACGGGTGAAAGCTGGGGAACGAACGCTCGTTACAACGCTGACAAAAAGGATGGCCGAAGACCTGGCCGGTTTCATCACAAAGAGAGGTTTCAAATGTCGTTATCTGCACAGCGAAATCGATACCCTCGAAAGAATCGAGATACTGCGGGCTTTGCGCCACGGCGAATTTGATGTGCTGGTAGGGGTGAACCTGCTGCGGGAAGGCCTGGACTTGCCGGAGGTTTCAGCCGTCGCAATCCTTGATGCAGACAAGGAAGGTTTTTTGCGAAGTCAGACCTCGCTGGTACAAACGATTGGCAGAACCGCACGAAATATTAACGCCACGGTTTTTTTGTATGCCGATACGGTTACGCCCTCGATGCAAAAAGCTATTGACGAAACGAATAGACGCCGTAAAATTCAGCTAAGGTACAACAAAGAGCATGGTATTACACCCGAAACGATAAAAAAGGAAATCCGTAAAAGTCTGACCGAGCAGATAAAAGCAAGGCAGACTGCCCGTAAGGCGGTGCGTTTCGGCGATTCGGAGTACGAAAAGGTTGAATTGGCTTCTCAAATTGAGAAAGAAATGCTTGAAGCGGCCCGGAGCCTGGACTTTGAGCGGGCTGCTTTCCTGCGGGACCAGTTGCGGGAGCTGAAAGAGCTGCCGGAACTGGTTCTCATCGAGTCAAGTAAAAAGAGAATAATGAAGACAAAAGAAAGTAAGCAAAGAAGAAAAAATAAAACTCGGCGAACTATGCAGTAAGAGCTAAAATCAGGATAATCTGTACTAAGAACCTATATCAAAATTAACGAAAACAGCGTTTTTAATACTATTAGTAGTGATTTTAACTCTTTTTGTTAGAGGCTCTAAATAATTCGAGCAGAATAAAATGAAGCAGCGGATTTGTATCGACACTTTGGAGCTGGTGTTCATGCCGAAAATTATGCACTTGTTTGTGTTAGCCATTTATGCTAATATGGTTATGAATTATCCAACCCGTAGAACGTGGTTTTTTCATGAGGAAATTACGGTTATATCTTGATTCATCAATATTGGGCTGGTCATTAAATCATAGCAATCCTTCCCGCTTTGCTGAGGCCAACCTGCTTTTACAGCAGATTGCTGATGGAAGGTTTATTGGGATTTACTCCTGGGTTAGCCAGCAGGAGATAGAAGCTGCGCCGAAGCGTATTGCCAAAAAGTTATGGCAAAAAGTCGAGAAAGCAAAACTAAAGCCAGTCACGAACCGTTTGAGCAAGCAGGCGAACGAACTTGCACAAACTTATTGTGACAAAAAAATTGTACCTTCCAATTTCAAAGCTGATGCTCTTCATATTGCCATTGCAACCCTCTGGAAAGCTGATGCATTGGTAAGTTACAATTTTGAACACATTGTGAGTCTTGAAACTATGGTTGCTGTGAACGAGGTAAACAAAGCACTTAATCTGGGTGATATTTTTCTCTGCCAGCCTCAGGAGGTAATAATCAGTGGAAATTAAAGAAAAGATATTTCCATGTTTGAATTGTGGCTCTGACACGGGTTGCCCGAATAAGCTAATATGCGATAAGTGCAGAGTATTACGAAGACAAAAACCGACTCCAATTCGTGGCCGGAAGATTGCGCGCAAAAAGAGCCGGCTTCGGATGAGCTAAGCAAAAGGTAAAAGAATGAAAAAACTTAACATTGCAAAAGCCAGGCCTCTTATTCTAATGGCAATCGAAGAAGACCTCGGAGCCGGTGACGTGACGAGCGAGATTCTCTTTAAAGAAGAGACTGTCGCCAAAGCAAATATCATCTCACGTGAGGAAATAATTGTATGCGGAATGGAAATAAGCCGGGAGATTCTCAAATGCTATGACGAAAGACTCAAGTTGAAAGTGCGTGTAAATGACGGTGAATCAACTCACGTTGGAAGCAAACTTGCAACAATCGAAGGGCCTTTACGTTCTATGCTCACCGCCGAGCGGGTTATGCTCAATTTTCTCCAGCGCCTTAGCGGAATAGCAACGACAACGGGCAAATACGTTCGGGCAATTCAGGGCACAAAGGCAAAGATATACGATACTCGAAAAACAATGCCCGGCTGGGACTATATGACGGCATCCTGATTAAAGATAACCATCTGGCCCAGTTGGGCAGGAATTTCCAGCCGAAACTGCGTAAAATAATTTGTAAAGCCAAAAAGGTAAAAGGCGTCAAATTCGTCGCCGTAGAGGTTGACCACGTCGATGACCAGCTCAATTACGTGCTGGAGGTTCCTGGCATTGACATTGTTCTGCTCGACAATATGGGCCAGTGGCAGTTAAAACACGCCGTGGATATGCGAAACAAAATGTGCGGCAAAAACAAAAAGCCGTTGCTCGAGGCCTCAGGCAACATAACATTAGACAGCGTTTCAGCCATCGCCCAGTGCGGCATCGACAGAATCGCCGTAGGCGCAATCACTCATTCGGCAAGAGCCGTTGATATCGGACTCGACAGGTAATTAAAGTTATGCCAATAACCGACCTGCCCAGCTACGGCTCGGGCCTTCGCCGAGATGAGCTGGACCCAGACAAGATAAAGGCGAATCTGAGAACCAAACGTATCGGCAGAAAAATCCTGGTCTATAATCGCACATCAAGCACACAGACAATCGCCGCTGAATACGCAAAGAATAAACAAAACGACGGCCTTGTAATTTTCTCTGAAGAACAAACCGCAGGCAGAGGCAGAGCCGACAATAAATGGCACAGCAGCCGTTCAGACAGTATTCTTTGTTCGATTGTTTTAATTGATAGCAGATTGAATTCTGAGCTGCTCTCGCTGACCTGTGCAGTAGCGGTCGCCGAAGCCATCGGCAAATCAGCCAAAGGCGAGGCAAAAATCAAATGGCCTAACGATATAATGCTGAACGGCAAAAAGGTGGCCGGGATCCTCCTCGAATCAAAAACAGATAACAGCGGCAATACCTGCATTATTGGCATTGGAATAAACTGCCACCAAAAAAAGGATTCTTTTGGTCTCGAATTACAATCAATCGCGACAAGTATCGACATCGAAAGTCATTCAATATCCGACCGTATCTGGCTGGCCAAAAGACTGCTTACTTCAATGGAGCACTGGCTCAAAGTGGCAGCCCAAGCGAGCGAAAAAGTAATAGACCAATGGCGTGAACTGAGCGTTCAGTTGGGCCATAGAGTGAAGCTTATCTATAACAGCCGGGAATTTTCCGGCAATTGTATCGGAATCGACCCTGAAAAGGGCCTAATCCTCCAATTAGACACCGGCGGGGTAAGAATGTTCGACGCTGGTCATACCACTATCGTTAAATAGTAACGTAATATATTTGCAAGCATTATGGAGCGTTTTTACGTTAGACCCTGCTCAGTCTGCCACAAAAAGCAAACATTAGGTTTCGTTTTTTGTCCTTTTACGTTATATTATTGATTTATGTAGACGTAGATTATTTAAATGGAAAGGGCTAAAATTATGTTAAGAAATGAATGGATTAAACGGTCGCTTGTAGTTTGTTTGGGATTGGTGGTTTGTTTACCTGCTGCCTTTTCGATCGAGCAGGTCAATAAAGAATCAGCAGATTTCTTAAAAGCCGACAAGCAGGACATACAACAGTGGCGTGAAATGAAATTCGGTCTGTTTATCCACTGGGGGCCGGTCAGTCTGAAAGGCACGGAAATCGGCTGGTCCCGTGGTGGTGAACGGCGGGGACGAAAAGACAAATCTACAGGCTCAATCCCAGTAGAGATTTATGACAATCTCTACAAGCAATTCAATCCTGTCAAGTTCGATGCAGACGAATGGGTACAAATCGCCAAAGATGCCGGTATGAAGTACCTCGTATTCACGAGCAAACACCACGATGGCTTTTCGATGTTCGACAGTAAACTGACCGATTATAAGATTAGCAACTCGCCGTTTAAGCGCGATGTCGTGAAAGAATTAGCCGATGCCTGCCACAAGGCCGGATTAAAGCTCGGCTACTATTACTCCCCACCTGACTGGTATCATCCGGACTATCGAACGGAAAATCATTCCCGCTACATCAAGTTTCTGCATGGCCAGCTTCGTGAGATTTGCAGCAACTACGGCAAGATTGATATCATCTGGTTCGATGGTCTCGGCGGCAAGGCAGAAGACTGGGATTCGGAGAACCTGTTCAGGATGATTCGTCGGCTCCAGCCCCACGTTATCATCAACAACAGGGCGGGCTTACCTGCCGACCACGACACGCCGGAACAGAGAATCGGCAGATTCCAGAACGACCGTCCCTGGGAGACCTGCATGACAATCTGCCGGCAGTGGGCCTGGAAACCCAACGACCAGATGAAATCTCTGAAGCAGTGTATAGATACTCTTGTACGCGTGGTCGGAGGGGACGGCAATCTCCTGTTCAATGTCGGGCCTATGCCGGACGGCCTAATAGAGCCGAGACAGGTTACACGACTTAAAGAAATGGGAAATTGGCTGGACAAGTATGGCCGAAGCATTTACGCCACGCGCGGCGGACCTTTTAAGCCAGGCGACTGGGGCGCCAGCACATATAAGGTCAATACTATTTACATCCACGTTCTGAATTGGGACGAGGACACCCTTACGTTGCCGCCTATCCCAAAGAAAATCATCACAAGCTCTGTTATGACCGGCGGTGCTGCGACTGTCAGGCAGACTGCACTGGCCGTCGAAATCTCTGTAACGGAAGCATATCGGAAGGAACTCGACACAATCATTGTTCTGCAGCTTGACGGCCCTGCGAAAGGAATCACTCCACGTTGAGGTCTATGTTAGGCCTTCTGTAAAATTCAGGGGTTTAGAATTCAAGGCCGGCTCGGCTGCACTGAGGACGCTCGGAGTTTGAGTTTGACGGTAAAAAGGATTTGGGATAAGCTGGGACTTCAATAGGTAGTAACAAATTGTGACCACAAGCTTGGGTGGACGTTGATATCCCCCGTATGCTTTTATCGGGCAGTGAGTCCTGAGATGGAAGGCAAAACGATGAGAGCGAATAAAAACAAGAACTATCAACAAAAAGTGAAATATTCATTTCTGAAGATTTTAACCGGTTCCGATTTATCCCGGCGGCGATTACCCTTTATGGTTGTTGAAAGTATAAATCCTGGCCCGATAGTCTGGCTTACCGGCTGTATTCACGGCGATGAAGTAACCGGCATAGTTACGATTCAAGAGGTCTTCAAAAAGATAAAAAAGCAACCTATGCGTAAAGGAGCTCTTTACGCTTTTCCTTTAATGAATCCGATTGGGTTTGAAGCAGCATCGCGAAATATCACCATAAGCAGAGAGGACCTGAACCGCTCCTTTCCGGGCAGTAAAAATGGTTCTTTGGCGGAAAGAATAGCGGATAAGATATTTACCACCATAGAACAAACAAAACCGACTTTGGTCCTGGACCTTCATAATGACTGGATGAAGTCAATACCTTATACGATAATAGACCCGGAACCAAAGCAAGCCGATAAGCAAGCATACGAAAAAGCTAAAACAGCTGCTGAAAAATCCGGCTTTTTAGTTGTCCTTGATACAGAAGAGATTCGCAAATCTTTCTCTTATAGCCTGCTTGAACACAATATCCCCGCTTTAACAATTGAACTGGGAGAGTCGTACGTTGTCAATGAGACGAACGTAGAGTATGGGATGAAATCTATTTTAGGAATTTTAGCTTATCTGGGAATGATTGAAAGTGAAGACGAACCTTTTAGATTTAAGTTGCCGGAAAATGTCGAAGGCAAATCTTTGAGGTTTTCAAAAGGACCAATTAGTTCAGACAGCGGCATAATCCGATTTTTCGCTCAACCCGGAGAAATGGTCAAAAAAGGCCGGGCGATAGCTAAAATATATAATACCTTTGGAAAATTACAGGACACTGTTGTCTGTTTGCATGACGGGATAGTTTTAGGGCATTCGGATTCATCCGTAGCTTATCCCGGCGCACCGATAATGGCCTTCGGAGTTATATAACAATATCAAAAAATAACAAATGCCTAAACATCAAAGCAGCAATCTGTTCGAGCAAGAGATTGAGCAGACGACCTGTCAGCATATTATTCGCGTGGCGTTTGAGTCGGCGGCGGATAGGGAGTTCGACTACTTTGTGCCGGATGAAATCTGGCCGGTTGAAGTGGGGCAGAGGGTCGAAGTGCCGTTCGGGAGAAAGGACAAACACGAAGCTGGTTTTTGTACCCAGTCAGATGTCCGGTCTGAAGAGTCTTTTATCGCACGCGGTGCCGGGAGGAAGCTAAAAAGAGTAACCAAGGTAATCGATAAAGAGCCGTTGTTGGATTCCGAGCTGATGGAATTGGCACGGTGGATAAGCAGTTATTATGTTTGTGCGCTGGGTCAGGTTTTGGCTGCGATGGTGCCGTCGGCGGTGAAAAGGGGAGCCGGTGTTAAAACACAAAGATATGTTTACCTGAAAGTCGGCGCTGCTAATATTGAAAAAACCATCGACGAGCTGAAGGGCAAAAAACAAAAGCACATTGTCAAATTCTTAGACGGCAGGGGAGCTTCGAGTGCAAGTGACGCTTTGGAACTGCGGAATTTATTAGAAGCGGTCGGTTGCGGGAATGAGCCGATAAAGAGATTGGCGGAAAAACAAATCGTTAAAATAGCACGCAAGACAATATTGAAGTCTTTACCTGCCATTCCCAAAGGGATGTCAATAAAATCAGAACAGGTAATCCTCAATGATGACCAGCGAAAGGCATTGGCCCATTTTGAAACTGTGATAGAATCAGGCGAATTCGGCGTTACGCTTTTATACGGCGTTACCGACAGCGGCAAAACCGAGCTTTATATGAGGGCTATCGAGGCGGTTTTGCGAAAAGGGGCAGGCGCTATTGTACTGCTGCCTGAAATCGCTCTTACTGCCCAGACTGTTCAGCGATTTAATGAGAGGTTCAAAAAAATCGCTGTGATGCATTCGGGCTTAACCGCCGCCCAGCGTAACGTGCAGTGGCAAAAGATAAAATCAGGCCAAGCCGACGTGGTTATAGGTGCTCGCTCGGCGGTCTTTGCGCCGCTTCCGAGGCTCGGTCTTATCGTTGTTGACGAAGAGCATGAGCCAAGCTACAAGCAGGACACCGCCCCGCGGTACAACGGCAGAGATGTAGCAATAAAACGGGCGCAATTAGCAAATGCACATTGTATTTTGGGCAGTGCCACGCCGTCATTGGAGATGTTGTCTAATTGTCAAAGTAAAAAATATTTTACCCTGGTACGTTTGCCCAAAAGGGTGATGGACTTACCTATGCCCCAGATGAAACTTGTTGATTTGCGCCAGGGCCGGGTAACGCAAAAAGGTATTAATCTGATAAGTGAGCCGTTGGCCGAGCGTCTGCAAGAGACACTTGCGAAAAAGGAGCAGGCGATTTTGCTTTTGAACAGGCGCGGTTACAGTAATTTTGTGTTCTGTCCATCCTGTAAGCATACGCTGCACTGCCGCAACTGCGATGTGACGCTGACTTTTCATAAGTCAAAGTTTAGCCGCCAAGAGCGAATGCGAACGGTTACGGGAAAACACATCAATTATGGTTATGCAATCTGTCATTATTGTCTGGCCCAGACGCTTGTGCCTGAAAAATGTCCTCTATGCGGCGGCGGATTTGCAATGATAGGGCTTGGCTCGCAACGGCTCGAAGAGGAATTAGCTAAAAAGTTTCCACTGGCTCGAGTATCGAGGATAGACAGCGACTCTATGGCAAGCAGAGATTATTATCGTCTTTTGAGAGACTTCGGCGAAGGTCGAATCGATATATTAGCCGGCACGCAGATGTTGGCTAAGGGTCTGCATTTTCCGAATGTAACATTAGTAGGTATTATCAGTGCCGATACATCGCTTTATCTGCCGGATTTTAGAGCGAATGAACGAACCTTCCAATTGATTTCTCAAGTTGCCGGTCGGGCGGGGCGCTCCGTGAAAAAGGGTATGGTTTTCGTCCAAACATTTCTACCGAATCAGCCGGCAATACAGTTTGCCGTCAGCGGAGACTTCAACGGCTTTGTCAAAGAGGAATTAAAGCACCGCAAGGCCTGCAATTTGCCACCGTTTTGGCGATTGGCGGTTATCGTTATGCGGGACTGGAATTTTGATAAACTTGACGTCGCCTGCAAACAAATGCGCCAGAGAATAGACCGGATTATCGAACGGGAAAGACTTAAAGCTACAATTCGCGGGCCGATGCCGGCGGTGATAAGTCGGATACAGCGTTTTCACAGGATGCAGATAATTATTCAGGCCCCCCAAGCGGCAACCGTCCAGCAGTTGTTCGCCGGTTTGCGGGCAGTGGGACCTATTAGGCCGATGGTTAAAGTCGCTATAGATATAGATCCTGTAAATTTATTGTAGCTTGCAATATGAGAGCTGATGTGCTATTTTACTGGCGGGGAGTAGCTCAGTTTGGCCAGAGCGCTGCGTTCGGGACGCAGAGGTCGCAGGTTCAAATCCTGTCTCCCCGATTGATTTAACCTCTTTTGTCACAATCGGTTTAATTCCGTTTTGATTGGAATTCGGTTTACCGATTGGACCGGCTCTCATCACCGCATGCGTGGTGTTCGGACCGGGCAGTTTGTTAATCAGTTCCAACGTCGGAGCCAATCATGGATACGAATTGCTATGGCTGCTTATCCTGACCGGTGTCCTGATGGGCACGTATATGACAATGGCCGCGCGAATTGGCGTTGTGGGTGGTGCCACACCCTGTACACTGGTCGCCGGGCGTTTGGGTCGGCCAATTGCTGCCGTAATCGGAATCAATCTCTGTCTTATTTGCACGGCCTTCCAATTTTCAAACAACTTAGCTGTGGCCGCTGCTGCGGATGCCCTCGGTGTTGCCCGTATCTTTGGAAACCCGAACGAAATGACCGAGCGCGCCAGAGGTCTTATAAATAGCGGCGTCCTGCTGGCGTTCAATGCGGCAATAATTGTTCTGGTCTTCACATTGAAACAGGTATATCGCACCTTGGA
>SMTZ1_10008176_pt1 | contig 10454 bp, 8 predicted proteins | sample DeeMarSWOR136_30_FD_25667 | JGI IMG/M metagenome (IMG submission 25667) | reverse complement strand
CAAACTCGGGATCAGATTTACTATCATCAAGATGCGCGAACGAGTGCAAAGTTACTCTGTTGCAATCAACCTTCTGGGCAAGCCAGCGAATATTCTTCACCATCTTCCTAAGAACACCAGACTTGTTCTCTTCATCCTCTTCTTCTGAATGGATCCAAACATGCAATGACTCCCCAATCTCTGTCCGGTCCGCTGGATTGGACTCGTTTAGACTATACCAGAAGCTTTCCAAGTGAAGCATTAGGAAACGCAATCTTTTCACCTTGATAAATTGACTAAAACCTCTCACCATTTGAAGGAATTGTAGTTCCTTCCTCATCTTCTTCATCATTATCAGATATCTTCTCGATCTTCTCAAAGATAACGGTGGGTCCTCCAATTGGTTGGTGTAACTCTTCAGCCAAATAGGGAGGCCCTCTCGGAATTGCTTTACCATGGACCCATATTGTGTTTGAAGGGATGATCTTATCCTTGGGAACAACAGAGTTTGCACCCACAATCACATTGTCGCCAATATCAGCCCCTGGCAGAATTACTGCGTTTGCACCAACTGTAACATTGTTACCAAGCCGTACTGTTTTGAGATAGAGTCGTCTACCCTCATACACATGACCACTCATAATGGCATCATAGCCAAAGAAGCAATTATCACCAATAATTGTCCTCTCAGGGTTGAAGAGTCGACCATTGCCCACAATGGAGTTTTTGCCAATCTTTGCACCAAATGCTTGATGACGTGGTTTAGTATCAAAGAAGATGCTGAAGAATCCAGCAAAGTACGGGTATAGAATATAATAGACCTCGAAGTACTCATACAATAACCAGGCTTCCGATTCTGCTTCATAGTAACCATCTTCAAGGAAAGGTAAGCCCTTCTGTGAAAGTTTAAAGAAAACCATTAGAAAAGCTAGGAAAACTGCGTAGCAAATTAGGGCTAGGGGCACAAAGAGTATTATCAACCACCAATAGTCTAGAGCAAATCCAGGAATCCATTGGGAGAAGTTCTCGATGACAAAATTGTGAATGAACGAGAAAGGCCAGATCGTGTCAAGGAAAGTAGTGAAGTTCTGAACAACAATTGCGAAAAGCAGGATTGCAGGAATAGCAGCCAAAGTAAGACTAATCATTATGGAAATTATGAGATACATTGAGTAAGCTATGGATCTGGCTTTCATTATTTACCTTCCAAAGGTTTTCTAGGGTTGTTGATTTTACTTTGTATTATAACTATATGGCTATGCAAAGACCACTCAGAAAGAGATATAGACACTAAATTGAGGATTTGAGTAATACCATGGAGCATCTGAATGATGACATATGACGTGATTATCGCTGGGACTGGACCTGCAGGACTTATGACTGCGGAGTGGACTGCAAAATATGGTCTAAAGACACTAGTCCTAGAGAAACGCGAGAGTGTCACACACTCACTCATGGGAGAGTTGGTCACTGATAAAGCATTGAAATTCTTGAGAGTCAGACCAGACTCGGACTATATCGGGAACAAGTACAATTCAATTGTGGGAGAGAGTTTGGACACTGGAGCCAATATTGTCGTTGATCGGAGCCTGCTTGGTAATTCGTATCTCTTCGATGAAGACAAATGCCAGGAACTCATGCGAGACCGCGCACTTTCAGATGATGCAGAGTTCAGATATAGATCACGAGTGAATTCGGTCATAAAAGAGAAGGGTTCTGTAGTTGGTGTGAATTTCAATCAGAGTGGGAAGGAACATGGTAGGCTGACTGTGGGTGCTGATGGTTCATTCAGTCGTGTTTCAGAAACCGCGGGTTTCAAGCATCCAAAGTGGCTACTTAGCTATGGGTATCGATTCAAACTTAAGAACTGTAAAGGAATAGACCCTGATGTAGCATATTTCTTTGTAGGAAAAGATGTTGGCCTCGGTTATCTCTGGTTGTATCCGAGATCTGAAACTGAGATTAATCTTGGAATAGGACGTGTACCATCATCAAAAGCGAACTGGCATTCACTCCCTCCAATGCAGGATGTACTTCGGAAGTACATGAAGACTCATCCTGAAACTCAAAATGCAAAGATTTCAGCAGTGAATGGTGGTGTTGTCCCCTGCGCAGGTATCATTCCCAAATTCACTGATGCTGGAGTTGCACTCTGTGGAAACTCAGCAGGACAGGTATCATCAATTGTTGGTGGGGGAGTCACGACTTGTTTTCATGCAGGGCAGGTTCTTGCAAAACATGCAAAACGAATGGTGGATGAAGAAGATTTCTCAGAGAAGAGTGTTGGAAAATACGAGAGAGAGTATAGAAAGACCAAATTAGCCTCTAACATCATGAACACGGGCAAAGGTATGTGGGCGGTTTCCAAATACAGTATGTTCAACGACCCAGTAGCTGCTGCAGAAATCGTGCTAAATCAACTCGATGCCAAGACTCTGAACGAACTGATTCAGGGTCATGCAAGTGTTGGCACATTGATGACGCTTATGACAGACTTCTTACCGATGGTAGCCAAGATTGGGGCAGGATATCTTCGAGCCATCGCTGTGAGCGGCCTTTAAAAAAAGTGAGAGAGAATCACGGAGAAGAAGCAGGGGACACCCCCTGCGCCACCCTGCTTCGTGGCCGATGGGTTCCACCGGCATGCCCTGTACCATGCCCGTTGTGGATTACCGTGAAGCATCCACCCGGAGTTAGCAGCGGACAGCTGCTGACGAATCATATAACTAAGTGCATATATATATCGTGTGGTTGTATACAGTCATAAAGTTAGTAAAACATGGAACTTTTTAGTGCTGCTCATAAATGAGTAAAGAGGGACACTTAATGTCGCAAGATGATGGTATTTCAAAAGCCCTTGAACTATGCGGATTCATGATTGGCGACAGACAGGAATCCCGTTCAATGAATCTACTAAGCGTAATTCTCAAACTTCAGAACGATCCACCTATTCCTCTTTCATTTGCGGAGATCTATGATCAGTTGTCAGTGGAGGACACAGAAACAAAGCTATCAAAGACATGGGTCCACAGAGTGCTTAAGTCCTTAGTTGAAGCTCAGCTTGTACGAGTGGAGAACCCATCAGCACACCGCAAGAGGTACATTGCTGATGTGAATACAGTGATGGCGGGTCTAGAACAACTGAAAAGCGAACGGATTCGCGAGCTCGAGGGCCAAAGAAACGAGATTGATAATGTTCTTGCAGAAGTTAGAGGTCTTGAGTGTGGTCTTCTTGCACAAGAGTTTGTCAAGAAAATTACTGGGACCCAACAAAAAATCAGCTCAAGGATAGTTCGAGGTGTTGATGAGCTTCACAGAGTTCTACGATACAATATGCTTGATGTTGCAATGAGAGGTGACGTGATTCGAGCAACCGCTTTGTGGTTAGCTCCTTTTGCAGAGGGGGCTGTAGAGAGAACGATGAAGTTCGTCGAAACTGCTCAGAGAGGTGTAGATGTAAGGTATATGATATCAACTGAAGTCTTCAAAATTGAAGAGTTGGCTCCAGGTGTTTCTTTCAACATGGAAGAGGTAATGAAAGTAATGCAACATCTTGGAGAGCTGAGAAAGAATGGGGTGAAGTTTGATATTCGCATATATCAAGGACCAAAAACCTACAATCAAGTGAGCATCAACAAAGACAACATGGCGTTGATAATTGCGGAGGACCCGGTTACCGCTACTTGGATAACTAGAGACTTCAACCCAGATCTTATTGATAACGCGGTGAAAACTTTTGACAGAGAATGGAAGCGATCAAAATCATTCTTGGAGATGACTCCCAAAGATATTCAGGCTTTTACATCAGAACCCGGAGAACTAATTAGAAGGATTACAAGTAGAAAAGGAGTAGAATAATCAGACTGATTGGGGTAGTGAGGGTGGAAACTGAAGTATTACATGAAGAATTGCTTGAGATGCTGGGTCTAGATCCAACCAAAAAAAACATGGTCATACTTGGAGCTCTTCTGAAATCTCAAGAAGAGCCTGCAGACTATATTGAGTTCGAAACATTACGGGAACAACTAGAAATAGATGAGGGATCACGAAAAGGCAAGGATCCACTAATTTACAGAAGTCTCTCTTGGCTTCAAAAAGAGGGATTTGTAAAGATTGATAGTAGTGGTCGCAAACATGGTTACAATTCCAGTATTGCGACTATGGAGAGAGCATTAGAGAAAATTGTTAGTCAAAATATTGTAGATATGCAAAATGAACTGAAAGAGATTGACTCTGAGATTGAGGTTCTTTCAGAGATAAACTCAGTAACTTTGGCGGCTCGTTTGATAGATTATGTAGCTGGTAAGAGCAAGATCGAAAAACCAGCCTTTGCGCAGGGTATGGATAACATGCTGAAGTTGCTTGATGACAAGGTATACAAAGGTCTCAAAAAGGGGGATGTGATAAGAATCACACTTGAGTGGTTGTCCCAAGGAAACTACTTGAATACACGAAGATTGCTGAACGCGGAAAATCTTCTCAAAAAGGGAGTAGAATTTAGGGCATTGGATCATAATAGAAGTGAGAGGCAACTCCGAAAAGAAGCTATGCAACTAATTATGGACTTGCGAAAAGAATTCCAAAAGGTTGGTTATAGGGTATTCCCACGAAAGGATGCAACTTATCAATTTGTGGCTCGAAATACCGAAGGGATAGTTCTTGTGGTTTCCGAGAATCCCTTGTCTGCAACATGGTTACCGAGATCCGCGAATCCCGAATTAGTTGACAATGCCATAGACAGTTTCGATCAGGACTATGAATTGGGATCTGATTTAGAAGTTTTTGAAGGGTGACGACTGTGTCCAGTAAGAAGTTCCAGAGTAATCTCGAAAAACTTGGAATAGATACGACTTCAAGCGAAATGCAAGTATTTCGAGCTGTTCTCTTAGCTGCTGGATGTACTAGTAGATCTGTGAATTACGATGAAATAGTTCGTAGTCTAGAAGAAATAGCCAACAAAAGGTACACCAAAGCTTACATCTATCGAAGATTAAACGACTTGGAAGAACAAGGGTTCATCACTATTGATACTATTCATACTCCCAGAACTTATTCAATAACAGAAACAGGTGTCGCAAAAGCCCTCGAAACAAAACGAAAAGTCAAACTGGCTGATCATCTGACAAAGAAACAGGAAGTGACAACAAAGCTCAATCGATTAAAATCAGTCAAGAGTCAAGAACTCGCACTAATGCTGCACAAACAATTAGTCGGTGCTCAGTCGATTGAAAAATCTCTAGTGATTGAAGGAATCGAAAATGTTAGAAGTAATATTATTCGAGAATTTGCAGATAAAGCAGAAGCGGGGGACCTTATCAGAGTTCTTGGTCATGTAAGCACTCTTGCAGAGGGTCTTGGCCCTGGGGGGGTGACTGAGTTAAGGCTAATACAATCTGGTTTTAGAGGGGTAAAAGTCCAAGGACTCTTAACTCCTGTTGAGTCCGAGAAACTTAACTTGAATCTGATGGCGGGTCATCTGACTCCGATGGTGGAGGTATTTGAACAAGCAACGAAAACGGGTAATATTCAATTAAGATTCACACCTGAGCCTATCAAAACATATAGAATAATTTGTCTCAATGAAGACAAGATGCTCCTCTATCTCACACATGCAAAAGAATCAGATGTTGCAGCCTTAATCCATCGTAGTGACAACCCTGGGCTCATTAATGATGCAATAAAGACCTTTGACGAGCTATGGGAATCAGGTATTGATGTTCTTGATATATTGAAGAAAATGTTGCAGAAGAAATCATCCTAAGAATCGGAAATCCAATCCTTGTTCTTTGATAGTGTCACAAAGATATCATCACAGACCGCGTGGAAGTCTTCGTAGAGACCATATTCACCACCTGCAGCATATGGATGTCCACCACCATTGAATAATTTCGCAGCAGCATTGCATAGCACCCCATCAGAGCCTCTTCTGAAACCAAGCATCCCACCCTGGCTAAGTGAGAGTAAGAGATCTGCAACTTTCATCTCAGGATCGATGGAGGTTAGAATCTCAGGATCTGATGCAAAAGTGCCCATGTCAGTGGATGTGAGACCACTTGGAATCTCCACAACACGAACAAGTTTTCCATGAATAATCTGATCACTATGTCTAGCTAGAGCCTTCTTCATCTTCTTTATTTTCTCTTTTCTATAATTGTCAACACGTTGATCAAGGAGCAAGTCCTTGAATTTGCGAGACACTTTGTCCCAAAGTCCATCCATCCCATCCTCAGCTAGTTTTGTAAGAATAGGGTACAGGGCATCAGTCACATCTTCCTTCTTGTCAATCGCTCCAAAACGGATAACATTGACTGCATCAGTGAGCGCAGTGGCAGCATCAATCTCTCGAAGGTTGAAGTCTGTATCGTGCGCGATCTTTGCCAATTCAGTGGAAATCTCATCGCGTGGCATGAGTACCTTATGTGTGATTTCCGCTGCACAAAATTCATGATTAACTTTCAGAATTGGATTATTTCCAAGCGAGAGAATCATCTTTATTGCTCGGTCAGACCAATGATGATGATCTAGCCAAACAACTCGACAGTCTTGAGCAATTGCTCTAGTTAGTCCAGTTTCAACAACATCGATTATTGTATCATCCATTCCTAGATCAGTAATAATGATTAGAGTATCTCTTTGTTTCGCAATAAAAGAGAACACTTGCTCAAAGGAGCCATAATCAGTAAGAATAGCCTTGAAGTCGAGACCTTTTGTTTTGGCATATCTCCATACAATAGCTGCTGAATTTAGTCCATCAACGTCTTTATCGTGGGAAATGGAGAGGAGCGATGTTATCCTCTTGGTCTTTTGCTCGCTTTCTCGTTCTTCAGGCATATATGCTCATCATCACGAGTAAGAAGTAGGCCTATTTTATCTTCCCGTAAGGTATTCGGAGAGAAAATAACAAGTCGAAAGTGTTTTGTGATGCTCAGCGGCTGATATTCTGCGAGGAATAGAATGAACAAACCTAAGCGCAACACCATCATGAGTGGCAATGAAGCAATAGCGAGAGGAGCTTTAGAGGCGGGTATAGGGTTTTGCGCATCCTATCCTGGAACCCCCTCGACAGAAATCGCCATGAACCTATTCGAGGTAGCTGTGGATCAAGGTATCCATGTTGAGTGGTCTACAAATGAGAAAGTGGCGATGGAGGTTACTGCTGCTGCAAGTTGGGCAGGGGTCCCAGCTCTATGTTCAATGAAATCCTTGGGTTTGAATGTTGCCTCTGATTTTCTTCTAAACCTCAATCTATCAGGCTCAGGGAAGGGAGGGCTTGTAATTGTGGTTTGTGATGACCCCAAAGGACATAGTTCTAGTAATGAGCAGGACTCTAGGTTTTATGCAAAAGCAGCTAAAATCCCACTACTAGAACCCTCAAACCATCAAGATGCAAAGGACATCACAAAAGAAGCATTCAGAATCTCTAGGAAGTATGAAGTTCCAGTGCTTGTTAGAAGCACGACCAGGCTTTCGCACTCCAGAGGATTGGTTCAAGTTGGAAACGTGTCATCAAGGACAAGGAAAACAATTGGCTTACATGAGAAGCTCTACAATATACCTTCCCCACATATAAGACATAGAGAACTTTTGGAGAAGATGGAAAGAGTGGCAGAGGAGTATGAAGAGTCGGGGTTCAATCAGGTTAAGAGTACTGAGAGGGCGAAACTCTTGGTTATTTCCAGTGGCATTAGTTCTCTATATTCGCAAGAAGCGATTCAAGCTTTCGAGTCTGAAAATATTAGTCACATGAATTTGGGTACTACAAATCCATTACCAAGGAAAAGAATCAAACAACTCCTTGAAGAAAGCGAGCGTGTTCTATTCGTTGAGGAGAATGACCCATTCTTGGAAGAGGCAATAAGATCGCTTTCAGTTGAATTGAAGAAAGCACCAGAATTCTTTGGAAAAATGACAGGACATATTCCAAGCTATGGAGAAATGAATACAGATGTAGTATTGGATGCATTATTGAAACTGCTAGGAAAAGATAGGAAAAGAATAGAGGAGCAAGCGCGTAATTTTGAAGACCTGTTAATTGAGAGACCTCTGACATTCTGTGCAGGGTGTACTCATCGCAATTTCTACTGGTCTATTCGAACTGTAAAGAAGCGGTTAGGTGGTAAACTCATAGTTTCAGGCGACATCGGGTGTTATTCTCTTGGTGTGTTCTATGATGAAGCAATGGACACAATGCATGCCATGGGTTCAGGTATTGGCATTGGGAGTGGACTTGGCAAACTTCAACGGTTTGGATTTGATTCCAAGGTAGTATCAGTTGCAGGTGACTCGACCTTTTTCCATGCATGTATGCCAGGGCTAATCAATGCCAGACACAAAAACGCAGACCTCACATTTGCGATTCTTGATAATGCTACTACAGCAATGACAGGGTATCAAGTTCATCCAGGATCAAAAATTCAGGATGAGAATTTGCAGAGAGTTCAAATCGAGAAACTAGTCAGAGCTATTGACCCAGATTTCTTTGCCATAGGAGATGCAACAGACATCAAGTCAATGATAAGTTTACTCTACTCAACTGTGCAAAAGAATGGTCTGAAGGTACTCTTGCTGAACAGTGTTTGTAGACTTGAAGAAGTCAAGAGAAAACCTGGATTCATTGGCGCAATACCAGTCATTATAGATCAGGGTCTGTGTAGAAGAGAGAAATGTATGATATGCGCCGCTGACTTTGGGTGTCCTGCACTCGTCTGGGACTCAAATACCAATTATCCCGTCGTTTTGGCACATGTGTGTGTCCAGTGTGGAGCATGCATTGCAGTCTGTCCACATAATGCCATTTTGGAGGGTGAGTGAAGTGAGAGAGCCTTACTCTATTTTAGTCGCGGGGGTCGGTGGACAGGGAAATCTTGTTTGCGGGAGAATTATCTCAGAAGCCACAATGAAACAGGGTCTACGACCCATTGTTGGAGATACTTTTGGAGCGTCACGTAGGGGTGGTAGTGTAGTGACCCATATTAGGATTGGAACCCGGGACTGGGGACCTTTGATACCACGAGGGAAAGCAAACATCATTCTCGGTCTTGAACCAGTAGAGGCTCTTCGAACAGCTTTGCGTTTCGCAGGTAAAGATACTATTGCAATCGTAAGTATGATGCCAGTGCCACCCTCAAATGTAACCTCAGGAAATGTGAGATATCCAGATTTAGCTGACATCAAGAAAGCACTCGAATCTATTTGCCAGCAAGTGTATATGCTTGATACCGAGCCCGTTATGAAAAAACTGGGTTCAACAAGAGTTCTGAATTCATACATGATTGGTGCATTCTCTGCATTGGATGATATGCCACTTGATTCCAAGTATCTACGACAAGCAATCTTAGATCTTCTTGAATCTGAGATGGACTTGACTGCATTTAATGAAGGTACTCAATCTCTTCTTTGAAGGAATATGACAATTTTCACATTCTAGACTTCTTGTCTTCCTGGTGCTTGCGAGCCTCTCGCCACATGACCTCAGCAAGCACAGTGAACATGTCCGCTACACCCTCGCCGGTCTTGGCTGATGACTCCATATACAAGAATCCTTGATCCTCAGCCCATCGTTTCGCCTCATCAGAGGGTACAGCACGGTCGGGTAGGTCAGTCTTGTTGCCCACACAGACCATTGGTACACGCACCCCTATTGACTCGTCAGCCTCTTGGACCCACTTGGATAGTTCAGTGAAGGAACGGCGTCGAGTAACGTCGAAAACTAGAATGATACCCGCAGCGCCAGAATAATACATCTTCCGCACTGCCTTGAATCGTGCCTGTCCAGCTACATCCCAAGCTTGTAGCTTGATACCAGTCGAGTACTCTCTCTCTGGTGGTGAGATGTGTGTGAGTTTAACAGCGAACTGACTACCAATTGTGGTCTTATAATCACGCTCGAAGACGCCAGTCACATAACGATTGACGAGAGTTGTCTTTCCAACAGCACCTTCTCCGATGACCATCGTCTTGAATAAGAACTGATAAGAGTCTGCAGCAGTTCCTGGTTGTGGGGGTTTTGGTCTTCTGGTCCGAATTTCTGAAATGAGTTGGCTCTCAACATCAGACACCACGGCGGCTGTTACGGTTTCTTCAGGAGTAGGCTCAGCAGCAAGAGCTTCGATATCATCAATCTCTGCCATTGCAGCGCTGCTTTCGTCAGCGCCAAACAGCTGATCGAGAAGTTCTTCTGCAGCTTTTAGTGACTCAGCGCTATCTTGAGCCATTGTTGTATGCAAGATCTCAGATGCTTTGTCACGTACTTCACTTGTTCCAAATCCAGTACCAACTACAGGTCCGAATGGAGATTCTTCGGTCAACACTGGGGGTTCGTATGTTTCTGTGGGTTCTATAGGTACAGGGGCTACTGCTGCAGGAGCAGCCACAGCTGCACCTTTCTCAACAAGGATAGCAGTTTCTGGTGTAGTGACCTGTCTGACCTTGCCAGTTGCGTCAGTCCACATGAGAACAATGGGTCTAACAATAAC
>SMTZ1_10008174_pt1 | contig 10455 bp, 8 predicted proteins | sample DeeMarSWOR136_30_FD_25667 | JGI IMG/M metagenome (IMG submission 25667) | reverse complement strand
CATTAGCGTTTGCATTAAATGAAAAAGAAACTATCACCAGCATTATTGCTATAATTATTGTTTTTATTCCTTTATGAATAGAATTCACCTCCAAATGTTACATTAATTCCCCATTATCTATAGATATTAGGGTTTAAATAATTATTGACTATAGATTAATAGATAAAAAAAATGAAAGAATATATTTATAAAATTATCTTAAAAAGAAAATATATCTTTTTTTATTTATTAATCGCAATAAACACCATTTGACATTAAACTACTCATACAATCATGACACATTCCAGTTTCTATTTCATCATCATCTATAAGCTCGTTTATTCCACAGGTTTGACAAATAGTCATAATTTAAAATCTTAATAAATAAAGTATTTTTTCCATTATTGGGAATCGATTAAATAAATAAAAGAACCATAAATTAATTGCTTTATTTTTATGACGTACTGAAAGAGTGTTTTCAGGGCCTTTTGCACCATAAGTATCTTCTGCAAATGCTCTTATGGTATAACATCCTTTTGCACAATATATATGTCTTACTGTCACTGTTAAATTAGACTTATTAAAATCTGTAACAAAATAAGATCCATCACCCCAGTTTATATGGTATTTGATATCATCTCCATCAGGGTCAATTGCTCTAAAATTGCATTCAATTTCAACTCTAGGATTAATCCATTTACCATCAATATATGGTTTACTTGGTGCACTGTTCTCAAGTGATAGTATCGTTATCATAAATTCAATCCAATCGGTAATATGTCCATATACATCTTTCATCCTTATTTTTATAATATATTCCCCGGGTAAATCCCATTCGTGAGAAAGCAAAATTGGTTGGTTATAAGGACCAATCCACTCATTTGGTCCTCCATCGCCCCAGTCAATCATTATATAATAATCATCATCAGTCCAGTAAAATGTAAACGTATAGGTTATATCTTCGTATCCCATTGATAATGCAAAAAGCTTTAATTCAGATGATAGAGTCAAATTATAAACTGTATATCTACTTTCACCGTCCTGATTTTTTGCTTTAATTTTGATTTCATATGTCCCTTCTTCGCTCCATTCATGAGAGATACTCACTTCTAAACCTGGGTCAAAGGGACCTATCCACTCACTACTAGTTCCATCACCCCAATTTATTAAATAATAAACTTGGTCACCGTCAGGATCTTGAGGGATTGAAATGTAAAAAGTAGAAAAATCTTCTGTCCACATGACAGGAGGCAAAGGTGGCTGGCCTTTGTTTGATTGTGATAATAAATCGTTATTTGAATTATTTATCAATACAGATTTGTTTGAAGAATCCCTCGCATTTATACAAGGAATACTAGTAAAACAAGTTAATAAAAACAAGCTTATTATTAACAAAGTAACTATTTTTTTCATTTTTTCTTTCCCCCTTACCAAAAAACTCATCATATTAAAAGTATTTAAAACTTATTAATAAAATGTTTAAAGATTGTGAAATATATTACTTATTTAAGTATCAAAACCTTAATTTTCTTAAATAAGTCTGTTAATAAATGAAAATAAATTCGTAAGCATTGGAAATCGTTCTATCAAATTAAATATAAACGAATATACCATTTCCTTACTTCGCGGAATTGTGATTACAAAGGTTGTCCATTCACTCTCATAATCTTTTGAATCTTTTGTTTTTGCCTCAATTGTAAATTTACCTTTTCTATTATATGTATGGGCAATTTCAAATTTTTCTCCTGAAGAAAAGGGACCTATCCAATTCTCAACATAGCCATCTCCCCATTGTATGTAATAATAAACTTCGTCATCATCCGGATCTGTTGATTCAAATGTGAAATTATAAGAAATATCCGGAATTCCACTTGTAGGGCCATTTATAATGGGTGCTTCTGGAGGATTATTTTCAATATATAGACCTTTTATTGTTTCTCTTATTGTTACGTTTGTTGCTTCCATGGCATCTTCTACAGAAATAGTATTTTTAACATGAATAAAACCTGATACTTGACAAGGATCTGTACTATCATTTTCATGAATTGATTTATACCACATTCCTAAATATGCCATATATTCACATAAAAAAGCTCCTGGATTACCATTCCAATCAACCCATGCATTTACAGATGTATTTTCATTTACCGCATTTGCAATTTCCTGTACCGGAAGTGTAGAATGACGAACATAACCAACAGGTTTTGTATCATCTGGTGGACATGGAGTAGGTTGATAAGGAGGTTCATAGTCATTATACCAACTATCAAGATTACGTGCATTATATTCAATTTCCCATGGTCCAGCTCCAGCTCCAAAACTAATGATTGCTATTGGTTTTATTTGAGAAGTAATATCCCAAAAATCCTCCCAAGTGTCTTGATAATCAACCTCAAAGTCACCCATATATGTTCCAGGGGTTGGAAAAAATGAATAGATATCATAACCTCTATCTTCCCAATTTTCTCCTTTCCATCCACCTGGATTTAAATCAGGATCTGTACTGAAAGGAGCAATCATTTGACCCGTCGGATTCCAGTAACCTGTAAGCATAATGTTAGGGAAATCATTTTTTGATTGGATATTATAATTATTATTTGATTGACCAAAACTGTTGCCAATAACAATTGGAGTAAAAAAAATGAGAATTATAAAACATGTTATAGCTAATTTATTGATTTTTAAAATTATATCAACCTCCTGAATTATAATAAAAATATGATTAAAGGTATTTAAATCCTTTTAATTAAAAATCTTATATAATTAATCCAACGATGAAAAATAAAATTAATCTATAATCATAACAATAATATTTTTTAAAGGTTTATTACACGGGTTAATATTATCTTAAGTATTTGGAACCGTTCTAACAAACTGAAGAAAAACAAATTTTCAATTTCCTTGTTTTTTGGAATAGTAACAGTTAATTTTTTTGACCAAAGACTTTCTGCACCACCATTATTTTTTGCCTTCACTTTAATTTTATAGCTACCACTTTTAGTCCAAGTGTGATTTGAATAAATTTTTTCTCCAGACTCAAATGGCCCTATCCAGTTGCTCTTTTCCTCACCCCAATCCCACATATAATATAACTGGTTTCGATTTGGATCTATTGTTTTTGTTGAGTATGTATATATTTCTCCTATTTTTCCATGTATAGGACCTAATGGAGCATTTGGTATTTCAGGTGAAAGGATATGTTCATTTAATGCTTTAAATGCATTTATACGTCCTGTGCCAAGATAATATATCGAGTAATAAGAATCAACATTTTTGCGAATAATTGACCTTACTTCTTCATTAGATAAATAGGGTTTTTTTGATAAAATTAATGCTGCAAGTCCAGCAACATGAGGAGCTGACATTGAAGTACCGCTCAAATAATCATAATTCTTTTTATATCCACCAAGATTCATTGTAACTAAATATGTAGGCATAGTTGAATAAATCTCACCACCTGGGGCTGCTACATCAACCCAAGGTCCATAGTTAGAACCAGCTTTATTAAAAAAATTTCCAATATTTAACCATCTATCTTTATTATTAGTTCCAGCTACAGCAATTACACTATCATAAGCAGCAGGATAATGATGTGAAAATGTATTACTATTTCCTGCAGCTGCAGTTAAAACTACATCTTTATCATAAGCATATTCTATAGCGTCTTTAATCAATCTAGATGATCTCCTTCCGCCAAAACTCATGCTGACAACATTTGCACCATTATCAGCAGCATATCTTATTGACAATGCAATGTTTATAAATATTGCTTGGCCAAAAAAATTTAGCGTTTTTATAGGCATGATTTTACAATTCCAGCATACACCTGAAATCCCTATTGAATTATTTCCAACTGCTGCTACAATACCTGCACAATGTGTACCGTGTCCAAAATCATCAATCGGTACATTGTCATTATCTACAAAATCCCATCCTCTCACATCATCCACAAAACCATTTCCATCATCATCAATTCCATTAATAGGAATCTCTTTTTTATTAATCCATATATTATCTGCTAGATCAGGATGATTATAGTCAACACCAGTATCTATTATAGCAATAACAGTATCTTTGCTTCCAGTCTCTATACCCCATGCCTCTGGGGCATCAATATCTGCATCAGGAGTACCTTCCCTCTGACCAGTATTTTCCAATGACCATTGTTTATAAAAATATGGGTCATCAGTGTTAAAATAGGACCTCAATTCATAAATAGACCTGGAAATATATACAGGTAGACTTTTAGGTTCTAATCCCAATTTGAGAATATAATTTGGTTCTGCGTATACGACTTCTGAAAGAGATTCATAATCATTTACAATAGATAGGATGTTTGAATTTTTTGGAACCTTAAGAATATATATTTTATCAAGTTTCGTATTTTCAGAGTTACTAAAGACCTTTTTAAAGGAATAAACGTGATATTTATCGTTATATTCTTCTATTTTAGGATCTGGGATTTCTGTATCATTTGTAACTTTAACTACAAACTCTCCAGGTACAAATTCTTGATTGAATAAATTCTTAGTTTTTATTATTTCATTTTTTATTGTATTATTTAGCATTCCTTCTACAGGCATTGCGATTACGAACAGTAGGGTACAGACGAAAATCCCTAGTATTTTCTTTTTTATCGTTTATCTTGCCTCCCCATAAACTATTGTTAAAATATCTAATATAATATTTTTATATAAATATTTCTTAGATAATTGTTTATTTTATTAAAAAATGAAAAAATTTTATACCAAAAATAGGATTTATTTGGATATATTTTTTTTAAACTAATTTACTTTATCCACTATGTATCTTTTTTCATCCATGATAACTTAAATATATAACCATCAGGGGTGCTCTCATCCTTATTTCCTTGAGTTTCATATCCTAATTTTTTGTAAAATTTTTCAGCAGATAAATTTGATGCTAAAAAAATTGTTTTAATACCGTTTGATCTTGCTTTTTTTTCTAAACATTTCATTATTAATTTTCCAATTCCTCGGCCATGGTAATCAGGTTTTATGTATATCTTTGATATATAATTTCCAACAATTGTTCCGGTACCAATGATTTTATCTTGATCCTTTACAACTATTGTATGTCCCTCCCTTGCATCCTTTTTTAATATATCCAGTGACCACATTGTACTCTTAAAATATTCATAACCTTCTTTAGGTATAAGGGATTTATAAGTATAATCAGTGACTTCATCAATAAGGTATTTCACTTTGACTAGATCTTTTTCATAAAGTTCGTTTATCAAAATGTTTTCTAAATTATTATTCCTTATTTTTACCACCAAATATCATAATGGCTAAAAATGAATATGAAATGGCCTTCGAAATAAGTCGACAAAATGTAATTTAAATAAAAAAAAATTTTATTTTGTCGAGTGTTCAAAAAAACTAGATTTTGAATATATAATAACCTGATTTGAGCTTGTTATACCTTACCTATATTTTTCTGAAATAAAGCTTATTTTTAAATTTAAAAGAAAAATCTTGCTCGCTTGGATTAAATTCATAATAATTACTTTCATCAAACCAAGCACATCTAAACCTTGTAAGGGGAATTTTAGTTCTAAAACTCAAACCTGTTGCAAATAAAAAAAGTTGAGAAGAAACATTTTCACCATTATCTTTTGAAGCATCTAGTTTGTAGTCCATAATATAAATATTTCCTTTTCTAACCTGTAAGATATCAATATGACCGCAAATTCCTAAATCAACATATTTTTCCCAGAACCAAACAGGTAATTCACATGCAATTGTGCTTTTATCATTAATAAGCATGAATTTTTCAACTATACTGTGGCTTTTACTATCTCTTGAACAAGATTTTAGACAAAAACTTGCAAGTTTACAAGCTTGATTAAATCTACCTTCTTTTCTAGATTTTATTTCAAGTTTTAATTGAGAATATTTATTTTTTCTATTGAAAAAAATATTAGGACACTCGTCTTTCATTTTTGTTATAAATCTAAGAAGAGATGGAAATCCTTTACAATACATTTCTAGCTTTGGTCTATGATAAATAAAATTATATGTGCAACCGTTATGTTTAAAAGAAAAAGATTTAACAATTTCTTTTTTATTTTTGTAATAACTTAAAACATTTGATCTTATCTTTCTGAAACTACAGATCTTGGAATACTGTGTAATCCATGAATTAATAGTACTGTTTGGAACTTTAATTTTATATTTTTTATTAAGAATTTTTACTGTTTCATCAATGGAATTTCCAAGATTATAATTTGAAATTGCGTCATTTATTATCTTCTGATCATAAATTTTGTTTTTTGGTTTTTGATTAGTATATTTTTTTCCACAGTTTTTACAGAAATAGATCTGTTTATTTTTATACTGACCAAACCTAATTACATATTTACTTTCACAATATGGACATTTTAAATAGAACCTTTTTTTGGCAATCATTTTTTATCAAATTATTCCTAATTATAACCAACAATTTATAGATTATAGCTCAAATTATAACAAAAAATTCAATTAATGTAATAAATTATAACAAAAAAAAGAGAGAGGTTTGGGTTTTTATAAACCCATTAAGAAGAACAAAAATAGTGTTGCAGGTTGTGTTAAATCAACAGTTGCACCTTCGTCACAAGATGCATGAACTACAACATCTGTTTTTCCAAAACCAAATAAAAGTTTTGTTTTTACTGTCTTTGATTCATCAGGATCTAAAGAAGGTATGTTTCCAGGAGATAGTTTACCAAGAATAACAAGTCCACCATCAAGTTTAATCTCCCAAGCAACATTTGTTGCAGGTGCATTACCAGTATTTTTTATTGTTACTTTTCCTTTAAATCCGCCTTTTATTTCAGTAATTTCAAGAACTGGCTCTAGAGGAATTGAGATATCCATCCCAAATACAGTGTCTGGAGTGCTTTGCGAAAGTCCTACAAAAATCGGATCTCCTCTCCAATCTTCAATAAAGCATGCACCACCTGCAAGATTTCTCTCAGCACCAGGATCATGCCATCCTAAAAATTGAACACCTGTTGGTATACCAGTTGTCGGATCAACTTGTGATACCATTACAAGAATATCATCAGTAAATTCGTCCTGGGAATAAGCCCAAAGCCAAGGTCCACCATCAGTTACATCATCCCATGCAAGTCCATAAATTGACAGTTCATTTGGATAACTATTTATCATATTACCATCGCGGTCAAATTCGACAATATCTGATGCCCAATTGGCACAATAGAAATGATCAGTTGCAGGATCATATGCAAGACCACGACAAGGTACTGTTTCAAATCCTGGAGGTTTTGTCAACATTTCAACAACGCCACCTGTTGCAGGATCTATTTTTGCAAGTTCATTTTCATCAGATGCATATAGATAAGTACCATCCCAAGCAAGATCACGCCATCCCCAATCAGATGTAGTTCCTTGCTCATAGGAAATTATATGGTTTCCATCTGCATCGAATTTATGTAGTTTATGTATTTCTCCACTACCAGAATCACGTCCAGTTACCCAGAAATTCTGGCCATCAAACTCAACACCTAAACAACCGGTATCCCCTGTTGGTGTCTGAACATCGTATTCAAATAATATATCTCCGGGTCCAAGTGATGGATTTTTTATTGGATTTATTATTGCGGTTTCATCATTTAAAATCGTTTTTTCTTCAGAGGTTGCAATTATACTTGATGCACATGTAATCATTGCAATTGAGATAAGAACAGCTCCAAAATAATATATTTCTTTCTTTTTCATATTTCTCCTCCCTATAATTTATGAAATATGATATGTTTTATTAAAATATAATATTTTCTTTAAAAAAATTGCATTATATTTACAAAAACCCATTTTTTTTAAAAAAATGTTCAAATTTTTACTTATATTTAAAAATATTTATTTTTTTGCGTATCCAATAGGAATAATTGATATAGGTTCAAGTCCTTTAGGAAGTTTTAATAAATCTTTTATAAAATCAAATCTTGAGGGAGTATATGTAAGACTTGCAAATCCTTCATATTCTGTTGCAAGGATAACATATGTAATCGAAATCCAAGTTGATTCAAGCCAATATGGTTTACCAGTTTCACCTGCAACAATAATTAAATAAGGTGCATCTACCAAAAAATCCTTTTGCAAGGAAATTTTTCTTTCTTTCATAAATTTTTTAAAATCTACTGAAGAATTATTAAAAAATTCTTTATCAACAGATTCACAATTTAATTTAATTTTTTCCTTTAAAATTGGATCTTTAACAATAATATATACAAATGGTTTTTTGTTTGCTTCAGAGGGTGAAAGTTGACCTGCATTAATAATTTGGTCAATTTTTTTTTCTAGGTATTTTTTTCCTGCTAAAATTTCTTGTGCTTCTTCTATTTTCCATTAATTTGTAAATATTCATATTATTAAAAAATTATTTACTAATTCCAATTTCAGCAGAAATTTCATCGATATTCCATTTTTTAACTAGTTTTCCTGAAGGTTTTTCTACAAAATCAAATTTTTTAGATCTTGTTTCTCCTTTAATGTAACCAATCCATTTATCCAATGTTTCGCTTTTTCTTTTATCTATAAAAATTTCTGTGTAGATTTTATCTTCAACATCAAGGTCTAGTTCTTTTCTCATTGATTGTATTCTTCTAACAATTTCCCTAGCAAAACCTTCTGCTTTTAGTTCTGGTGTAAGAGTCTTATCTAGAAGCAAAATTATATTTTCAATATCTGTTTTTGCAATATTTTCTTTTTCTTTTTCAATAATTAAAAAATCATCTTTTGTAAGTGTAATTTTTTCTTTATCTTCCGTAATAGTAATTTTATTATTCTTACTAATTTCTTCATATAATTTATCTTTATCCATTTCTTCAATTTTACTTAAAACAATCTTTGCCTTTTCATGTAATCTTTTACCAATTGATGCATGATTTGGTTTAATTGATTTTGTCATAAATTTTGATGAATCTCTTTCAAAATTAATTTCCTTTACATTGATTTCTTCATTTAACAGGTCAAGTAAATCCTTAATGGATTCCTCAATTTTTTTATCACATACAAGAGTTGCACTAGGTAGTGGATATCTAACTTTTATTCCAATTTTTGATCTTAATGCCCTTCCTGCTTCCACAAGCTCCCTAATTTTTACCATGCCCTCTTCAAGATTTTTGTTTATTTTTTTCTCATCAGGTTGAATATAATCGCACAAATGAACGCTTTCAGGCATATTTTCTGTTTTAAGATTCAAATACATTTCTTCAGATAAAAATGGAATAAATGGAGCAAGTAGTTTTGTAAGGTCTAAACAAATATCATACATTGTTGAATATCCCGCAAGTTTATCTATAGTTTTTTCTTCAACCCATAGTCTTTTTCTTGACCTACGCAAGTACCAGTTGCTGAAATCTTCTATTAGAAAATATTCAATAGCTCTTGCAGCTTTGTGAATTTCAAATGTCTCGAAATATTTTTTTACTTCAGATGAAGTTTTGTTAAATTTACTAAGAATCCATTTGTCTAAAAGTGTTCTTTTTTCAAAATCAATCTTGTCCTTTTCAGGATTATATTTATCAAGAGAAGCATATGTTGTAAAAAAGTTGTAAGAATTCCAAAAAGTTAGTATAAATTTACCAAGTGTTTCTTTTACAGCACGTTCATAAAATTGTTTTGACACCCAAGGAGCATTTGCTGAAAATAAGTACCATCGCATTGCATCAGCTCCTTCATTATCAAGAATAGTTTCAGGAGCAACATAGTTTCTTTTGCTCTTGCTCATCTTTTGATTGTTTTCATCAAGAACAAGTCCAAGTGTTAATACATTATTATAACATTGTTTTTCAAAAAGAAATGTTGATATTGCAAGAAGTGAATAAAACCATCCGCGTGTTTGATCAAGAGCTTCTGAAATAAAATCAACAGGAAAATTTTTATCAAATTTATCAGTATTTTCAAATGGATAATGCCATTGGGCAAAAAATGCTGAACCAGAGTCATACCAGCAATCAATTACTTCTTCTTCGCGCTTCATATTAGATTTGCATTTAGGACATTTTATTAAAAGTTCATCAACCAAAGGTTTATGTAAATCATAATCATCAGGAAATGACTCACTTAGTTCCTTTAGTTCTTTTACACTTCCAACACATACCTCATTTTTACATTTTTTATTTGCACATGTCCATATTGGAAGTGGTGTGCCCCAATATCTTTTTCTTGATAAAGCCCAATCTTTTACATCACGAATGAAATCTCCAAAACGCCCCTGCTGGAGATGTTCTGGATACCAGTTTATTTGATTGTTATTTTTAATAAGGGAATCTTGAACTGCAGTCATTGCTATAAACCAGGATTCCATTGCATAATAAAGAAGTGGAGAATCACAGCGCCAACAAAATGGATAATCGTGTTTATAAGTATGGGTTCCCTCAAGTTTGCCACAACTATCCAAATATTTTATAATGCTTGGATCTGACTCTTTTACAAATTGACCTTTCCA
>SMTZ1_10008173_pt1 | contig 10455 bp, 10 predicted proteins | sample DeeMarSWOR136_30_FD_25667 | JGI IMG/M metagenome (IMG submission 25667) | reverse complement strand
GTTCTTGTTCGTATATTGCGAGAATTCCTTTTTGGTCTTGGATGTATAGGTCTTGGTTTAGGAGTTTTTGTTCTTCATCCTTTATTTTTTGTTGAATGTCATATAGGATTTGTTCTTTAGCTGCTTTATCAGCAGATAGCGCTATTATGTCTTGTTCTTTACCGTCTATCAGCAGTTTTAAATCCTGTTGCTGCTGTTGTTTATCTGCGATTTGTAAATCAAGAGCTGTTAGTTCATCAGTTATCAATTTCTCCTTATTACGCAGATCTCCGATTTCCTCAACATAAATTGCCAGAAGTAGTTGTTTATTTGCAATTTTATCTAACGTATCTTGATGTTCTGCTTGTTTTGCATTTTTAAGTATGATTAGATTTTTTTCATCCAGCTTTACTTGGTCATATTGAGCTTCTAATAATTCTTTTTCAGTATTTGTTGATTTTATTTTATCATCAATTGTACTTATATCTTGAACTGTTAATTCCTCTTGGTTTTTTAAATCAGCAATGACACCAGAAATGGCGAGTTGCTCTGATTCCAAAGCCTGAATATTTTTTTCATAAAGCTGTATTTCTCCTTCAGTAATGTAGATTTGTTCAAGTAAAAATTTAATGGTGTCACTTTGATCCGCAGATGTGTTATATGCATCCCTTAGCTTTTCATTTAAAACTATTAGTTCCTTTTCTTTTAAATCTAAAAATGTTTTTTGTTCAGCAATATATTTAGTTGTATCATTGTATAGCTGCTGATAATCATTTATTGCTAACTTGATATCTTTTAATTTTTGTTCTTTAACCGCTTTATCCCAGTTTAGAGCTATTATTGTTTCATTAGCTTTTTTTATAAATGTTTCCAGCTCAGTTTTTTTCTGGTAATTTATATTCAGTTGATCAATTATTTGATCTATTTCCTGTGATATTGATGCTTCTTCTGCTTTATATTTTTCAATTTCATCATATAACTTAAGAAGAGTTGCCTTATCAATATCAAGTTGTTGTGTAATCTGAAGTAGTTCTTCTTTTCTAATCTTTAAAAGATTTCTTAGTGAGATAAGTTCATCTTCATATTTAGGATCAAGAACAGATCTCACTATAGCATTGATAGTGATGCCTTCAGTCGTTGTTTCGGCTATTGCTACCATATTAAAAGTTACTTCAATTAATTCACCAGTGAGAAGTTGTTCGATTTTCCAAATCAGAAAGAATCCTTCATTGTTTTCAGTTAATTCCGGTTCTATGATTTCGCCATTAATTGTTCCACTACCATTTATGTATAGTAAAAAATCTGGGGAGGGTAACATGTTTACCAGCTGGATGTTTACTAGGTCATAACTTACAATGTTAGTCACTGTTATCTTAAAACTTATTATGTCACATACATTAACCTTCGTTTCATATGCCCAGTCTTCAACTCCATTTAGTTTTTTTACTTGTACATCTACGTTTATAGCATTTATCTCTGCTCCATCACTACTTAAAGCATCTCCTTCTACCTTCTTAGTTTCCATTGAGCTAGAAATTGGGATATATTGACCACCTGGAACTACAATAACAGATAGCAGCAGTATAATAACTAAAAATAACGCTATCAATACATTTGATTTTTTAATATCAAGCATATTTGTAGTTCTTCCCCTGGGACAATAAAATTTTACCCCTGTGTTAATATATGTCAGTTATAATATATATAAGTTTTTATACTTCTATATAAAATTTATTTTACAAATATGCTCAAAAATACATTTTTTAAACTAGTTTTATTCAAGAAACTATGTAGGAATGTGTCCACCAAGTAGTATAGAAGTACCAACACAAAGAAATGCAGTGATCAGACCGACTACTAGCATTAGAATGCCGTATTTTATCATACTTTCATCACTGATCTTGGCTAGATAAACGCCTAGTAAACATAGTACTATAAGAGTAATAGTTATACAAACATAAAAGGCTAATTCAGCTGAAATAATTCCAAAATTCACCATGAAAAATGGTGATACTACAAACATTGCTGCTATCGCAGGTGAAACACCATCAACCACAGCAGCAAAAACAGTTGCAAATCTATGTGATTTTTCATGTACGCTATTTCTCATATCAGATAGCATTGCTTTTTCTAGTTCTTTTAATCTTTTTGTACGTTCAGCTTTTTCGGTCATATAGGCTCCACTAATTCCTGATACTCCCATAGCAATGGATCCCGCTATTCCAGCGCTAATGATTATGGCTGGTCGATTAATAAAACCGGACACATAAGCACCAATAACAACACCAAGCATTGTAAGTGCTCCATCAAAAGCGTTCATTACAAAATATCTTCGTGTTATTTTTCCTGCATCTGAAATTTTATGGTATCTCTTCCACTTCTTTAGTGTTTTTTTTATTTTCTTTTTTACCATTCATTTTCCACTTTTCTTGATAAACCTATATTCCACTTGATTTTAAAACTTTTGAGTTTAATTTTGTCGTCCCAATTCCGATTAAATGTTTTGTCGTTTTTAAGCCGACATAATAGAAAATTATTTAAACTTGTAAAACAACGTTAATATTGAAAAAAATAAATAAATTTGGTGTAAATATAATGTGGGGAACAAGAAATTCCAGAGATAAAAACATAGAGAAGACAGTGCGCGATATATTGAAATCTAGAGCTAGATCCCGCATTTATGTATATTTAATTAGGAAAAATGGAGCTAAAACTGAAGAAATAATAAACGGAACAAAACTCCACCCCAGTACTGTCAGAGAAACGCTTTCCAAGATGTATGATCAACAACTAATTTTTAGAAGAAAAATGAAGAACGATAGTATAGGAAAAAATCCCTACATGTACTACCCAATTCCACCGATTGAACTTTTAAAAAGATATGCTAATGAGATTGAAGATAGACTAAACAAATTAGCAAGTCTTGCGTCTAGAGAGAAAGTAAAGAATTACAAGCCTGTTAAAATCAGGATCCATGAGAGAGCAGATCAACTATGAACGTAAAACCATTTGCTAAACTATTAACAAAGCGGCCAAAGACGGTCCTCCTAGTGTTTACTATAATTACCATTCTCATAGGTTTACAGGCTTCTAATATCTACATGGAATCAGATTTTACTGAGTATCTGCCTAGAGATGATCCAACAATAAGTTTATGGAACAGGATAGTTGAGGAATTTCAGATTGGTCCAACAATTATAATTTTTGTAGATCAATCAGATCGATTATATAAAATTAGGAATCCAAAAGTTTTAACTGAAATGGATGAAGTTATACAAATGATAGATACTAGACCAGATGCGGAAGATGGTGTATATTCTGTTAGCAGTTTATCGTCACTCATAAAAAAAGAAAATGCAAAACCAGTATTAGAGGGGGGAAATGGGATAAACGAGATCCCAACTGATATAAATGATGTATATACCTATATGGAACGACTCCCAATAACGACCATGAAAGGTATACTCTATACAGATAGGTACAATGTTACTGTTATGGTAATTCAACTTTCAGAAGATGCAAATTTCGATGAAATATTAACTAAAACTGAAAAAGCTATAGAAAACAGAGGAACAAAATATGCAAATATGACAATTACTGGAACTGTTGCAATGCAAAAGGCAATACAGAAAGAAAGTATGAGAAACCTAGTTATTATCTTTCCAATTGCTCTCGTCCTTGTTTCTATTGTTCTTTTCTTCTTCCATAGAACCTTAAAAGGTATTATAATTGCTTTCTTACCTCCAGCTTTTGCAATAGCATTAACATTTGGTGTTTTAGGTATAGTTCAGCCAGAATTAACAGTCATATCTGTAGCGATAGTAGCGTTACTTATGGGTTTAGGTGTCGATTATTCAATTCATTTAATGAACAGGTTTGCAGAAGAGCGTACCATTGAAAATAAAATCGAGAGAATTGAAAAAATATTGAAATTTACAGGCCGTGCTGTTTTGCTATCAACTGTTACAACAATGATTGGTTTTGCCTCTCTTATGATATCCAGCATGTCGCCAATAGTAACATTTGGTTTTGGTTGTGCAATTGGTATTTTCTTCTGTTTTATCTCTGCTATTATAATTGTTCCATGTCTTGCATTAATATTAAAATTTGAGAAAAAAGATCACATTCCCAGTTGGAAGAAATTAGCAAAATTCACAATTAAAAACAGGAAAAGAATCATCTTAATTGCAAGTTTTTTTGCTGTAATGTCAATTATTGTGATCCCCCAAGTTAAAACTGATGTAAACTATCTTGACATGGCACCTAGGGATATACCTGAAGTAGAGGCGATGTACAAGTACTCAGAAAATTTTGGTACTGGAAGTAATTTCAACGCGTTATTAATTGAGATGGATCCTAATGGTCTTTTAGATCTCAAGGCTATAGACGCCATATGTGCTATGGAAAATGAAATGAGAAATGTAATTGCGGAGATCTTTCCAGATGTCGATGAAAAGAGACTTGAAAAATCTGTTTATTCTGTAGCCGATGAAATTAAAGAGATAACTGGTATGATAAATAGAAGTGTCATATTGAAAAAATTGGAAGAGTTTGTAGATGCTGAAAAAATTATTTTTGACATGATAGCAGAAAATGGTATTGTTGATGAAGATTATTCGAGGACACTAGTAATGGTTGCTGTTCCTATTGGAAGTAGTATGGAAGAAATAGAAAAAATAGTAAATGGAGTAAATTCTATAGCTGCAAGGACAATTCTCCCTCATAATGGACGTGTTTCTTATCTAGCTGGTCAAGATGCAGTTACAGTTTCTGTTAACAATAAACTGACTGATGAACAAGTTCGTTCCATGATAATTGCTTTGATGCTTGTGTTAGCAGCTCTGATATTAATATTCAGCTCCTCAACTTATGGTTTCTTAACAATGATACCTGTATTTTTTGTACTGATGTGGGAACCAGGCTTTCTGGTAGCTTTAGATATTCCACTTTCACTTGTTACAATATCAATTGCAGCTATTATGGTAGGTGTAGGCATCGATTATGGTGTTCATATCACCCATAGGTTTAGAGAGGAAATTTCTAAGGGTGCAACTAAAACAGATGCGATAAAAACATCAATTGAAAGAACTGGTTCATCGTTAGTGGAAGCGGCACTAACAACGATTGCTGGTACAGCTGCTATATATTTCGTAAACGTCCTTTCTCTCAATGACTTTGTAACAGTTGTTATACTAATGACCGCTTTATCATGTGTTGGAGCAGCTTTGATATTACCATTGTTCTATGGTTTAAAATTTGTAAAATAAAAACTCTATTTCTTTTTTGAAAGCGTTTTTAGAGATTTAATAAACGGTATATCGAAAATGATATTTCCAACTAATATAATGATACCAAGTATAAGCTCACTATCGAAATCTAGATTGCCCATGGAAAATCCTCTGTTGTACCAGTCATATATCAATAAAATACTAACAATAAGTGGTAACGCAATAAGTAAAGGCGTAAACAAAATCTCTGTTCGAATTACTTTTGCTAAGTTATTTTCTTTTTTTATATATTCCATGTTTCCTTTGTTCATATCATAATCACCATGGCATTAAACCTGGTTGAATAACATAATCTTGAGGCATGTTTACACCAAAGTAGGGTAAAGCTACCCAAACGATTAATAACAATATAGCAGGGACCATCTGAATCATAAAGTCATCATCTACCCACCAGAATTTCTTTGTTTCACCAATAACCGCACCGAAAGCGCCAATAATAGATGCTAAAAGCATCAACTTAATATCTGCTTTATACCAAGCAACCATAAAGAAAAACATGCATATTAAAAAACCAAATATGTAAACATGTTTCATTCCAAAACGATTCCTTACTTCACCTATGATTGGATCTGCAAGACACGCACATAGTATACATGGTATTGCAATCTGTTGAGGAAAAAACCTTAAAAGAATAAGTATTGCAACTGCAAAAAACACATAACTCCCGACTCTATTTTTTTCATACATTCTAAGTCCAAAAAAATGATCGCTACTGATTTTTCCCTTCAATCTAAGAATCTCTAATACCACAGCAAATACTACAATAGCTGGTGGTACCCAGAATTTCAGAAGGTTAATCCAATCTACATTTGGCAACATATAATAAAACAATAACGAGGCCCCAAACGCGTGAAATACACGTCTGTACCAATGAGCGTCAAAATCAAGAGAATTAATTTTTCTTTTAGTATCTCGTATCTTTCTTGCTACCTCTACCATGGTTAAACAACAGATTCTTTATCAAGTGTTAAAATGCCCTGTTTACCACCAACTATCACTTCATCAACTAGCCCAATAAATAAGCCGTTATCCACGACACCTGGAATATTATTTATATCAATCTCAAGTTGTTCTGGTTCATTTATTCTATCAAATTCACAATCCAAAATATAATTACCGTTATCGGTGATAAATGGTTCATTCTCCATAATTTCTCTCAATTCAATGTTACAGCCGAGCTCTTCAAGTGTCTTTTTAGTAGAAGTCCAACCAAACTTTACAACCTCTACAGGTAATGGAAAATCAATTCCTAATGCTTTTACAATCTTTGAATCATCAATTACAATAATTACTTTCTTTGAATTAAAGGCAATAATTTTCTCACGGACTAAAGCGCCCCCACCACCTTTAATAAGATTAAGATCAGAGTCAACCTCATCTGCACCATCAATGGTTACGTCTATAACTGGATTTTCCTCAAGACTTGTCAGAGGTATTTTTTCCTCTTTTGCAATTCTTTGAGTATGAATAGATGTTGGAATGCCTTTGATTTTTAGTCCCTCCTTAACAAGTTCGCCAAGTTTTCTTAATGTGTATTCGACAGTGGAACCAGTACCAAGTCCAATGGTCATGCCATCTTCAATATGTTCAACCGCTTTTTCACCTGCCAGTTTCTTAAGCTCCTCTTTTTCCAACAATTCACCAAGACCTGTAATAACGAATTAGTACAAAAATTTATACTTCATATTTTGATTATGAGCATGTAAGTATGTTATCTGAATGCGAAGAACATGGATATTATCGTGGAGAAACATGCCCAGTTTGTAACAAAAAAGGAAAATTCTTGATGAATGAAAATGAACTTAGCTCTTTAAGCCGGATTATTGCGGGTGCACTTCGTCATTTCCCTGAAAAACTTGGTTTAATGATGGATGGAAAGGGCTGGGTTGACATCTCTTCTTTAATCGAGGCTATAGGTACGGGCAGATCTGGTTTTAATTGGCTACGCGTCCATCATATTGAGGCTTTAGTAGCTACTGATCCCAGGGGGAGGTACCAAATTGATGGGGGCATGATAAGAGCAACTTATGGCCACACAATAGAAGTAAGTCCTGATGATCTTCCGCTTGCTGAGGTAGATGAATTTTATTATCCTGTCACAGAAGAAGAGGCTGATATAATAATTGAGGGAGGTCTTTATCCCACAGATCGAAAAAAAGTACATCTAAGTGGTAGTATTGAAAAAGCAATAGAAGCAGGTAGGGTTAGAACAGAAGATCCACTAATTTTAAAAATCGATGGAAAAAAGACAAAAAAGGCCGGTTTAAAAATATTTCATGCTGGTAAAGATGTCTACATAACAGATGGAATTGATGCTAAATACATCTCTAAAGTAGATGAAAAAGAGATAAAAAAATTCCTGAAAAAAGATAAATAAATCCCATTTTTAGACTTAAAACTCTAATAGAATATCTTCACGTTTTTGTCGGTTTTTAATACAAAAATCTATAATAATATGTTAATAGAAAAAATTAAATATATATTATTTATCCTAAAAAGACTAAGAGAAGGTGAAATAAATGAAAAAAACGTTATTGGTGATAGTAATTGTTTTAATGTTGTTTTTAACTGGACTATCATCAGCTGTTACAATAAAAGTTAGTGATATTGCACAAAACAAATCTAAAAAAGAGGATTCTAAACATGCTTATAAAATTGAATTATCTATACCCAATGAGATAACTCCTAAATCTAGTGGCTGGTATGAATTTGCACAGAAACATGGTATAAAAATTTGGGCATGTGGATATGGTACATTAAGTTGTAAAATCATTGATGAGGATTTACCTTTCTATGAATTCACTGAAGGAAAAAAAGGAGATGAAGCTTGGAAAGTACATATATGGGCATCACAAAATCAGGGAGAGTATTATAATACTAACTCTTTCAAATATTATTTCTATGATGATGCTGCAGAGACAAAAACAAGCTCATTAGTAACATTTCCTATCCCCGGTTTTTCTATATTAATGATAATTCTTGCCGCACTTGATCATCCGGCTTTAGAAAAAAATTTTCGTAGAAACCATAAGACACCATTTATAGGAACAGGACCTCACAATTTGTCATCTGGATTATTTTTTAATGGAACTGTGATTAAAGGAAAAACTTACGATGGCCTACAAAAGCCTGATAAAATGGTTGACACAAATTATGATGGAGTCAATGATACAATTTGTTCTTATTATGAGATTATAGCCCGATCCACATCCGTATATCTTGTAGATAGTTTTAATAAGGAGGATATAGGTGAAGAGGAATTTCGTAGGATCGCATTGTGGAGGTACCTGTTTTGGAAAGACCCCAGTTATATTCCCTTTGATGTTTAAATTTTGCTCTTTGATGTCAATTATTTCATCAACTTTTTTCTTTATAAATGAATAGAATCTACAAAGTATTTTATAATTCTTTTAATCATCGTAATGCCTAAATAATCGTTAATGTTACTTCCAATACTTTACACCTTGGGCTTGTAGCTCAGCTAGGTAGAGCAATCGGCTCTTAACCGATTGGCCAGGGGTTCGAATCCCCTCAAGCCCGCTTGTCTATCTTGAAGGGTTTTTGCACAGCATTTTCACTCTTTTATATACTGTTGTGGCAGATGGATGAAGATTTTCTAACTAAAATCTTTCTTTTTTATTTTTGGAGGTGATAAGTTGAAACAATATTCTGTTTATGATAAAATGACAAATGCTGAGAGAGAAGTAGCTGGATTATTAAAGTATCTTGGGATTAGATGGTCATATGAACATCCTGTTTTTGTGTGGGATGAGAATAGACGACCAAGGGTCTGGGCACCTGATTTCTACTTAGTTTCCTTTGGGATCTATATAGAAGTTTGCGGATCTGAAGAATTTGATTATGAATACCGAAGGAAAATATTGGATAAAAATGGTATCAGAGTAATTTTTCTTCATTTGTTTAAGGAACAAAATCAATGGAAAAATCATTTTATTAGATATCTTGAAACAATTATACATTATAGAGAAAATAAGTTAAAAAATATCCTAAAAAACAAAAATTGATTTCGTCATTTTGACATTTTAACACAATAAGTTTAAATTCTATAACAAGCTTAAATATTCTATTATTGCAAGTTGTCCTAGGAGGATGATGAAGATATGAAACAATATATTATTCCAAGACATGTTATAGAATCTTCCCCTGAATATTTAAGAAGAAAGGCATATTTCGATAATCTTAAAGTATGTCCATATTGTAATCAACCAATCAAAAAGAACTCTAAAAATCGCCAATCCAGAGATTAATTATATTTTTATTTTTAGAATTATTATTCTGGTAACTCTATATTCAATAATATACTAATAACTTTAGTCAGTTAAGGCCACTATCCTGGTATACAGTGCGGTACTTCGATATTTAACATTTTTTCATTTTGAAATTATTACATGATATGTTTAAATACTACTACTAATAAAATAAAATCTGTAACGTTGTGATACCGTAGTCATATATTGACATTTTGACTATTATTGGATTTCACCGTCCTGGTATCACAACGTTTATTTTTACAGTAAATTATTTTTAATATGTTTATTTAATTTTGTATTATCTGCTTCAAAAGGAGAAAATATACACTTTGTAGTTATACATTTAGGCTTCTAGTATATAAACATGTCTTTTTCTCGTTTTGTAATTCTGTCACGATAGGTTTAAATAGGGCTTATTGACACAATATAACATGAGAATAAATATCAAGATGAAAGGTGGTGAGAAAAAATATGGAAAAAATAATAATTGGAGCAACTGCAGTTGCTGCAGCTGTTATAAGTGTTGGAATAAATGGTATAAATCCTTTGCAATTTCTCTAAAATTTTTTAATGTTATAAAAGGAAATTGCAAGGTCTTCTTTATGTTATAGTTTTTGTAAGGATTATTTGTTTTTAAAAATGTAAAACCTTGTTTTATTCAAATTCTGGAAGCCATCGTTCCCTATAACTTTCTTCTGTTATCCAAAAATTAAGTTTTTTAATTGCGTTAGGAAATTTTCTATCAATTTCAGTAAAAATCTTATCAAGTTCTTCTACGTTTTTAACGACGAATTCAGGCTCTAAATCACACCAGCCCACAGAGACATTTAAATACTCAAAATAGGGTTTTTCTTTTAGAAAATTCCATATTTCCCTTCTTTTTTTGTGGTCTTTAAGATATATATCAATCTTAAAAT
>SMTZ1_10008172_pt1 | contig 10455 bp, 8 predicted proteins | sample DeeMarSWOR136_30_FD_25667 | JGI IMG/M metagenome (IMG submission 25667) | reverse complement strand
GTGCGGGCTGTGGGAGCGGGGGAAAAAAAGTGGCCCCAATCCCACCGATCGCCGACGCGCCGGTAGCAAACATCATGTGCTGACGGATGCCAACGGGGTGCCGTTGGTGATTCAGTTGACCGCAGCAAATGCGCATGATGTCACACAACTACTTCCCTTGGTCGACGCGATTCCGCCGCTGCGGCGCAAACGCAGACGGCGTGGCCAGCGGCGGCCCAAACGGGTGCAGGGCGATCGAGCGTACGATTCGGAGCCGCATCGCAAGGCGTTGCGCCGCCGTCGCATCCGACCCGTCTTGGCCAAGCGCAACACCAAGCACGGCAGCGGCCTGGGTGTGTATCGTTGGGTCGTCGAGCGCACGATCTCGTGGCTTCATCAGTTCAGGCGACTGCGCGTGCGGTACGAACGAAGGGCGGACATTCATGAGGCATTTCTTTCCATTGGCAGTGCTTTGATCTGTTGGAACTACGGCCGAGGTTCATTTTTTTAGGCGCTCTTAGGACATGTCCCGCCGTCCAGATCGCGAGTGTAGCCATCGTGGACAGATCGTGCTGGGTTTCATCAACGCTGTCATCATAATCGCAAGTGTTCCGCCACCGCCTTAGATCATCGAGTTTCCTTGCGATTCCGGTTTTCCCTTGCCCCTGAAGGTGTTTTTGGAGATTCACATGGTCTTGAGGCAACCCAGTTGGCCGAAAATTATTGTGATCGCGCGCATGGTTGCGAGCGCTGCAGTACACGGCATAATATGAGCGACTCACGGCGCAGCGGAATGCGCCCTCTTGCGTAAATCCGTGTCCACTCTGGAGCTGCAGAAACTCGGCTATTCTGAGGTACTCTCCCCAGTCGAACGGCATACTCGACTACCTTGTGAGACGAAAGTCGGTTGTCAAAACGAACCACCCTGATTTTCCGGTGAGATTATCTTCGAATTCTGCGCTGACGAGGTCAATCTCATCCAGAATCTCTTGTTTGTACTGTTCCCGGCGAACGTAAAGCGTCAGATACTCATTCTCGATCTCAGGGTCACGATAAAGTTCCAAAGCTAACTCGCTGTCTGTCTGAAACCGTTCCGACGCGGCTCCGCATGCAAAAGCAACGAGATCTATCATATCCTGATGGCGAAGCAAGTAGTCGCGTACCTCGCCGTGATGTGGCACCAGAACGTCTTTTGAAACCAGCCAGCTCAAGACTGCTTCAATCCGAAGCGTTACCTCACTGCTTCTGTCCTGGTAGGAGTGCTCATAAGAGGTTGGCTCTGCCGGATTAGAGAATATCCATGGTTCCTCGAGTAGTTGTCGCCCCAGAACGACTAAAACCTGCTCAACGGGACGCACGGCGTGCGCCTGTACCCATTCGTTCCCAAACGCTTGCCGCTGCTCCGATTCACTTATGCTAACGACCGAGCTCGACAGAACACTGCGGTATTGCGCGCTCTGAACGGTTGAAGCCGGCGATATGGCGGCCATTTACTCCAACTCCTGGAAAATCTCCCTGAGGCGGTCAGTGATGCAACCCTCAAAGATTTCCTCGACTTGCGAATGCGCTGCCTCGACCCATTCCAAGGCTCCATCCGGCCGTACAACGTTAGGATGAGCGAAATGATAGTCAAGTCTCAAGAGAATAGCGACACTGTTGGGGTTTTCGGGTACTGCACTGATTAGTTCGACGCGACAGAGTTCCTTCCCATCTCGAAATGGAAGCCGACATCCGAGGAAAAAGTTCGCCATATCCTGTGGTAGGTTATCACCTAGAAAGGGTCTGAACTCGAAGTACTTGTCCAAGTCAACTGGGGACCCCGGGATTTCGATTCGATTGATGTATAGGAGGCCGATTCTTTGTAGCCCTTCAACATCAACGGTATCGGTAAGAGCGCCGAAGGCTTTTTCAATGCTGGGCTTGAACCGTGCCCACGAGTGATACGGTTTCAAGCGGTTTACAGCCAAGAGGCGCGGCCCGACCTGAATGAACGTCTCTCGGTTCTCAGCAAGGAACAGGGCCAGTTCACTCGCGCGGATTTGTTGCTGCGTACCTTCTTGGCTTTGGGTGAATTCTACCTCTTGGATGGGACGCTGTTCTTTGTTGGGAAAGTCTTCTTTGACTTTGGCGTAAATCAAACCGGGAATGGTAAGATCCCATTTAGTGGCCGGCGTTAGCCGAAACTCGCAAACCGCCTCGACAATCGGCGGGTCTGCGTACCTCTTGCCCATAACAGGTGGCCTCCCTGTGCACCACCGGACCCATGTTTGCCCGATCCTTTGTCTGAGAGTCAAGTGGCATCTTGCAGTCGCTTTATGTCCGCCGGGCTACAAGGCGCAGGAAACAGCGCCCAGCTGGAGTCAGGCTGGCAGAATCTCTGCCGGGGTTTTGCGGCCGCGTTCAGTTCGGTCAAAGTCGCTGTCGAAACTCACTATCGTCAGGTTGTGTTTTTCCGCTGCTACGTACTGGTAGGCGTCATCGAAATCCAGATTGAATTGCTCTATTGCCTGAACAAGGCGCCGTGTGTCCTCGCGCCGTAGGGAAATGAGAGCCACGGCCCCATCGACAAAGGAATCCTGGGCGAGACGCAGCAGCGCTTGGGTGCGCTTCAACCTGGTCAAGATTACTGCAATGGAGTGAAACGCAAAGTCCGTCATGCAGAGACGGTCTGATGGTATCGCATCAAGGAAACGACCAACAGTTTCAGAGCTTTTCTGATCGAGAAGACGCTCGAGCCACACATTCGTGTCAACCAGATACATGCGTCAGTCGCCTCGCCACTGCAGCGCTCTTTCTTGCAGTTCCAGCGACGTGTATTGGTCGCGATAATCGCTCAGAGCGCCCGCCCAATCCTGGCGCAGTCTTCTCCCAGGCTTCGGCGCTCGCTTCTCCAGGAGAAATTGCACAAAGTCTTCGACCTCCTTCCGAAATTCAGGAGGCAATGCTTTAATCATCTCTTCGATCTTTCCCATAATTCGACCTGCTGCTTTCCCTCAGAGTGTATTCGCTGGTGTGAGGTTAACCAAGTGGCTCCCCGAAAGTCAATCATCTTTGAAGCGCAGCAAGCGCACTGCTGGGGAAAAAGCACCGAGCCCACGAGGCGAGATTTGTCAAATCCACAGCCGCAGACTAGCACTTTCGGGGGTCAGAGATTTTCTAACGCCTTGCCTAGCCCACGGAGGAGAGCCGGGGGTACGACCGATCAGAACTCCACCTTCGGGGCTTCGCGTTGTGCGGGTTCCTCGAGCTCGAAGAACTCCTCGTCGCCAAAGCCAAACATGCCGGCAACCATGTTCGCCGGCACCGTCTGGATGCGCGTGTTGTATTTCATGACCGAATCGTTGTAGAACTGGCGCGAAAAGCCAATCTTGTTCTCCGTCGAGGTCAGCTCCTCCTGGAGCGCCAGCATGTTCTGGTTGGCCTTCAGGTCGGGATACGCCTCGACGACGGCGAAAAGCGACCGAAGCGTCTGGGTCAGGAAGTTTTCGGCCTTCGCCTGCTCGGCGACACCGCTTGCGTCGATCGCCTGCTGGCGCGCCTTGGTCACCGCCTCCAACGTCCCGCGCTCGTGCTTGATATAGCCCTTGCACGTGTTGACCAAATTGGGGATCAGGTCGTAGCGGCGCTTCAGCTGGACGTCAATCTGAGCCCAGGCGTTTTTCACCTGCTGGCGCAAGCGCACCAACCCATTGTAGATCACGATGATAAAGAGAACCACCAAGACGACTGCACCAAGAATGATCAACAGACCATACATCGTGCTCTCTCCCTTCGTTGGGTGAAACGGCCCAAGATAGTCTCGGTTTCTCGCCCTATCGCGTCCAGAAAAGATCTACCCTGTTGCGGCATTCTTATTCAGGGTTGCCAGCGCCGGGTGCCGGAGGCGGACTGGCCGCCTTGGCCGACGCCGAATCCTTGGCCGCTGACTCGACAAACCTCCCCATCGCGCGATACTTCTCGTGGCGCTGCTGGCGTAGCACGTCGGCGTCAAGACCCGCCACATCGCCAAGCGCACGCTCCAGGGCCACGCGCACGTTCGCAATCGCAATCTGCGGGTCGTGGTGTGCGCCGCCAAGCGGCTCAGGTATGACAGCATCTACCACGCCCAGCTCGAGCAAATCCGGCGCGGTCAGTTTCAGGTTTTCCGCGGCCGCCGGTGCCATCTTGGCGTCGCGCCACAGGATCGAAGCACACCCTTCGGGCGAAATGACGCTATACCATGCGTTTTCGAGCATCACGACGCGATCACCTACCCCGACTCCCAACGCGCCGCCGCTTGCCCCTTCGCCGATAATGACGACAATGATCGGAACACCAAACGTGAACATCTCCATGATGTTGCGTGCAATGGCTTCGGCCTGGCCCCGCTCCTCGGCGCCGATACCCGGATAAGCCCCCGGCGTATCAATGAAAACCAGGATCGGCCGACGGAACTTGTCGGCCAGTTTCATCACACGCAGTGCCTTGCGATAGCCCTCAGGATGCATCATGCCGAAATTGCGCGCGACGTTCTCTTTGACATCCTTGCCCTTCTGCTGGCCGATCACGGCCACCGGGCGACCATCGAAGAAGGCGAACCCACAGACCAACGCCGGATCGTCGCGAAACTGACGGTCGCCGTGCAGCTCGGTGAATTGCTCAAACAGCGCCCGGATATAATCGAGCGAATGGGGCCGGTCGAAGTGGCGCGCGATGAGAACACGCTGGTGGGCTGTGAGATTGCGGTAGATCCGTTCGCGCGTCTGCTCGAGCTCGACTTCGGTGGCGTGGATCTCGCCCCCCACGTCCTCACCCGCCGCTTCCCGCTGGCGCAAATCGGCCAGCTTCGCCTCAAGATCAGCAATCGGTTTTTCAAACTCGAACGTTGTCATTGCCATGATTGGAAAACCTCGCCCGCGACGAAAACAAACCGATTCGCGATGCCTGCTGTAAGCCCATGCGATCAGCCCGCAAAACCACGAACCCTGGAACGAACCCCGGATCCATTCTCCAACGGGCTCGGAAAACCCTATTCTACGCCTCGCGGAAGGTCAACGCCTTTATGCCCGGCAACTCGCGCAACTTCGCCAGCAGTCGCGGCGATGGCGAGACCCGGACCGCCTCACCGGTCTCGAGCGCAAGCTGATGGCCCTGATCGCCGAGCGGGACAACCAGGCGAATGGCCAGGCCGGATGCCTGCGCTACGTCGCCGAACTGCCCCAGCAGCGCGTGGAGCGCTTCGAGTTCACCGCGCTCGCAACGCCCCTCGCACAGCACAATCTCCAGGTAGCGTGCGTGCTGGCGACGGAATTCCTCCGCCGCAATCACTTCGCCGACCTGGCACTTGACCTCGCCGTTGCGCGAATTGGGAAAACCGCACACATAAACGATCGCATCTTCCTGAATCAGCTCTCCATAGGCGGCATGTGTTTTGTTGAATGCAATACACTCGATCTGGCCAGTGAAATCCTCGAGCTCGAAAAACGCCATCAGGTTGCCATTGCGGTCAAGCCGACGGCTGACCTTGTGAATCTCGCCGAGCAACCGCACATCGCCCAGCGCTGGCGCGCCCTCGGCGCTCAGGCCGGCTTGGCGAAACCGCCGGATGCTCGACGTGGCGAACGAGTGATAGTCCACTTCGAACTCGTCGAGCGGATGGCCGCTGATGTAGAAACCAACCTGCTCTTTCTCGTGCCGAAGCGTCTCGCGCAGCGACCAGCGGGGAACGTCGGGCAGCGTGACCGTCACCAGCCCGGTCGGCTCACCTTGTTGCTGGGCGACAAACTCGAAAAGCGACGCCTGGCCGCTTTCGCGTTCGCGCTGCGCCGCCGAAGCCGCCTCGACTACGGCGTCAAGCGCGGCCAGAAGCTGCGCCCGGTGGCCATTGAGCGAGTCGCACGCTCCAGCCTTGACCAGGCACGCGATCATGCGCGAATTCAGCGAGCGCATGTCAACCCGCTCGCAAAAGTCCTGAAGCGAGCAAAATGGCTCTCCACGGTCTCGCGCCTCGATGATCTTCTCGACCGCCCCGTGTCCCACGTTTTTCACTGCACCCAGGCCGAACCGGATGTTGCGTCCCGTGACCGTGAAATGCAGGTCGGACTCATTGACGTCGGGCGGGAGGATTTGGATACCCATCGCTTTGCACTGCGCGAAGTACAGCGGCATTCGGTCGCTGTTGCCCATATCATTGGTCATCAATGCCGCCAGGTATTCGACCGAATAGTGCGCCTTGAGGTAAGCGGTTCGAAAGGCGATAACCGCGTAGGCCGTGCTGTGCGACTTGTTGAAACCATAGCCAGCGAAGTGGGCCATCTGCTCGAAAATCTGTCTGGCAGTCTCAGCGTCAACACCGCGCTCTGCCGCCCGCTCGACGAAAACCGACTCCTGCCTGGCCATAACCTCGGCCTTCTTCTTTCCCATGGCGCGGCGAAGCAAGTCGGCCTCCGACAGGCTGTAGCCCGCCAGAGCATGGGCAATCTGTGCCACTTGCTCTTGGTAGACGATCACCCCGTAAGTCTCGCGCAGAATCGGCTCCAGACTGGCGTGCAGATAGCGAACCTCGGTCAGGCCGTGGCGGCGGTTGATGTACTCGTCCACCATTCCGGCGCCCAACGGCCCCGGCCGGTAGAGCGCATTCATGGCCACGATGTCTTCGAAACGCTCCGGCCGAAGCTTTCGCAAGTAGCCCTGCATCCCCGAACTCTCCAGCTGGAACACACCGAACGTATCGCTTCTCTGGAGGAGCCGGAACGTCTCCGGGTCGTTCTGGTCAATCTCGCTCCAGTCAATCCGGACGCCGTGATTGCGCTCGACCGCTCGCACCGTATTTTCGATTATCGTCAGGTTCTTCAATCCCAGGAAGTCCATCTTGAGCAGCCCGATTTGCTCGACGTCTTCCATGGGATACTGCGTGATGATTTCCTCCTCGCTGGGACTCTTGTAGAGCGGCAGAAACTCCGTCAGGGGACAATCGGCCATGACGACACCCGCGGCATGGGTGGAGCAATGGCGCGCCAGCCCCTCAAGGCTTTGCGCGGCGTCAATCAGCTGGCGCACCAGTGCGTTGTTTTCATAACGCTCGCGCAAACGTGCTTCTTTCTCCAGTGCGGCGGCGATCGTGATGTTCAACTCCGGCGGGATCAGCTTGGCGATCTCGTCCACGGTGCGCAAATCAATGTCCAAAGCCCGCCCCACGTCGCGGATCGCATTCTTCGCCTTCATCGTTCCGAACGTGATGATCTGCGCGACGTTGCGTTCGCCATACTTGCGCCGGACGTAGTCAATCACCTCGCCGCGCCGCTCGTAGCAAAAATCAATGTCAATATCGGGCATGGTAATCCGGCCAATGTTGAGAAAGCGCTCAAAAAGCAGGCCGTGTGCCAGTGGGTCGATGTCGGTAATCTCGAGACAATAGGCCACCAGACTGCCGCCGACCGAGCCGCGTCCCGGGCCAACGGGAATCGCGCGCTCGCGCGCAAACCGCATGAAGTCCCACACGATCAGAAAATACGATTCGAAACCCATGCGGCCGATGACATCGAGCTCCATTTCGACGCGCTGGCGTTTCTCGTCCGTCACCGGAGCGCACCGTTTCTCCAGCCCCTTGTGGACCAGCTCGCGCAAGTAGCTCGACACGCCCCGTTCGGCGAGCTCGAACCGCGGAATCAGCCGCTGGTGCAAAGGGATTTCGAGACTACACTGCTCCGCGATCGCGACGGTGTTCTCGATCGCCCCATCGACCGATCCGAAAAGACCCGCCATCTCCTCGGCCGACTTCAGGTAAAACTGGTCGCCCTCGTAGCGCAGCCGTTTCTCCTCGGCGACCACGCTGCCCGTCCCGATGCACAGAAGAATGTCGTGGGCCACGTGATCGCCGGCCTTCAGGTAGTGGACGTCGTTCGTCGCCACTAGCGGAACATCGTGCCGTTTCGCCAACCGCACCAGGGCCGGGTTCAGCTTTTCCTGCTCCGATAGACCATGATCCTGGATCTCCAGATAGAAACCGTCGCGGCCGAAAATCTGCCGGTAGTCGTCAACCGCCCGCTCGGCATCGCCCTCGCGGTCCTCGAGAATAGGCGTCGCCACGACGCCCTTGGTGCAACCCGACAGCGCGATCAGTCCGCCACTGTGCTGGGCCAGAACCTCCTTGTCCACTCGTGGCTTGTAATAGAAGCCCTCCAGATAGCCGATTGTGCTAAGTGCCATGAGATTGCGATAGCCTTCGTAATCGCGGGCCAGGACGGTCAGGTGCGTGTAGGAGCGTGCCTGGTGGCTAAAGCGGTCGTTGCGCGAGGTTCCCGCGACATAGAGCTCACAACCAATGATGGGCTTGAGGTCGGCCGCGCGCATCGTTCGATAGAACTCGAGCGCGCCGAACAGGTTGCCGTGGTCGGTCAGCGCCGCCGCCGTCATGCCCATCCGCCTCAACGCCTCGCACAGTTGCCCGATTCGGATGCAACCGTCGAGCAGACTGTACTGGCTGTGCAAATGCAGATGAACAAACTGCGGGGTGCCCACAGCGCTTACCTCGAGTCGGCGGTCTTGACAGCTCCCCCTGCACGCACCCTTCTCGAAGACAACCTCGCAGGCCTCCGACCCTGCCGCGTCGGCGACCGTACCACTTCGCGAATCTGATACTGCTCGGGCGGGAACGACCCGTCCCTCACAAGGCGAATCTCGATCCGATAGCGCGATTGCCACTTGTGCAAGCTGTCGCCGTGCTCTGCTTTGATATAGGCTTCTTGCTCGGGATGGACTTTGATCTCGAAGAACGGCCGTGGCGGCGAGGCCAGCCGGCCAAGCAGATCGCGCCGGATGTTATGCCAGACTTGCTCGCGTGTGAGAATCTGACCCGACCCCCCACAAACGGGGCAGTCGGTAAAGAAAAACCTCCGCAGGCTCTGACGCACACGCTTTCGAGTCATCTCGACCAATCCAAACTCGCTGATGTTCAGAACCGTCGACTTCGCCTTGTCCTGGCGCACCAGTCGCTTGAACTCCGCCATGAGACTCTTCTGGTACTGCTTGCTTTCCATATCAATGAAATCGATGACGATCAGTCCGCCAATGTCGCGCAGGCGAAGCTGCTGGGCAATCGTCCGCGCCGCCTCGAGGTTGGTCCTGTAAACCGTTCTGTCCTGATCGCGACCGCCGGTATACTTGCCCGTGTTGACATCTATGGCGGTCATGGCTTCCATCTCGTCGAAAATCAGGTACCCGCCATTTCGCAACCAAACCTTTCGCCGCAGCGCCTTCTGTATCTGCTTCTCGATCTCGAACTCGTCGAAGACGTTTTTCAATGGATCGGAGTAGTGGAAAACGCGATCGGCGATTGTTGGGATCATCTGACGCACGCGCCGCTGGATCTGCTGGAACTCCGCGCGCGAGTCCACCCAGATCTCATCGGCTGTCGGGCTGACCACGTCGCGCACCACCCGGTAGAGGATGTCGTGGTCGTTGTGGAGCAACGCCGGGGCCCCGACCGACCGATACTTCTTGCAAATGTTGCGCCAGGCGCGGTCGAGAAAACCCACGTCGCCCTTGATCTCGTCGGCCGGCTGGTCCAGACCGGCCGTCCGTACGATGTACGCTTTCTCGGTCGATAGAATCTCGCGGAGGATCTTGCGCAGGCGCCGCCGCTCGCGCAAATCCTCGATCTTGCGCGACACTCCCCCCTCCTGCTCCGCAAACGGCAGCAAAACCAGGTGGCGACCGGGAAGCGAGATGTGGGCCGAAACGCGGGGTCCCTTTTGCCCGATCTCTTCCTTGATCACCTGGACCATAAGCGGGTCGCCAGGCCGCAGTGCCTCCACCGGGTCGAACGCCGATTTGCCGGTCTTCTCGCCCCGGCGCCTCGGTTTGCGCGACCCGCCGCGCCCCTGGCCCACGCGACCCAGCGAGAAATCCACAGTCCCCGGCTGAACATCGTCAAAGTGCAAAAACGCATTGCGTCCCAGGCCTATGTCCACGAAAAGCGCGTGGATACCCGGCTTGATGTCGCAGACAGTCGCTTTGTAAATATTGCCGAGGATCGAACGCTCCTCGGTCGGTTCCATAAACAACTGGACCAGGTTGCCGTCCTCCAGAGCCCCGATTCGGATAGCCTTCTTCTCAATATTGACTAGGTATTGTTCCTTCATCCGGGAACCCGCTCGTACCGATCCGCCAACCAAAGATGCTCCACCGGCCGCTCGGGGTAGACTCTCGCCACCGTCTACGCTCCGTGTGCCCGAAAGGCCTTGCTTTGTGACCTGCTGATTCCTAACGGATGACTCGGCGGGGAATCAAGTAGAAATGCTGGGAAGAAGAAAGGGCAACAACGTCCAGGAAGGAAACGACGATAGGACAACCCGCCCGTGAGCAAAAGCTCCGCGGGTCCTTGCTTCTAACCTGAAACCTGAAACGTGAAACCTGAGACCTGAAACGTGAAACCTGAGACCTGAAACGTGAAACCTGAAACGTGAGACGTCCTTGTGGCCACCCGCGTGTCGCCGA
>SMTZ1_10008780_pt1 | contig 10456 bp, 8 predicted proteins | sample DeeMarSWOR136_30_FD_25667 | JGI IMG/M metagenome (IMG submission 25667) | reverse complement strand
CCCAAAGCACTTGATGCACCGGTCGAACTCCGCCGTCCAGAATGCCAACCGGCCCTCCAGATCCATCCCGTCAATGCGAGCCACTTTTTGGCTGTCAGCCCTTTCCCCCTGGGGGCCGTCGACCAGACAGTCGGGAAAGGGTTTTTCACACTCACACGCCTTGGCCAGCTCATCCGGGCAACCGAGTCCTACCGGGATGACCCGCTCCTCGTTCAGCTGTTGCCACTTGAAGAGTTCCCTCAGCCCCCGTTCATCGCATCCCCGTACGAGAACGGCAAAGGTATCATGGGGATATACCGCGGCCACCCGTATCAGGATTTGGTTCAGGGGATACCGGGCATCACCGGGCCCGTCCTTGTCGCCCAGTGACATATGCTCGAGATCCCCGGGGTCGCAGAAGAGGTGAGGCATGACATGACCGTGCTCTTGCCTCAGCCCCAGGAAGCCCTTGATCTTCCCCTCGGAGAGTAACCCTTGGACGTATTCCCTGATCTTCTGACCCATACCGTTCAGGCAGCCTCCTTCGTCTTCAGCGGGTTCGGGCCGATTTTCCTGATGTCCTCCACGAACTGGGAGATCTCGTGGACGAATTCGGAGGCCTCGGCGGAAGTGACCCACCTCAGCCTGACCCGCTCGGGGTTCATGCCGCAGAATTCCATCAGCTTCTGCAGGAAGGTCATCCTCTTGTTGGCCATCACATTACCAGACTGGTAATGACACTCACCCAGATGTCAGCCGGCCACGAAGATACCGTCCGCCCCTTCCTGCAGGGCTTTCAGCACGTAGTGAGGCGATATACTCCCCGCGCACATGACCCTGATGGTTCTGACCGACGCCGGATACTGCATTCTACTGACCCCAGCCAGGTCAGCCGCAGCGTACGCTCACCACGTGCACAGGAACGCGATGATGGTCGGCTTGAAATCGTCAGACATGGCAAGCCCCATAAAAGTCCGTCCTCATGTCTTCCCCAATCCCCAACCCCTTTGCCCCGGCCGTTGGGTCATGCGCCCACGGCCTTCTTGATCTGCGAATAGATCTGCACGCTGGTAAACCCCCCGAGCTGCACGCTGGCCGACGGGCAGGTTGCGGCACAGGCCCCACACCCCTTACAAATTGCTGCATTCACCTCGCAGATTTTCCGGTCATCCAGGTAGCGGATGGCCTCATAGGGGCACACCGTCAAGCACCCCTGGCAGCCCACACAGCTCTCCGGATCTATGTGGGCCACGATGGCATTCCCGAACATCTGCTTCTGGGATAACACCGTTACCGCCCGGGAGGCAGCGCCGAGACCATGGGCTACTGACTCATCAATGGGCTTCGGCGAGTGAGCGAGCCCGCAGACGAACACCCCGTCAGTGGCGAAATCACTGGGCCTCAATTTGACATGGGCCTCAACAAAAAATCCGTCATCATTGACCGGTACCTTGAATAACCTGGCCACGGGGTTTTCCTTGGGAGGTACAATGGCCGTGGCCAGAACCAACAGGTCTGGCCGAATCTCGGCCTCTCGCCCAAGCACGTAGCTGGTAAACCGAACCTGCAGATCCCCTCCATCGTTCGCTACCTTCAGCTCCCGATCAAAATCGTAACGGGTGAACATGATTCCCTTGGTGCGGGCCTCTCGATACAGGTCCTCCCGCAATCCGTAGGAGCGCATGTCCCGGTAGACGATGAAGATGTCCATGTCCGGGTTGATCTCCCTCAGTTTGAGGGCGCTGACGATGGAGTGAGTGCAACAGACCTTGGAGCAGTATGGCCTCTCCTCTATTCGAGAGCCAACACACTGGATGAAAACAGCCGTGCGCGCTTTCTCCAAGGAGGGGTCATTGTCGATAAATTTCCGGTCCAACTCCAGGCTGGTGAGAACACGCGGATCCTTCCCATGGAGGTATTGATCCGGTTTGAGCTCAGAGGCGCCCGTTGCGATGATGGCTATGCCGTGTTCCAGGGTCTTCTCCTTTCCATCGACTTCAACGGTGGATGCGAAATTGCCCACAAATCCGTCCACCCGTTTCAGTTCGCCCTCGAGGAATACGTCGATGTTCTGGTTGGACTGGACATCCTCAATGAGCCTGGCCAGGTTTTCCTGGACATCCTCACCCCGCCAGGTCTCGTAGATGTTTCGGGCCTGGCCTCCCAAGGCATCGTCTTTTTCAATCAAATAGGTATGGTACCCCTGTTCCGCCAGGTTCTTGGCGGCGGTCATTCCGGAAATGCCACCACCGACTACCAGGGCAGACTGGTTGACTGTTATCTCGGGTTCGGAAAGGGGTGCCAGTTGCGCGGCTTTGGCCACGGCCATTCGCACCAGGTCCTTGGCTTTCTCCGTGGCCGCCTCCGAATCGCCGCCGTGCACCCATGAGCATTGGTTGCGGATGTTGGCCATCTCGAAGAGGTACTTGTTGACCCCCGCGTTGGCCATGGTTTCCTGAAACAGGGCCTCATGGGTCAGTGGGCTACAGGCAGCGACAACGACCCGGTTCAGCCGCTGCTCCCTGATGACCTGGCTCATCTTCTCCTGGGTATCCTGGGCACAGCTGAAGAGGTTTTCCTCCACATAGGCAACCCCTGGCAGGGTTCGGGTATATTCGGCAAGGGCCGGGACGTCCACAACGGCGGCTATGTTGGTCCCGCACCGACAGACGAACACCCCTATCCTGGGAGGTTGGCCGCTCACATCGATTTCCTCGGGGATCTCCCGTGTCCGGGTCATGGACCAACGGGACTCCGCCAGAATGCCCTCCGCCATCGCCGCGGAGGCGCTGGATTCGATGACCGAGGAGGGGATGTCCTTCGGGCCTTGGAAAGCTCCACAGGCGAAGATGCCGGGCCTCGAGGTCCGAACGGGATCAAAGCTCCCTGTGGAGGCAAAATGATAGGGGTCCAGTTGAATGCCCAACCTGGTGGCCAGGTCCACCGCTCCCTTGGAGACGCCGAATCCCACGGACAGGACCACCATGTCGAAGTCCTCTTCAACCCTCCGCCCTGCTTCGTCGGTATACCGGATGAGCAGGTTCCCCGTGTCATCCACCGGATCAATCCTGCTAATCCTCGATTTTATGAAACGCACACGGGCCTCCTCCTCGGCCCGGTTATAGTACTTCTCGAAGTCCTTCCCGAAGGTTCGCATGTCGATGTAGAAAATGGCCGTATCGAGGGAGTTCTTCGCGTGCTCCTTGGCCACAATGGCCTCTTTTATGGCGTAGGTACAACACACCGCTGAACAGTAGGCCTGAGCCCCCTCGTGCACGTCCCGAGAACCCACGCACTGAAGCCAGGCGATTTTGCTCGGCTCCCTCTTATCGGAGGGCCTGACGAGATGCCCCCCGAAGGGACCCGAGGCGGAGAGCATTCGCTCAAATTCCAGGCTGGTGACGATGTTGGGGGATCGGCTGTAACCGTAAATATCGTGGATGGCCGGATCGAAGACGTCGCTGCCGGGGGCCACCACCACCGCGCCAACTTGGACGGTGAATGTCCTGGCCTTGTCCTCGAAATTGATGGCCTCGGCGGGACACAGTTTCTCACATACCTTGCACTTACCCTTCTCGAGGTAGATGCAATTTGGGGCATCGATGGCGTACTTGAGGGGCACGGCCTGAGCGTACTTCACATGGATCGCCTTCCGTTTGCCCAGGCCCGCATCGTACTCGCTGTCCACCTTCTTGGGACACTTCTCGGCACACAGACCGCAGGCGATGCATTTCTCAACGTCTACGTACCGGGGATGCTGGGTAACGGTGATTTCGAAATTTCCCTCTTCCCCGGAGACGCTCTCCACCTCCGAAAGGGTCAGGAGCTCGATATTGAGATGCCGGCCGACCTCGACCAGTTTCGGCGAGAGGATTCACATGGAACAGTCGTTGGTGGGGAAGGTCTTGTCCAACTGGGACATGACGCCCCCTATGGAGGAGGACTGTTCCACCAGATACACGTAGTAGCCGGAATTGGCCAGATCCAGGGCGGTCTGCATTCCGGCAATCCCTCCTCCCACCACCATCGCTGAGCCGATTCGATCTTGTGTCATCTCTTCTCCCATGAAAACAAGCCTTCAGCCATCAGCGTTCAGCACTCAGTTTCTTGATGAGTGATGCCAGCATCCGTTTCACCTCAACAACATCATTTGTGAGACGTTCATGAGCTAAAGCCTCGAGTATCCCGAGATCCCGAGCGAGCAGGATGTGATATTCAAGCTCACTTGCTGAACCCATTGCAATCTGAAGGAAACGGGCAAGCTCAGTATCTCCACTTCTCCCACACCCCTCCGCAATGTTTGCCGGGATAGAAGCACACGACCGTCTGATTTGGCTTGTTAAACCATACAATTCATCTCGTGGAAATGTTTGCGTAGCCTTGTAGACCTCCAGGGTCAGTTGATGAGCTTTCTCCCAAACTTTTAATTCTTTAAAATCTTTCATTACTTAGCCCATCGCGCCTACCCACTGTCCGTTTCCTCCGATCCTGCTGATAGCTGATTGCTGACCGCTGAACGCTCATTTGACAAAAACCCCCCTATACCGTCGATGGGCACCTGGTTCATCTCCAATCCCAGGACTTCCCCATCGATGTCCATGGCCAGCCCGAGGAGCTGCGGATAGAGAATAGAGGGGAGTCGATGGTCCGTACCCCTCTGGGAGAGAATCGCCCCTTGAACCGTATCGAACTGGATGTGGCAGTAGGGGCATGCAGCACAGAGGTAATCAGCACCGGATTGTCTCCCGTCCTTTAGCTTTTTTTGGGTTAAATCCATGGAGAGATCATCGTTTATACCCCAGGCCGGGGCACCGCAACATTCCAGTTTCGTCGCCCAATCGACGCTCTCCGCCCCGGTGACTTCAACCAGCTGGTCGAATATGGACGGGGCCACCGGATCATCGAATTGAACCACCTGGCTCGGGCGGAGCACGTGGCATCCGTAATGGGTGGCAATCTTGAGCCCCTCATAGGCCCTCTCCATCTTTTCCCGTATCGATTCGATGCCCACCTGGTGATAAAGCACGGAGAGAAGGTGCCTCACCTCGATACCCCCCTCATATCTCAGGCCTTCTCTCTCCAGGGTGGTATTAATCTCCTCCCGTAAAGGCGCATTCTCCTTCATGAGATGGTCCACTTTCCTCAGGCTGCCGTAACAACACTTGCACAGGGCCATCACGTTCAGGTCCTCCTTTTGGGCCAGGGCCAGATTTCTCGCCGAGGAGAGGACAAAGGTCTTAAAGCTCAGGTTTCTCAAGGGGTATCCACAACAGTTGAACTCCTCGATATCGTACAATCCCACGCCCAGTTTTCCCAAAACCGCCCTTGATGAGGATTCGTATTGGCTCAGCCGCGCCGGAATGGTGCAGCCGAGAAACAGCGCAAAGTTCATGACCTTTTCCCGTCTACTGAGACAACTTCTCCTTGACGTTGTTAATCGCCAGGTTCTTCAGCTCGTAGAGCACATCGGTGACGCAGACGCCCTGGGGGCACTGTTCTTGACACTGGTAACAGGTAATACAATCCCACAACATATTTGAGCCATAGGCGAGATCCCTCACACCCAATCCACACGCATGCATGATCTGATGGGGAAGCAACCCCAGGACCTCCTTGGGGTTGTCGTAATTGCCCACCACTGGACATACGGTTGTGCAGGTTTCACATCCGAAGCAGACCGAGAAGGTATTCGCCTGGGCTGAGAGGCTGAGCCCACCCTGGAATCCCCTATCGGTCGGTGTTAACGGCAGGGCCTTATCCCGGCTCTTCATCAAATCGCAGTGGGCGACGATGGCCTCCCTGGCCCGGGTCAAGGGCCGACTATAATCCGCGTTGACCAGATCCTCCCTCATCAATCCGCGGTAAAACGAGAGGGGCGACAGAACGAGAAACTCGGGATAACCCTTTTGCAGCAGGGCCTCCCTCACGGTGAACCACAGATCCTGCAGGTTGATTCCAACGGGGCACGCAACGGTACACCGATAGCAGTTGGTGCAGAGATAGACCCCCTCTTGAATAATTCTCAGCTCTCGTTCGCTCAGTTGCTGGTCTGCGGCCAGCGCCTTCAGGGAGGCTATCTTTTCCGACGGCAAGATGTTCACGTTGTGAATCTCCTCAAAGGCAATCCCGACGGAGCACCGCAGGGTGCAGGTGCCGCAATGGGTACAGGCATCCAGCTCCATGGCTTGTCTGGTGGCTATATTGGCCGGGGCCGACTTCTCCTTATCCATGACGGCATTGACCAACAGGCTTACGGGGCTAGCAACGATGTGGAACATCTTGCTGAAGGGAAGGTATGCCAGACCAACGAGGCACGCAAGGATGTGGATATACCAGAGGATGGCGGGCATACCAGCCCTATCGAACCACAAGGCCGCGGACCCCATGATCCTGGTCACCCCATACCCGGTAAATGCCCACTGCGGACGCGAATGGCACTCCCCGCAGCTCATTTCGTGGAATTCCCTTCCTTGCTCCAGGGTCTCCGCATCGAACGGCCCCGTCAGGTTGGGGGAGACCACCCCGTACTTTTCCACCCAATAGGCCTCCAGGGATCTGAGCTCCCCCTCATCCTCGAGGCCGGAGTACTCCTCAACCATTTCCCGGTAACTGGAGTAAGACGCGATCTTCGTCCCCTCCAGCACAATCCCTGAGATCATGATGACGGCCACGATGATGATGGCGTAATGATCCATGGCATTGCTCATCAGGCGGGGCACCTTTAAGATGAATCTCCGGTAAAGCGCGATGGCCAATCCCACGATTACCAGGGCACCGAAAAGATCCCTCAGAAACATAAACGGGTTGAGGGTCGAAAAGTAGTCTGGGAACAGGCGAGAGGTTACGAGGCCATCCAGGGCATGCATCAGCAGTAGCAGCATAAAGCCGCCGTAGATACATATGTGCATGAGCCACCGGAGGGCATCCTCCCTCAATACCCGTATCTGGAGGATCACATCGAGGAAAAACACCCTCAACAGGGTAAGGATTTCGGCGCCGAACGCCGTCAGGAGGATTCCCCTTAAGGCCGCCGAAACCCTTGCTGAGGGGGGGATCCCCTGGGCATCGATACCCACCGTGTATCGGAACCAGGCTGATATCTTATAGACCAGACCGATCCCAAAAATGGCGAGAGCAACAGAGAGTGCAATGGAGAGAAACATAGCCTATGCTTTAACTGTGACGCTTGGATTTGAGATGAGAACCCGAAGGCTTGGGCCGAGGGTGAGGCTTGCCTCGCCATACCTTAGCGTGAATACCGAATTATATCACCCCAACTTTACTATTAATTGAGCGCTCTTTGTCAAGAAAAAAGCACAACCTTCCGGCCATCCCTCGCGTCGAAGAAAACCACATTTCGCTTCGGGCTGGCTTGACAGTCCCGATGAAATTCCCTTTAATTACATTCTAACCGCTACGGATGTGTGCTTTCAATCCCACGATACCCTTAACGTGAACGGGTGCCTTGCCATGGGGGTTAAACCTCCCGAAGCCGACGACATCCCCCTATCTGACAATGCGGGAAAGGTCCTGGAGCGGAGATATCTCCTCAAGGACGAGAAGGGGCAAATTGTCGAAAGTCCCCGGGAGATGTTTCACCGGGTCGCCAAGGCCGTCGCCGAAGCCGACCTGCTTTATGATAAGGGGGCAAACGTAAAGGCGTTGGAACAGGCGTTCTTCCATCTCATGGCCGACCTCGAGTTCCTCCCCAATTCCCCCACCCTGATGAATGCGGGAACGGAGATCGGACAACTCTCGGCCTGTTTCGTCCTCCCCGTTGGCGATAGCATACGGGATATCTTCGACGCGGTGAAGAACATGGCGATGATCCATCAATCGGGAGGGGGAACCGGGTTCTCCTTCTCCCGGTTGAGGCCCCGGGATGACGTGGTCAAATCGACGGGTGGAATTGCATCGGGACCCCTCTCCTTCATGCGGGTCTTCGACGAGGCAACGGAGATCATCAAACAAGGGGGAAGGCGACGAGGGGCCAACATGGGGATCCTCAGGGCCGATCACCCGGATATCGTGGATTTCATCAGGGCCAAGGAGCGGGGAGGTTTTTTGACCAACTTCAATATCTCCATCAGCGCCACCGACCGGTTCATGGAGTTGGTTAAGGCCGATGGGAGATACGACCTCATCAACCCTCGCACCGGGAAGGTCATGAAAACCCTCAGGGCGAGGCGGGTATTCGATCGAGCGGTTAAGTCCGCCTGGAAGACCGGTGATCCGGGCCTTATCTTCATAGATGAGATCAATCGCCACAACCCAACGCCCCACCTGGGAGAGATAGAGAGCACCAATCCCTGCGGGGAACAGCCCCTGCTTCCCTACGAGTCCTGTAATCTGGGGTCGGTCAACTTATCCAAAATGGTCCGGGATGGAACCATCGATTGGCAGAAGCTGAAGAGGACGGTCCACCTGGGAATCCAATTCCTGGACAATATCATCGACATCAACAGTTTCCCCGTGCCGGAGATACAATCCATCACCAAGGGAAATCGCAAGATCGGCCTGGGGGTGATGGGATTTGCGGAGATGTTGATTCAGCTGGGGATATCCTACGCCGCCGATGAGGCCCTCGAGCTCGCCGAGCAGCTGATGGCATTTATCCAAAAGGAGGCCATAGCTCAATCCATGGAGCTGGCGGGCCAGCGGGGATCATTCCCCAATTTCAGGGGAAGCCTGTGGGAGAAGAAGGGAAACAGCGGGATGAGAAATGCGTCGCTCATCACCATCGCCCCCACGGGAACCCTGAGCATCATCGCCGATACCTCCAGCGGTATTGAACCCCTGTTCGCCATCTCCTTCTATCGGGAAATCCTGGAGGGGACCAGGCTGCTCGAGGTCAACCACCTCTTCCAGTCCATGGCCCAATCCGAGGGAATCGCCAGTGGGGAATTGATGGAGAGCATCGCCCTCAAGGGGTCCATCCAGGACTTGCCCTCGGTGCCCGAGCACGTGAAGCGCATCTTCCTCACGGCCCTGGATATCCCCCCCGAGAGGCACGTCAAAATGCAGGCGGCCTTCCAAAAGTACACGGACAACGCCGTATCCAAAACCATCAACCTTCCCCAAGAAGCCACCGTCGAGGATGTGGCCAGGGCCTACCTCATGGCATACGAGACCAAGTGTAAGGGAATAACCATCTTTCGGTACGGCAGCAAGAAACATCAGGTCCTGAACATCGGGTTATCAAAGGATATGCCCATCAAGGCCAGCCCGGAATTTTCCGGGGATTGCCGAATCTGCTCCATTTGATCCCAGCAGTTGGTTACCTGGATGATCATTGGGTCCGAACTGCCCCACATGACGTTAGGGGTTTCCCGATTGGAATACTGGAATAGTGGAATGGTGTAAGAATGGGTGTACTTGTTCCCCGCAAACTGAAGGCGCGGAAACGAAAACAAGTGAGTTTTCCCGGTTCTACTCCCCACTAACTCCATTACTCCAGCATTCCATCGCTCCATGGAGACAGAATAAGACCTGAGGTTTCGGCGAGTTGTAGAAGTTCCGAGACGTCGAATTAGGATCGGCGTTGGCCACGGACACCAAAAGATGCGCTTTGGCTTTCATATCTCCATCGCGGGCGGCTTCTCCAAAGTCATCGAACGCGCCAGAAGGAGGGGATGTGAAACAATCCAGCTCTTCTCCCGGAACCCCAGGGGTTGGGCCTATGCCCCTCTGGACCCTCAGGAGGTGAACCGGTTTCGAGAGGAGTTTTCCCGTGCAGCCATCTTCCCCCTCTTCGTTCACATGCCCTACCTTCCTAACCTGGCCTCCGAGGACCGGGATCTCTACCGGAAATCCCTCGACGCCCTTCAAGCCGACCTGCGGCGGGCCTCCAGCCTGGGAGCGCCCTATCTCATCATCCACGTGGGACACCGGGTCAATCTGTCCGAGGATGAGGCCATATACCGAATCGCCAAGGGAATCAACGAGGCCTTTCAAACGGTGGATAATTCGGTGATGCTCCTCCTGGAAAACACGGCCGGGCAGGGCACGGAAGTTGGCATACGTTCTCCCAGCTTCGCAAGATCATCCACGGGGTTGATGACAGGGGGAGGATGGGGGTATGTCTCGACACTGCCCACGCCTTCGCGGCGGGATACGACCTATCAACACCCCGAGGCCTCGAGAAAACCCTGGGGGAATTTGGGGAAGAAATCGGGTTGGAAAAGCTTCATCTGGTCCACCTCAACGATACGCGGTCTCCCCTTGGGGGTCATGTGGATCGTCACTGGCATATCGGGGAGGGGAATATTGGCCTCGAGGGGTTCGCCAGCATCGTCAACCACCCCCTTCTCCTTCACCTGCCCGGCATCATGGAGACCCCCCGAAAGGATGACGTGGAGGACCTGAGGAATATGGAGGTCATCCGGGGCCTGGCCCAAAGGTAAAGGGTACCAGACATCTCGATTACCCCTTCAACGGGATGAGATGGCTTCACCAGGCTTTTTTTCACCTTTTCCTT
>SMTZ1_10033969_pt1 | contig 10457 bp, 8 predicted proteins | sample DeeMarSWOR136_30_FD_25667 | JGI IMG/M metagenome (IMG submission 25667) | reverse complement strand
ATTTCAGCAAAACGTCTTTTGATTTTCTCGGAAGGAAATCCGTTTCGCCTGCTTTCGGTTTCTTTAGTCTTTTTGACTCACTTACTTTGAGCATTATAAGCGTAGAAACTGCGCCCAAAATAGCTATTAGAACATAGAGTAGTACGTGGCTGTCTTTATTAGTAAACCCCACGAGTTCGAAGACTACCACCAAGGGTATTGCAAAACTGCCCAAGCCAAAAGCAATGCTTTGTACAAAGCCATTCAACGAAAAGAGGCTGGTTCTCTTTTCATTATCCACTTTATCTGCAAGTAACGCGTTACTTGATGTCAAAACAGCAGCTTCAGAGATTCCTTCAAAAATGGCAGCAGCTATTAGTAACACTGGATCTGTTGTCAAAGCTAAAGCTGCAAGTATTAGGCTTGCTAGCAAGTTACCAACAATAAGCATTTTTTTTCTTCCATAAATGTCCGCGGCAATTCCAAGAAAAATGCTGGCAACAAAGGTTGAGATGCCCATTGCGGATATCACTATTCCCGTAAAATCAGCAGGCACCCCTTGGACAGTAGTTAGAAAATAGGATATGTCAGTAAATATCAATCCGTAAGCAACTGCGGGCATTATGCTGAACATTTTTCCGATGTGCATATTAGTTCACACGATTCGCGTTACTTGCATAACTAGTTTTTGATAAGTTTAACGAATAATCTCAAGACGCCCTACAATTTCTTGAATCAATTTTTTCAAGAAAAAATTCTGTAGCTCAAAACTTTAAAACAAGCTCTGCGAACACGAGGATTGACTAGAGAAAATACAAAGGTAGCTACAAGACTGCCCGAAGAAAATTTCAGCAAGCTTCAGTTACTTATGCCCCACTTAACTAGGTTCCATATTCTCTAATGAAAGTAATACAAAATCGTTGTTATCACGTTATAAATACTCCCAATAGCGACTGCAACATCCCATCTACCTATTAGAAGGAAAGAAGTGATTATGCTAACTACAATGCATATGATTCGCCAAACAATTGCTTTAGCTACTGACCTTTTTCTTGTTTCTCTCATGATTTTGAGTTAATCAGATGCACATATTAAGTTTCCGAGAAGTGATTTTGTAATTGAAAGAAAGAAAAAAAGCATAATAGATTGGGAACCAATAGACACTTTTTTCATTTTTTCACTTTTGTCTTCAGAAAAAGCGAGTTAGAAACAAGGAAAAACTTTTTGCCAGCAATACTCAATCTTACAGTGCTGAACGGATCTTAGCCAAATATGAAGACAGAATGTATGGTTACCAAGAAAACTGTGTTAGAGTTGCTTGCTAGGTGTTTGATTTATTCCTTAATAGTCATTTTAATAGATTTTGTACTAATTTTCGCTATCCAAGGGGGACTAAATCAAATAACAGAATCGCTTTCATTTGTCATTTTGCTCGAAGGCGGAATAGGCCTCACTGTGGGTGGCGCGGTCGCATCCTATTCTCCCTTAAGTGTAAAGATAAGCGAAGTTTTATTTCATTCTAAACCTTGGACTGCTGAGCGTCTAAAGGAAGCAGAGAGACAAGCGAGAACATGGATTGTAACGGGGATTATTTTGATTTTTGCAGCTCTTCTCTTGTCTGCTGTGGGAACTGCTTAACATAGAAAAAGCAAAAAGGTCTGTTCCATTTTGAATTGATAATTGGAGCAGTTGATGATTCCATTAGAAAAGTTAATCATCTTCTTTAAGAAGTTAAGATTAGGATCAGGTTGCATGGAAAGAATCAACGCTTACGAAAAACGTTTTCCAGTCAAAATGAATAGACTATATTTTTTGCTTCCGATTTTTTTCGCAATTCTAATTGCCCTAGTTTATTCACAGTTTGTGCTGCTTGCGCAACCTTACAGCAATAGTTCAACATTCACGTTTGAGGGATACAGTGAAGTATTCATTGCATTAAACATCTTTGCAATTGCCATAATATCCGCTACAAGTTTATTCATCTTTTTTCGCATGCTAAAAACAAAGAGGAAAATTGCACTACGAATCTTGGTTGCTACATTCATAATAGGGGGAATGCTCTCAACGCTGCTCTTCGGAAAACACCTTTTCATTTTATTGAATTTAGAGTCGCCTCTTTTTCTCTTAGTTGTGGCGGTTGTAGCCTACAGTGGGACATATTTTGCGTATCTGGCCTTTGTTGACGCGCTTTCTGATAGAGCGAGGAACATGCTTTTTGTCGTATGCAGTGGAACTCTCGGGGCTTTTCTAGGCGTATTACTGCCTATACTGCCTGTCATCGGAATTTCTCTATTCCTTTCGGTCGCAGATCTAGTTCTAATCAGCAGGGGCACCGTGGAAAAAATTGTTGGAGAAGCTGAATATGAAAAGCTGATTATGAAAATTTCGTTTTCAAACAGGGAGTGGGGAATTGGAATAGGAGATTTGACTTGCTATTCAATGGTTGTCTCAAGCTCGTCAGTGAGTTACGGGGTTTTAGTAGGCGGTTTGTCTTTGCTCTTAATTTTAGTTGGGTCTTTCCTATCATTATTACTGACAGTAAGACTGATTCGAATTCCCGGTCTTCCCATTTCTACCGTGCTGGGTCTATTGCCGTCAATTTCACTGATACTTTTATCTTAATCAATTGCAACTTTCGAAGTTTGAGTCAGCCATAATCTGAATGGTTCATCATAAATCTATAATTTCAAACTTCCGAGGAAGAGAAGATTAAAGTTGATTACGAAAAGCAGGAGTGTTTCTAGGTTCGCTTTCTAAGGAAGTAAACAGCTGCTACTGCGACGACGACAACTACTACCGCTACTGCTACGTAGATACCATATTCCTCTAGGAATCCCTTGGATGGCGGTGGAACTCCGGTATCATAGCCCGCTGCTGCCAACAAAGACTTTGCCAGTTCAATATCGAAAGAGTAAGGCTGAAGACTTGAGTCGTATCCAAGAGTCAGTGGTGTATATGGTGTTGTTACGCCTGCCACACCATATCCTTCGAGTATGTTGTCTATGATAGTTTGTCTAGGAATCAGATGACTGATGGCTTGACGTACGTACCGCGCTGCCTCTGCAGCTCTGGAAGGGTCTTCCTGACCTAGTGGTGTGTCAACGCCAGTGCCGAGAATTGGGTGTAACATGTTAAAGCCCATTTCTTGATTGCCGAATGCCGTGTAACGTACATAGTCTCCCCAAGGTTCTTCAATGCTGCCCAACTTTGCTTGAAGGCTGTATTGTGCATCAAGAATGTCTACTTCGCCTGTCTTTAGCGCGGTGATAGCAGCGTCAGAGCCTTCAATGAATACTACAACATATTTCTTGATTTGGAATAATCCTGCGTCCCATAGGGTTTGAGCGTTCCAATATTCATCATTTCTAATCATAGTATTGGCGAAAGTAGTTGGGTTGTAATTATCGTACTTGTAAGGTCCAGTGCCTATCGGGCCACTGAAGGTCTGTCCATTAGAGGTGTAGCTTCCTTCGCCAGTGTTGAATGGGTGGCTTCTCCAATCCTCGTAGGGTACATTTTCAAGAACGTGTTTTGGCAGGATCCATCCAGTTGTTCCATCAGCAAACAATGTTGAAGCCAAAAAGGCATAAGGTGCAGGCAGATTGAATTTGATGGTATAATCGTCTACTATCTCGATGTTGTCTGCTGAACCTATGACATCTCTTACCATAGTGCCTCCTTGCGAGGCTAGGTCTGGATCCATTATTGCGGTGTAGGTAAATTTCACGTCTTCAGCGGTGAACTCGACACCATCATGCCACTTTACCCCTTGTCTCAAGTTGAAAGTCCAAGTCTTACCATCGGGTGAGGACTCCCAGCTTGTAGCTAATGCAGGAATTAATTCCAGAGTCTCAAGATTTTCTCTTCTAGTCAAACATTCGAAAACTGCGCCGGCGACTGTTAGATCATAGTAGGAGGTGGAAACGTGCAAGTTCAAGCCTTCTGAGGGTGCTGGTCCAGTTTGAGCAAGCACAATTGTGTCTTGGGTGGTTGATGGGGTTAATTTCCATTGCTGAACTTTGGGCCAAGCAGGGTAATGTAAAAGCTCTAATGGTTCTGGGTCAAGGGCTGTTGGGTCATAACAGACTGCCTCTTCATCGTACTTTATAGTAGCGCAAGGTTGTTCTTCGTATGCTAACTTTTGCCATTCTTTCGAGTATTGTATCATTAAGTCGGTGTCGACGGTTTCCTTGATTAGTTTAGTAAGCCTGTCGTTTTCCTCGTTTACCCAGTTGTAATAGTTTTGTCCAGGTGGGAGTTGGCTACTGTGAAAAAGATCATATGGAGCTGGATCTATATTCCGCCTTCATCGAATGTTTTGCCTCTTACTTCTTCAGCTGGATCAAGTGCCCTATCATACATAGTCTGCCAATCTTGTATTACCCTTGCCGTGTCGATTCCAACTGCGATCATATTGGTTTGTATAACTTCGGACCAAGCTTGTCTAGCTGGGTTTGTTGATGGAACCATCATAGTAACTTTGAATAGCGTCGTCTGACCTTTTGCCAAAAAAGCTGCCGGTAGCAAGAAAGCGCTTAATAGAATTAGCGACCCTAGGATTATTGCTTTTAGATTTTTATGTAACAATGTTCAACTCTCCAATTCCTTCTTTTTCTTTTTAAGCTTATAACATTTGTGTAAATGAAAATTTTGATACAAAAAATTTGGTTTAACAGGTTTGGATTTTGCGAAATCCTCTTTTGGCATGTTACCTAACCATAATTAAATTTTAACAGCAATATTTTATTTAAGAAAATTTATATATTTAGGGAACTGAAAAATCTGTTCGGAACTGTGACTGAGTTTGTCAATGATTAGATATGTAGTTCGAAGATTACTCTATTTGATACCGCTTTTTGTGGGGATTTTAATAATAGTCTTTGTTGCCTCACGGATTGCTGGCGATCCAGTGCGACTCATGACAGTTCAGAATCCCCAAATAGGAGAGGATTCTAAACAAAATTTAAGAGAATACTATGGTCTTGACAAACCTCTATATTATCAATTCTTCTTATTCATGGCGCAATTGTTTCAAGGTAACCTTGGAAATTCCTATGCTATTAGAGGAGGCATAGCAGTAACCGAATTGATTGGGGATTATGCATGGTTAACCTTTGAACTTCAACTCGCCGCCCTTTTCTTATCACTTCTAATAGCAATTCCTATAGGAATAATCTCTGCAAAAAAGCAATACTCAAAGCTGGATATTTCCGTAACCACTACATCCCTTCTTGGAACATGCATACCAGTCTTCTACATGGGAATAGTTGCTATCATAATTTTCGCTTATTTTCTGGGCTGGTTTCCAGCAAGCGGAGCCCACTCGCTTTTAGCAGAAAGATATCCCTTCGGAAGTGACATATTGGACGGATTGTGGCATTTAGCTTTGCCCACAGCAGTACTAACATTCGCTAGTTTAGCACCAACAGTTCTTCTCGTTCGTTCAAGTATGCTTGAAGTGCTAAGACAAGATTACATATTAGCAGCCAGGGCTAGCGGTCTAAGCGAGCGGAACGTATTATACAAACACGCATTGAGAAACGCCCTTATTCCGGTTGTAACCTATGTGGGATTATATTTCGGCGGGATGCTTGCTGGCGCTCCCGTAACGGAAACGGTTTTCAATTGGCCAGGCGTAGGCCGACTCTTCGTTGAAGCTACAACTAAACTCGATTTTCCAGTAATAATGGGGATAACGGTCTTCATAGCAATAATGACGTTGATAGCTAATCTAGTAACCGACATAACTTACGGGTATATTGACCCCAGAATCAGACTTGAATGAGTGCCATTGGAGAATTGATTTTATGAAAAGAAATAAGGCTACTAAACTTGGATCGGAGAGCCAGAAGGAAAAAACCCGATCTAAAGGTGTTAGTCAATGGAATATAGCTTGGCGAAGATTCAAGAAAAATAAAGCAGCTTTAGCAGGCGCATTAATTATAGGTTTTGTAATATTTCTAGCTGCTTTTGACTCACTTATAGCTCCTTATCCTCCAAATGACATACCCGGATTTATTATTGGAGAAACAAGAGTTCCTCCATCTCTGAAATATTTATTTGGAACTGATTATGTAGGACATGATGTCTTTAGCCAAGTAGTGTATGGTGCTAAATCAGCTCTTTATGTTGGATTTGGCTCAGCAGCAATCGCCATGTCGTTAGCCGTATTGGTAGGACTTGTTTCTGGTTATTATGGCGGAATTATAGATAATATTTTGATGAGGATAACAGAAATCTTCCTAGTCATTCCCTTCCTTCTCATCCTGCTAGTTTTTCTAAGAGTAATTACTGCCGTGGTCCCTTCCGGTGTTGGCGGTCTGTCGATGGTAATGATTATGATAGGTATCTTTTCATGGGCACCAAATGCAAGAATAATTCGCGGAGAAGTTCTACGAGTAAAAGAAAGCGAATTCATTGAAGCTTCAAAGGCATTGGGCGCAAGTAAAAGAAGAATTATATTTAGGCATGTTTTTCCCAATGTTTTGCACATAATTATAGTTCTTACTACACTCATGATAGCAACTGCAATTTTGGTGGAGGCTGCAGTCAGTTTTTTGGGATTTGGCGACGCTGCTTCTATCACTTGGGGGCAACAACTGCAGTTAGCCAACGAAGCTGTAAAGGAAGCTTGGTGGGAAGGCGTCTTCCCGGGATTGTTTATCACTCTATTAGTTCTCGGATTTAATTTGGTTGGAAATGGATTACGAGATGCATTAGACCCACGTTTGAGAGAATAAAACTGATGGAAGGAATCTTGTGAAAGTTAAAGAAATATTAAAAATTGAAAACCTGAAAACTTACTTTGACACTTGGGCTGGAATAGTGAGAGCTGTTGATGGAGTAAGTCTGGATGTGAGAGAGGGAGAAACATTAGGTTTGGTAGGCGAATCAGGTTCTGGAAAGTCTGTGACTGCATTGTCCATCCTAAACATAGTGCCAAGACCTGGCAAGATAATTGACGGAAAAATAATTTATAAAGGAGAAAATCTGCTGGAGAAACCTGAAAGTGACCTGCAAAAGATCCGCGGAAAAGAAATTGGCTACATATTTCAAGACCCCGCAACTTCGCTAAACCCCGTCTTCTCAATCGCAGACCAGCTAACTGAGGTGATAAAACGCCATCAGATAGTTAAAACTCCATCCTTTCGAGCCAAGGACTTGTACAAACTAAGAGCTATAATTAGGCGCCGCGGCGATGCTAAGAAAGAAATTTTGCAGAAAGCGATTGAACTGTTTAAACTCGTGGAGATTCCAGACCCTGAAATCAAGATATGGAGTTACCCGCACCAGCTCAGCGGGGGCATGAAGCAACGAATGGCAGTAGCTAGGGCACTATCATGCCAGCCGAGCCTACTTCTGGCCGATGAACCGACAACGAACTTAGACGTCACAATTCAGGCGCAAATTCTTCAATTAATGAAGAATCTGAAGAAAAAGTTGGGTATGTCGATGATTTTGATAACCCATGATATGGGCGTCGTGGCTGGTGTAGCCGATAGGATAACTGTACTATATGCTGGGAGAGTTTGTGAGACCGCGGACACCAAGACAATTTTCTACAAACCTCGGCATCCTTATACAATGGCGCTTCTCACAGCCGTTCCAAGTTTAGCTTTGAAAAAAGAGAAACTTGAAGTAATACCTGGAACTATTCCAAACCTGATTGAACCACCATCTGGATGCCGATTCCATCCTCGCTGTGAGTACGCCAAACCCGCATGCGCCAAAAAAATACCGCCATTAGAAGAAATTGAACCTGGACATTATGTAGCTTGTATCCGTGCGTCGGAAATTGACATAGAATCCCCTCTGGGAGCTAAGGCAAATGAGTGAAAGACATTTCTTGGATGTTAAAAACCTCGTCAAACACTTTCCGATCCGGACCCCTGGAATTTTCTTCAAAAAACAAGTTGGAGTAATACATGCAGTTGATGGAATAAGTTTTTTAGTGGACAAGGGAACAACTTTTGGTTTAGTTGGCGAAAGTGGATGCGGAAAAACCTCCACAGCCAGAGCAATATTATACTTAGATCCTCCTACCTCAGGAAAGACCTATATTGAAGGCGAAGATGTAGGAGAGATTTTCAAATCAAAGAAAAAGAATCAAATTTTGAAATTGAGGCGCAAAATGCAATACGTCTTTCAGAATCCCTACGCGTCACTCGACCCAAGAATGACAGTCGCTGACATAATCATGGAGCCTCTCATGATTCATAAGCATGTTCCCAAGAATAAATGGCACGACAAACTCTACGACCTATTGGAATTAGTGGGCTTGGAAGACTACCACGCTGAGAGATACCCACACGAATTCAGTGGCGGCCAGAGACAGAGAATCTGCATCGCTCGAGCGTTGGCGGTGGAGCCAGAATTGCTAATTGCAGATGAGCCTGTGGCGTCGCTAGATGTCTCCGTTAGAGCTCAAATCTTGAACTTGCTGCAAGAATTGCAACAAAAACTCAGAATAACGTATCTATATATTTCCCACCACGACTTGAGCACTGTTAGGCACATTTGCCATAGGGTAGCCGTTATGTACCTTGGAAAGTTCGTGGAAATCGCCGAAACAGACGAACTTTTTAGTTCTCCACTGCATCCTTACACCCAAGCGTTGTTGTCTTCTATTCCAATTCCAGACCCAGAAACAAAAAGATCTCGAATAATATTGCCTGGAGAAGTTCCCAGCCCAATAAATCCTCCAGCCGGATGCAGATTCCAGCCAAGATGCATTTACCAGAAAAACCATCGTTGTATAGAAACTGCGCCAGAACTTACTGATGTGGGCAATGGGCACTTGGTAGCCTGCGATAAAGTCCATAACTAGCCAAACACAGGAGAAATGGAGATATCCCCCGAGACTTCCCTCTTTTCTTTTAGTTTAGCCTGAAGTAGATGCGCCTGTTATTTTTACCCTTGTTCTCAGTTTTTACAAGTTTAATCTTTCCTATCTCTCTTAGGTTTCTGACGTGCATACCACCATCCGCCTGCCTATCCACGTCGACGATCTCTACGATTCTTAGAGTTGGAAGGTTGGGGGGAAAGCTCCTGCCATCTTGACAATGCCCGGAATTTTCATGGCTTCTTCTTTTGGTAGCTCGTACCATTTTACGGGGATATTAGTGCCGAATAACTTGTTTGCCTTTTCAAGATACTCTTCCAGAAGTTTTCTGTCAAACTTTTCTAGACTGAAGTCGAAGCGCACGTGGTCCTCTTCAAGTTGGTTACCTGTTATAAGCGCGCCGGTTCCTTTATTGAGGAGAGATGCCAAAACGTGAGCAGCGGTGTGACTGCGCATGAGTTTATACCTTCTATCCCAATTTAGAACGCAGTAGACTTCATCGCCTGCTTGCAGTCCATCTTGGTCTACTTCGTGTGAGATTTCACCTGAAAACTTGCCCACATAAACAACGTTGTAGACCTCTTTGCCTTTGATTAATTTACCAGTGTCATGTGGTTGACCTCCGCCTTTTGGGTAAAAGACCGTTTGGTCAAGAGTCACGTACTTTCCATCTTTGATTGAAATGACTCTAGCTTTGGTTTCTTTGACATAACTATCGACTAAGAACAACGCTTTAATCATGAGACATCATCACTGAAGACTATAATTCTCTTTTCTTTAAGACACTCTATATCAATTTTTGGTTAGCTAGCAACATTAACGTTTATGAAGGAAGATGACGACCATTCGGATCGACCCAGAGCTGCTCGGAAAGGCACATGATCTGTCCTTAAACGTGTCAAAGATTTCTGAAAATGCCTTGAAAGAGGCTGTTCGTCGCCTTGAAGGCATGCAATCTGGAATGGACTGCAAGGACGGCATGCATTGCGGGGAAAATCGGCGCGAGTGGTGCGGAGGGTGGGACTTGAACCCACGAAGGCCTGCGCCAGAGGATCTTAAGTCCTCCCCCTTATCTTAGGCTACTGAATCTGGCCGCCTATTTAGACCTGGCTCGGGTACCCCCGCACCGACCCTTTACACTTCACATTTAGTGTAGTTTAAGGTTTTTGCATGGAGGTGCAGTCATTACTTGGGGAGGCTGCGGAGTAAACGGTGACAAAACAGAAAGCGTGAACGCTGGCTAGTTTGTGGAACCAATACATTGGATTACGTGTTCACATGTAAAGCATTCTGCGGGTATTTCCTGTGATTTTTGGCGTTGGTGCAAATACCCGAGATAGTGAGTGCATACGGAATTTGCAGGAACGGCTGCGGGGACTTTTTTTTGTGTCGGTTGCTGTGGTATCGGTTTTTGTGTCGGTTGCTGTGGTATCGGTTTTTGTGTCGGTTGTGGTATCGGTTTTGGTGGTTGTTGTGGCAGTAGTTTCTGTTGCGGACTTGCCGCGTTGATTCGGTTGCGCTTCAAAATTTTGGTCCCTGCCAACATGAACGCTATTGCTGCAATTGACCCGACGTAATTTATTGGGTTTACTTCGGCAATTGGTTTTTGCCAGACGAAAAAGTCGTAGGCTACCCA
>SMTZ1_10008645_pt1 | contig 10457 bp, 8 predicted proteins | sample DeeMarSWOR136_30_FD_25667 | JGI IMG/M metagenome (IMG submission 25667) | reverse complement strand
CGTCCTTGAGAACCGTCAAATGGGGAAACCGTAAAAAAAGTAAAAGTCGTTGAAATCGTCGAGAAGCGTCAAATAGTTGAATGGTTAAATGGGGGGAAGCGTAAAAACCGTAGAAATCGTCGAAACCGTTCAAACCGTTAAAGTCGCGAAAACTTCGATTGTATCTCGCCCGCTTCGCTCGAGCCACAGAGATATCCGAGATTATTCAAGAGAGCTGGAGTCATCGTGAGGGAAATTCGTCAAATAGTTGAATAGTCGAATGGCAAGGGAGTAAAAGGCGTTTCAGACGCCCTGGAATTTTGGAGTGATGAAAAAGCAAAAAGCCGTCCGTCTTCGTTAACCGCCGTCGCTAACGCTATGGCGGGGCATGAGTTGGCGGGTCAACCAACTACGACGCGACAAGGAGCCTCGGCCAATCGCGGGCGCTTCGTGCCGCAAGCACCCCTGAAGCGGCACAGGCAAGAGAGACAATTGGGCGGGAGTTGCAGGGCAAGAGGATTGACGTGGGGAGACAGAACAGGCTACAACCCACGGACGTGGCCGCTTTACCCATTTCAAGAGGTCTGGGCTCCTTTAATATCGTACTGCGCATATTCCCCATCGAACTCCGTGGGGATGGTGCGCAGGATTTCCACCCAGCGCAGAACGCGATTGGCCCCCTTGAGCAACTGGAGAAAAGGACCCTGGGTTTTGAGTCGGCGCATGGTAATGGCCGTGGTGGCGCCAAGCTTGCCCCGAAGGATATCCACCCACACGCCGTAAGGTGCCGAGAGGGTAAATGTTGTTGGTCGCTGACCCTGCCAGATACCGACAAACTCTCCGTCCTGACAGTCGAAGCCCACGATCACCGGGAATCCCGAACACATATCGCACACCTTCGGCCATGAGACAACGAACCAGCGCATCTGCACCCCTCATTTGACTCATTTCACCCTCCTCCTTTTCTCGTTGAAATCACCCAGTGAGCCCTATCGACGCCTCTATTACACAAGCCTTGAATCACCTGATAGGCGTGCGACGGTGCCGTCACAACAAAGCTATTTCTCATGGGCCAGGTCCGATAAGCATGAGAACCATGGCCAGTTCAATGCGCGCCTCTGCCGTGAAGGAACAAACATTTGGTTTTCTCTCAACACAATTCGTCCATCAAATTGTAACTCTATCCGCTTTTCGCCTTCTCTCATCTCCAGAGAGATATATTCACTGGAATTGAACGAGGCGATGATCAGAACTCTCGGCCTGAAGGCAAAATAGGCACATTTTGATGAGATGCTCCATAGGGAACCACCAGCAGATGGAGGTCAGAGGATTGAGTGGATTCATCTATTCACATGAATGATATTTAAAATGGCGTTTAAGTCAATTCTTTTCCCTCTATACTAAGAGCTCTTCACTTTTGGTATCCAGTATCGCCCCAAAAAATTCAATTCCACTGCAATTTCAAAAAGGGTTTACAGCTTGACATCTCCATCAAATCGTCTAGAGTCCAGTTCAAGCTTGAGCCACGGCTCAGCCTCGCCGCTGAGCTCGGCCGGTTGTAAGCATTCATTAGCAGAGAAACCGGAGGATTCATGATGATTGAGAACCATGATAGCGTCTCAGAGTTGGAATTCCGTCCACTCACCAGAGACCGGTGGTCCGACTTTGAGCAACTTTTTGGCCGCCGTGGTGCCTGTGGCGGCTGCTGGTGTATGTGGTGGCGACTGAAACGTTCGGAATTTGAGAGACAGAAGGGTGAAGGGAACAAGAAAGCCATGAAAGCCATAGTAAACTCCGGCGAGACGCCTGGTATTCTGGCTTATGCTGGAGGCATGCCGGTGGGTTGGTGTTCAGTAGCACCTCGTGAGAACTTTCCGGTTCTTAATCGGTCTCGCATACTGAAGAAGATCGATGAAACGCCGGTATGGTCGATCGTTTGCTTTTTTGTTGAAAAGAAGCATCGCAACAAAGGCCTCAGTTTGCAGCTCTTACGAGCTGCGATTGAGTATGTCAAAGAGCAAGGCGGACGGGTGCTGGAAGGTTATCCAGTTGAGCCCAGAAAAGAAAAGATGCCAGCCGCATTCGCCTGGACTGGAATTGCTTCCGCCTTTAAGAAGGTTGGCTTTGTTGAGCTCACTCGTCGTTCAGAGACCAGGCCGATGATGCGGTTCTTGATTCCTGAGAGATAGGAGTGAAGGGGGGCAGGTAAAAAAGTAAATTTTGTTAGAGGCTGAGGTCGGAACATGTCAAGGATATGAAATCGAGGGATAATTCCAAGGAATTGGCTCTTTAATAGAGCGCAGAGCGGGTTGGTAAGAAATTGGTAGGAGTGAGCATTTCATGGCGAAGAAAAAAGGCAGGATGACCGACAGTGAGCGTGTTGAGGTCCTGTTACAACGCGAGAGGCCGGACAGGGTACCTTTCTGGCCTTTTTCCGCAAAAGGCTTCTCCGTGATCTATGCCAAAGGCTCTGTTGCGGATGCCTATAACAAGCCGGAAGTGTGTCTTGCAGCACAACGGAAGGCTTCTCAAGATTTTGGTTGGGTCTCAACGCCGACATTTGGCTACGCTGCTTATGGGGCCTGGGAATTTGGCGGCGAGATTAATTGGCCTACAGGTGAGTTTGCACAGGCGCCGACCGTAGCGCGCCACGCAGCAGAAACGGCGGATGATGTTCTGAACCTGAAAGTGCCGGATGTCAAAACCGCGGGCATTCTGCCCCTGAGGATGGAGTTTTATAAGCTCGCGTGCCGCGAACGCCCTGATAACGAGCCTTTCAGCGTCGATCTCACTGCTGGTTCGGTTTTTACCACCGCGGCTAATATCGCCGGCGTTGAGAGGTTTGCAAGGTGGCTGATCAAAGAACCGGATATTGCCCATCGCGTGTTGCGGTTGGCAACAGACTATCTTATTGATCAGGCCCGGTACTGGAGGGACACTTTCGGCATAGATGGCGTTTTGCCGCGGGGCTTCGAGCCAACAGCATCCAACCAGATGATCTCTCCCAAGCATTTTGAAGAGTATGTTCTTCCCTATCTCCAGGAGGTCCACCAAGAGATATTGGGCATGGGTTACAGGCACATCTTTGAGCATATTTGCGGCGAGCATAATGAAAACTTGCCTTACTGGTCTCTGGCGCCTTTCGGTGATCCCGGCATCATCAGTATTGGTCATGAAATCGAGCTGGAAACAGCAGCACGCTATTTCCCGAATGATATCATCCTGGGGAATCTTAACCCGAGCATTATCCAGGTGGGAACACCGGACGACGTTTACAAGGCGACCGCCAAAGTGATTGAGCAGGGTAAGAAATGCCCGGGAGGTTTTGCCTTTTCCCCCGGCTGCGAAATGCCCCCCAAGTCTGACCCGGAGTGTGTAAGGGCCATGAGCAGGGCCATAGAGGACTTTGGATGGTACGAATAAAGAATCGTGGTCTTGGAGGCGGGATTAAAGAACTCTGTGAGGAGGGCACAAAGAGCATGAGAGAATCAGGTGGCATTGGTAGGAGGAACAAGACAATTTCTGCGGTTAAAGTCGTTATCGCCTTATCAATTCTGCTGTGTGGTTGCAGCAAGAAACCAACGATCACCGATATAGAGAATATTCAGAGTGTTCAACTCAATGTGAAACAGAATTATAAAAATGTGGATGAAGACATCACATTACCCATAAAAGAGTTGCTTTCCGAATTACTGGAAGCGATGGATGTAAATGTTGTCTCCAAAGGTGAATCGGCTGATGCGGTTCTGAAAATTGCGATTAAAGGCAAGCCGCGCAAAGCAACTTTTAAAAAGCAGAAAAAGACTTTTTACGAAGCCGCGGTTGTGAATGGAACCGCGCGATTAGCGATAGAAGGCTTTTCTGCGAAAAAGGTTGATCTGTATGGTGCAAAACATTATCGCTCAACAACTTACTATCCACATAGCAACACGGATCCGAAAAAACCGTTGACATTTGCAATCAAAAGAGCACTTGTAAAAATGATCATTGATCTATGGGGACCTGCTGCTCTCTCCTCTATCTTGCAGACATCCGGCGCTTACGCACTTACCAAGGAGATTCATGACATCGACGAAATTATAGAAGATAAAGATTCACCGGCATTCGTACCCTACATATTTGAGGCTCTTGAAAGTGATGATTCAGATGTGGGGCGGTCGGCAATCCGGATTTTGGACAGATTTACACAAACAAAAAACTATTGGGTCAAAGGGAAACGGGAGGCTGAAGTAGTGAAAATGAGCCCAGAGATGAGGAATGCGGTACTGAAGCATTTAAAGGAACTTACAAAAGCGGTCAACGATGACGACAATCGAGTTAGTATTACAGCGATGTATATTCTGAGCCGATTTGAAGAAGATGCTCGTGTCGCATTGCCTGCAGTTCAGGAAGCATTGAAGGGGGATGATGATAATGTTCAAGGCGTAGCTCTTGGAACGCTTGCGGATATAGCGAGGCCAGAAGAGAGCGTTCCCTTTCTGATGGATGGATTAAAGAGTCAAAGCAATTATGTCCGGCGTGTCGCCTTGATCTCGATTGGAGAGATTGGCGCAGGCGCAAAACAAGCCATTCCTTACATAATCCGGATTCTGAATGATGAGAAAGAAAATTCAAACATGCGAAACACTGCTGCAGAAACACTTGAAAAAATTGGTCCTGAAGCGAGGGAAGCAGTTCCCGCTCTGATCCAGGCCCTTAAGTCTGATAACTCGGTGCTATCCCACAGCTCAGAGGATGCATTGGAGGCAATCAGTGGTCAGAAATTCGGAAGGTCCGTGGAAAAGTGGCAGGAGTGGTGGGAAGGGGAGGTTAAGATATGAAGAGGTCAGGATGTTTAAGCATTCGGATTTTACTTTGTCTGGTATGGGTGTCCTTGTTTTTGACGGCTACACAGGAGAGCCACTGTTTTCAGAAGCAGTACGTAACCAGCCAAGAATACAGGGATCCAAAAGGTTTCTTTACCATGTTGCCCCCTTCAAATTGGCTCATAAGGGAATATCCCGATGATCCAAGAGGGAAAGTGGCGTTTCTTCATCCTAACATCAGGAATCTGAACCTAAGGGTTATTGCTCAAGCGGCTGATTATAAGAGCTTCGGGGAACTCAACAAAAATGCTGAGATCGTAGCAAGTAAAATACGGACCCAGTTTAACGGGCAGGTGAGTATCGAGAGGAGCTCTCTTGGCGATGCTCCGGCTCTTCGGATAAAGATCACCATACCGGACCAATTAAAACAACTCCAATATCAATTTTTGCGAGGCAGAATGTATTACAATTTAGCTTATTCAGCGCCACCCAATTCGTATGAAGACTTTTTGCAGAAAGTTACAAACAGCATAGCCACATTTGAACCAACCTCACAGGGTGTAACAACCGAGGATGTTGTCCAACACTCTGTATCTGCGAAAGTGAGACGTGCCAAGCTGTTTATTGAAATGGGTAAGTTAGAATTAGCTCAGGAGGCTGTGGACGAGGGGCTGAAGATACAGCCTGCAAATTCTGAGCTAAGAGAGCTGAAAAAAATCATTGAGGAGAAAAGAAAGTAACGGCCTCCCACCAGTCACTTCAGAAACCCCCACGACCCTCGTATTTCTGATAGTCCATGCAAACTATTTCATGTGCCCCTCAATAAATGGTGAAATGGGGAAGCAGTAAAAGACGTAAAAATCGTTGAAACCGTTCGATCCGTTAAAGTCGCGAAAACTTCGATTGTATCTCGCCCGCTTCGCTCGAGCCACAGAGATATCGGAGATTATTCAAGAGAGCTGAAGTCATCGTGAGGGAAATTCGTCAAATAGTTGAATAGTCGAATGGCAAGGGCGTAAAAAAGGCGTATCAAACGCCAGGCGTAGTGGAATTTTGGAATATTGGAATGATGAAAAGGCAAAAAAAGCGGAGCCACGACCCTTCGACTTTGCTCAGGGTCTAGGACAGGACACGGTAGCCTCCCTTCGATTAAGAATTGACGACGAAAAACGACTTCAGTTAGGAATTCTTTGACACTACGGAAACTTGCGGGCTAAGGCCCGAAAAATTGTGCATTGAAGCACAGAGTTTCGTGCACCGTTGAACCTCCAAGTATAAAGCTAATTTCGAAATCGCCATTAATGGAGAAATGTATCGAATGAGAGTGGGGAGCAGAACGTCCGGGAATCGCGATTTAGAGGGTTCTTGGGAGTAGAGAAGCAAGCCCATTCAAATTGAAGAGCCGGCTATCCTGTAAGTCCACGTTTGGCACAAGAATTGGATGCGGTCTGTTGTAAATAAGTGAGGGGATCAGATCTTTAATATTTACAAATGAAACGTGGAATCACCTGTATTGGTGTAACGCATCAGAGGAGCTCGTTTGACCCATCTCCCTAGCCTCTAGTAAGTTAGGGAACAAGGGTCGTCTACAAAATTATGGGTTTTCTCTTTTTCTTCTCCGTTCTCCCGCAGCTTCGGGAAAAAGCGCGAAGAACGCGTCGGTGCCAGACATGCCTAACCCTAAGGGTTTCATTGATTTTGCTTGACATCTCTCCAATTTTTGCCGTTAACTATTGTGACTATTCCTCTCCTCCGAATCGTTGATCTCCGACTGGAGGTTGGCGACGGAGATGCCTGTCAGAATATTCTTTCCAAGCATTGATGGATATCATCTGGCGTCTTGTGCAGTGCAACCCGGCTGTTTCTGATGTGAAAGGAGCCATAGAACATGACAGACACATTGCAGATTGTGATTTCCTCCAAGGGGTCCAGTGTGGGGCTTGATACCATCACGAGCAAACTGAAATCCGAAGCTGAAATCGTGGACGCGGGTTCCGCGTCATCCCGGAATATTGACCCTGGCAGCATTATGGTCTGGGTTCAAGTGGCAAGCGGAGTCTTAGGGGCAGTCGCGACCGCTATGCCAATTGTTGAAAAAATCATAAAGGTGATTCGAGGTAATGGCGTTTCCGGTGCTACCATAAAACTTCCTAACGGCGCTGAGGTGTCGGTGGACAATGCATCCACAAAAGAAATCGAGCGTTTGATCCTGGCAGCAAAGCAGCCAAACCAGAGCGACAGATGAGGGAAGCATGAGTGAGAGCGAGATTGAACAGGTCCGAGAAAATGCGCATGCCGTTGTGATCGGTATAAACGAGTATGAAGATCCAAGGATCCCAAATCTAACGTTCGCGAGAGCCGATGCAGAGGAAGTCTACAAGATCTTGATAGACCCGAAGCTGGGTGGTTTTTCTCCTGACAACGTGAGCTTGCTGCTGGATGGCGATGCCACGGAACGCAGAATACGAACTGCCATCGGCAGGGATGTACGGCGTCAAGCCGGGAAGGCTGATCTGGTCTACATCTACTACGCCGGACATGGCTCGGCAGAGATAGACCCCAAATGTCGATACCAGGATGGCTTGGAAAAATACCTCGTGCCCGCAGACGCAGAACTGGACAATCTGTTTTCCACTGGAATCGCGATGGAGGATATCCAGAAGTTCTTTGAACGAATCGAAGCGAGGCAAATCATATTTTTCATTGACAGCTGCTACAGCGGGGAAGCGGGAGGTAGGACTTTCAGAAACCCCAACTTCCAGAAGCGGGCAGCGATGACGACAGATTTCCTGGACGGCATGTCGGGCGAAGGAAGGCTTGTGGTTACGGCATGTGATGTCAATGAGGTTTCACTGGAGACCAACGAGGCCGGCCACGGCCTCTTCACGTATTACCTGGCTGAAGGCTTGAAAGGAGCTGCTGATAAAGACCAGGATGGTCTCGTCACAACCCAAGAGCTGTATGACTATATTTTCGAAAACGTTTCCCGGCATGCCAGGGAAATCGGCGGTAGCATGAATCCTATTCAGAAAGGATTTCTTAAAGGAAAGGTCTTTCTCACGCGGTATGAGACCGAGGCGCAGAAGAAAGCAAAGGATTTGCATGCCCAGGCGTTCGCGCTGTTTAGCGAACAGAAATATGAACAAGCCTACGCATTGTGGCAAGAGGTCATCCAACTTGTCCCGGGACATGCCGAAGCCAAGAAAGGGCTTTCGGCAATAGAAGGCTTCCGCGAGAAGCAGGAGAGGAGAAGACAACGGCTACTGGAAAAACAGCAGAGCAGACTTCTTTCTTTGTACTACAGCTCCAAATTATCTGCAGATGAACTAAATTTCGCCATCGAGTTGGTTAAGAAGGGAAAAGAGGGCTTCACAGAAAGGGAAAGAAAGATCTATAAATTGATCAACGAGCTTGCCTCAGAAAAGATCTCTCCAGAAGTATACGTGGAGTGCGTCAATTTAGTTCGTCGAGAAGGGCAGGCAGATATCAAACAGGACGAATCTACGGAAAGAATCCGGATCAGCAAGACGGAAGCAAGTCTGGATGTTGAGTCCAGCCTGCAGTCGGGCGTTTTGGAGCAGCCACGATCTTCGGAAGTTGGCGAAGTGGTGTCGGAAAACCTCATATCTACGGCGCAAGCCGCGGAAAGCGAAACCGGGGCTGGTATAGGAACTGAGCCCAGTTCTATGGCGGTCGAAGAACCAGAGGGAATATCAGAAGGGGAGGTGCGGGAAAGGGTATCCCGCGAGCAAGAGGCGGAGAAATCGAAAGAAAAGTCCGAGCTAAAAGAAATGCCGGGGGAGTGGATTCAAACCTTTGGAGAAGGTGAATTGGAAGAGAAGGCATTTCGTGCCAAGTGGATCGAATTACCGGTGATGTTGACGCTCTGGATTGTACTAGGATGGATGATGCTCCAAGTCATATTGCGCTATCTTTTGGGAATACCTTTACTGACGGATTTTATGCCGCTCATCGTTCTGGCGATTGCACTCCTTTCAGCAGCTATCACTGAGGGAAGTGACATGCACATATCCATGCCTTTTGCCGAAATGCTCTTGCCGAAACAAGCTCGCCGAAAACTGAAGCCGATAGCAGACATCATCAAAATCGTCACCTATGCGTTCACTTGTATCATACTCGTTGATGTTGTCACCCACAAAGAGTTCAGTGTGGGATTGGTCGATTTTCCATGGATCAAGTGGGTAGGCCCAATCGCCTTCGGGGTTATGGCACTTTATTCGATCGGACATATCATACGCAGAATAAGGATGACCAAGCGAGAAACCTGAAAAGAGAGAGGTATGAATTGGAAGCTTCAGGGTGGTTTTTCATAGCGGCGCCGTATCTTATTGGTTTTTTGATCTGCTTTATCATGATAGGGGCTCCGGTCGCTGTGGCCTTAGCAGCGTCCTCGTTTATCTTCGTATTTCTGTACGAAGTGCCCGTCGACCTTGTTGCATCCCAGATAATGCATCTGTTTGGCAGCGAGTATTGGATTGCCATCCCTGCTTTCATCTTAGCCGGTACTCTGCAGCGGACGGCGGGCGGGTCGAAGCGGGTATGGGATTTTTTTGCTTTGCACCTGGGGCGATCAAAAAGTGCGCTTAGTCTGTCAGCTATGATTACCGAACTGCTTTATCCTGATTTCGATGGCGATGCCATCACCCTGCGAAATGATGTGGCTACAGCTAGAATGAAGGACTTGCAAGAGGCCGGCTTTAGTGCCAAGGCATCGCTCAGACTCATTGCTGCGACGAGTGCCACGAGGTTGATTTCTCCTCCAAGCATAGGTCTCATTTTGGTGGGGTTTTTTGCCGGAACTTCTATTTATGAGATCTTCTTGGCGGCCATCGTGATTTCGGTGATCGTGTATTCCGCGGCTTTCCTTTCAGGGCTCATTTATATCCGGGGACGAGTTCTCGAAAACTGGTCGAAAAACCTTCGGCCAGGTGGGGTTGCTGGGGCGCTGCCTTGGCTTCTTGCACCAGTTATTATCTTAGGGATCTTTTTCATGGGCATAGTAACGCCGTCAGAGATGGCCATCGTTGCTGTCGGTTGTTTTGCACTGTTGGGTATTGTTCAACGAAGTCTAACAATCAAGCAGGCAGTCCGCGCGAGCGTGGATACGCTGCAACGGGCGGGTTCGATCTTCTTAATAGTCCTTTTCGCGTTGGTTTACAGTCGCCTTCTTGTGTTGTATGGCGTGCCTTACATGACGGCTAGTCCATCGCTTGCTCTAGTGGAGATGGGTATGATATCTGTCCTCTGCTGCCTGATAGTGGGACCCATTGCGGCGGCCGTTATAATCGGGTCAGTCTTTTTCCCGGCAATTGGTGAGAGCTCAAATCCTATGGCGGGATGCGTGGCTATGATTTTGGGCATTGCGATTGGTTCCATAATACCGCCCTTTGGGCCCGTTTTTGCAATACTTGTCCGAAATACGAAGGAGCAGTTCAATAAATTGGCGAGAGGGACGGCCGCATTCGTGCTTCCATTGCTGCTGCCGTTGATGTTCTTTATTTATGGGATGATTTAACGGGAAAGATAAATAGGTAGGCGGAGCAGTGCTAGAAAATCAAATCTTGGCATCGGCTTTGTCGGTGTTTCGTGAGGCTCTTGCCAAGTATAGGATGAAAGGAGGTGATTCAGTTGCAATTGGACTATCATTATTAC
>SMTZ1_10012731_pt1 | contig 10460 bp, 11 predicted proteins | sample DeeMarSWOR136_30_FD_25667 | JGI IMG/M metagenome (IMG submission 25667) | reverse complement strand
CCGCTAATCTTCCCACAAAATACGGTGGAGTGTTTACGGCTATCGCTTATGAGAACGACATCGATACCTTCCATCATATCGCTCTGGTCAAAGGAGAGATCGGTCCGGATGACGAAGTTCTTGTGAGGGTCCATTCCCAGTGCCTGACGGGTGATGTCTTTGGATCAAGACGATGCGATTGCGAGGAACAACTCCATAATGCCATGGCCATGGTTGAAAAAGAAGGTAAGGGAGTCATTGTCTATATGAGACAGGAGGGAAGAGGAATTGGACTGGTGAACAAATTAAGAGCCTACTGCCTCCAGGATATGGGTCAGGATACGGTGGAGGCGAATGAGGCATTAGGATTCAAAGCGGATATGAGGGATTATGGGATTGGAGCACAAATTCTGGCCGACCTGGGCCTTCATAAAATTCGGCTGATGACGAATAATCCTCGGAAGATTAAAGGCTTAGAGGGATACGGGATTGAAGTGCTGGAAAGGGTTCCTATTGAAACAAAACCGCACCAGGAGAATATCGAATATCTCAAAACCAAGGTGAAGAAGTTGGGCCATCTGCTCTCTCTCAAACCAGGAGAGTAATCTCGTTTCAGATTTTCGATTTCAGATTGCAGATTGAAAATCTTTAAGTCCGAAACAAAAAGGAGATGAAAATGGCGAAGACCCTCGAAGGTAAATTAATAGCGAAGGGACTCAAATTTGGGATTGTATTAAGCCGCTTTAATAATTTTATCAGCGAACGACTTCTTGAGGGTGCGTTAGATGCTTTACGCCGTAGCGGCGCAGAGGAGGCAGACTGCGCGGTTGCCCGGGTTCCAGGGGCTTTTGAAATCCCTTTGACAGCTAAGAGAATGGTGAAGAGTAAACGATACGATGCGATCATTTGCCTGGGATGCGTGATCCGCGGGGCAACCCCACATTACGAATATATCGCCACCGAGGTCACCAAAGGCATTGCCAGCTTGACTCTCGAGAGTGAAGTTCCCATCTCTTTTGGGGGGTTAATCACCGATAGCATTGAGCAGGCCATCGAAAGAGCGGGAACCAAAGTAGGCAACAAAGGTTTTGATGCGGCCATGTCAGCTATCGAAATGGCCAATCTCTTGAAGGAGATAGAAAAAGGATAATTTTAGATTTGGGGAAAAGAAGAAGGTCGAGGGAGTTTGCCCTCCAGGTTCTTTATCAACTGGATATTACGAAGCAAGACGGCGTCAGAGCCATGGCTCAACGGAAGGAACATTTTTCCCCGAAGGGGGAAAGAGATGACTTTGTCGAGCGGATTGTCCTTGGCGTCATCGAACACCGGCAGGAGATCGATCAACTCATCGAACAATATTCTGAAAACTGGCGTTTGGACCGTATGAATCTTGTCGACCGGAATATTCTCCGTATGGCCACCTTTGAACTGCTTTACTTTGAAGACATCCCTCCGAAGGTAACATTGAACGAAGCCATCGACCTTGGGAAACGATATGGAACCGAGGACTCTGGAAGCTTCATCAATGGCATTTTAGATCGAATTCAGAACGAGGCTATCCGGAAACCTCTCCGCCCAGCCTCCAAGGCAGAATGAAATTGGTTCGGCGTTTTGAGCACATGTGCCAATCCGGGAAAAGAATAACCAAGTTCTAAGCACCAAGCACCAAACAATGACCTAAATTCTAAACAAGACAGTCAAATACGGTCTTGGTTATTTGATCGTTTGGTAATTGGAATTTGTTTGGGATTTGGATATTGGAATTTGAAACTATGGATGTCATTCTCTCCACAGAAGCGGTAGATCTTCAAGAATGCGACATTCTGGTCACTGGATTTTTTCAGGATGAGAGGCCTCTCAAAGGATCGAGCGGCTGGATCGACTGGAGGCTCAATGGGATGATCTCCCACTTTCTGATCGAAAAGAAACTGACCGGTGATTGGAAAGAAACGACCTTGATCCCTTCGAGCGGGAGAGTAACTCCCCGGAGGGTCCTCCTTATCGGTTTGGGGATGGTAATGGATTACAGCTACCTTCGCCTCCGAGAACTCTCCTCTCACCTCTTCGAAGCCCTCAAGAATCTGAATACTTCCAGTATCTGCCTTTCCCTCCCATCGGAACATCGGTATAATGTAGATTGCGGAAAAACGGCAGAGGTCCTCATCGAGGGAATCGCAGATTGCTTGGATACGGATCAGTCTTCCATCTACGGAGGGTGGGCTAAGGATCTCCAACTTTTCTTTTCGGTAGAAGAAGAGAAGTTTCCTGAAATCCTTTTAGGGGTCCAAACAGCCCAGTCGATTTTAAAAGACCTCTTAAAAATCAGAATTTTTGCCCCTTTAGGGAAAAACCCAGGGGCAATTTGAAATCACAACTTCCTAATTGCGAATAATTCTTATTTCAAGTTTTAGATTTTTGGATTTTCCAACCTGTAGTTTACAATGTCTTCTTGGGTGTTAGGAATTGGGTGCTTCATCCGCCGAGTTTTTTTCTAAAATATTCAAGGGTCCTTCTCAAACCTTCCTGACGGCTCACCTTCGGTTCCCATCCCAATACCTTTTTCGCTTTTGTGATGTCGGGTTGTCTCACTTTGGGGTCGTTCTGTGGCAAAGGGTGAAAGACAATCCGGCTTTTGCTTCCCGTCAAAAGGAGGATCTCCTTTGCAAAGTCTAAGATGGAAATTTCTTCCGGATTTCCTAAATTGACGGGTTCTGCTTCATTAGAGTCAAGAAGTCTTTTAATCCCCTCCGTCAGGTCATCGACGTAACAAAAACTCCGGGTCTGAGTACCATCACCATAGATTGTCATATCCTCTCCCTTCAATGCCTGGACCATGAAGTTAGGAAGGGCTCTTCCGTCATCGAGCCGCATTCTGGGACCGTACGTATTAAAGATCCGTGCAATGCGAGTCTCGAGGCCGTGGGTGCGATGGTAAGCCATGGTGATAGCCTCAGCAAACCGCTTCGCTTCATCATAAACCCCTCTCGGGACAACGGGATCCACATTTCCTGGGTAAGATTCCGGTTGAGGATGTTCTTTTGGGTCCCCGTAGACCTCAGAGGTCGAAGCGAGAAGAAACCCTGCCTTCTTCTCCTTCGCTAATCCCAGAGTCTTATGGGTGCCCAAGGATCCTACCTTTAGTGTCTGAATAGGGTAGTCCAAATAGTCCTTGGGACTGGCCAAGGAGGCGAAGTGGAGGATGTAATCGAGTTTTCCCTCAACATGGAGATATTCAGTCACATCGTATTTGATAAATTTGAACCTCTCGTGTCCGATTAAATGAGAGATGTTCTCAATATTCTCTTTTTTGATCAGATTGTCTATGCAGATGACTTCATGGCCTAAATTGATGAAATAATCGCAGAGATGGGAACCGAGAAATCCAGCTCCTCCTGTAATCAAAGTTTTTTTCATCGCAAACCTCCTTTTATCTCGGGTGGTTATAGGTATGGGTTTTACCATGAACCATTACCACAGGTGAAAGGAGTTGTAAACCCTGTTGTGCATCAAAAATCTCAAAATCTGGCTATTGATGATAGATAGAGAGCGTTTCCTTGACCTCGGCTGTTGATGATTTCTCAACAACGGGGTAAAGACCCGCGAATTTTATTTTGACAATCGCCATAAAATAAGATAATAAACATACCCAACACTAAAATGTCAAATTTCAAAGCTCAAATTTCAAATTAAATTCAAATTCTTTACTGCTAGTTGAATTATGAGATTGGTCGTATTTCGTTTGAATTTTGGGCTTTGGCATTTGAGATTGTTTTTGTAATGAATAGGAGGGCAGTATTATGGTTCAAAAGGTGGAAAAAATCTGGTTTGATGGAAAATTCGTCTCGTGGGACCAGGCCAATGTCCACGTCCTGACCCATACGCTCCATTATGGGTTAGCCGTTTTCGAGGGAATTCGCTGTTATCTCTGCCATGACGGAAAATCTGCGGTTTTCAGACTGAGGGAGCATGTGGACCGGCTTTTCGATTCCGCACAAATTGGAGGTCTTAAAATCCCGTTTGCAAAAAAAGAGCTTCTGGAAGCCTGCAAGGAGACGCTCCGGGTTAACAAATTAAGGGAGGGCTACATCCGACCGATCGTCTTTATTGGAGAAGGGGTGATGGGTGTTTATCCCGGGGACAATCCGATTCGGGTGGCCATCGCCACCTGGTCGTGGGGAGCCTATTTGGGAGAAGGTGCGATAGAGAAAGGGATTCGTGTAAAGGTCTCCTCGTATACTCGCCACCATGTCAATGTGATGATGACCAAGGCAAAGATCTCCGGTAATTATGTCAATTCTGTCTTGGCCAAAAGAGAAGTGATGAAAATGGGCTATGACGAAGCCCTGATGCTTGATACGGAGGGTTATGTCTCGGAGGCTAGCGGAGAGAATATCTTTATGGTGAAAAACGAGGTGTTGAAAACCACTCCCCTCACATCAATCCTCCCTGGGATCACTCGAGATTCAGTCATTCAGATTGCAAAAACAAAAGGAATTCCGTTGGTTGAGGAGAGATTCACCCGGGATGAACTCTATACGGCTCATGAAGCCTTTTTTACGGGAACGGCCGCCGAGTTGACACCCATTCGGGAAGTGGATGATCGGCAGATTGGCGAAGGAAAACCCGGCCCTATTACCAAAAGCCTTCAGGCAGTCTTCTTTGACATCGTAAGAGGAAAAAACCCGGAATATAAGGAGTGGTTGGACTATCTATAAAACCGTACGCAGTAATAACCAAATTCCCTGCCTGCCGGCAGGCAGGGATTTGGAAATTGGGATTTATCCGTGCAGCTCATCATCGATGGATATAATCTACTCCATGTTGACCGATCTCTGATCCAGCTAAATCCGGTCCAACTCCAGTGGAAGCGGGATCGCCTCATTCATCAACTTTCAGCTTATGGGAGCCTCAAGCAGCAGGAGATCATCGTCGTCTTCGACGGATGGCAAGGAGGCTGGTACACTGAGCAGAAAGAGAAGAGAAAGGGGATCGGAATCATCTTCTCTAAAGTAGGGGAGAAGGCAGATGACGTGATCAAACGACTGATCAGAGAGAAGGGATCGGGAGCAATGATCATTACCTCAGACCATGATATCTCGAGATATGCTGGAAGGATGGCCGTGGCCGTTATTCCGTCGGATCAGTTCAAGAAGAAAATGGAAAGAGCTTTCAACAAAATTGAGGACGACTTCGAAAGTGAGGAGGAAGACAGGAAAGGGCTGAAGAGAAAAGGCCCATCCAGAAGGCTTTCCAAAAAGGAGAAAAGAAAACTAGCAGCCCTGAAGAAACTCTAATAACATGCCTTTTTGTCAATCCGAACTTGTTTCGAAATCCATCAAAAAGAGACCCTGATATGAGTTCAGGGTGACATTCAGATGGTTTCGTAGTTATTTCAATTTGAGATTTGATATTTGAAATTTGAAATTGCGATTCATTTGGCTTTCCACTTATTCTCCGCCCCCTGGAGAAGCCTAGAGATATTTGACTGATGTCGATAAAGGATTAAAGCAGCGATGATGACACTTAAAATAAAGTAAGCCTGAGAATCACTTCGGAAAAAAGCAATCAGTATTGGAATGGTAGCGGCACAAGAAATCGACCCCAACGATATATATCTCCATTTCAACACAATCCCTGCAAAGACGAAAAATTCAATAATGACAGCCTGCCAAGAGATCATCACATAGACGCCCAAGGCAGTCGCGACACCCTTTCCGCCCTTAAATCCGAGAAAGATGGGGAAGATATGACCGAGAAAGGGGCTCAGCCCTGCGGCTGCGACCCAAAGGTCAGAAAAGTCCAATTGAATGGCAATTCCAATGGGGATCATCCCTTTCAACACATCTCCCATTAATGTCAAGACACCTAGCGTCTTTCCAGCTGTGCGAAAGATATTGGTCGCCCCAATATTCTTGCTTCCGGCCTTTCTGGGATCAACCTTCGAAAAGAATTTAGTGAGGAGCACCCCGGTAGGGACAGAACCTAAGAGATAGCCAAAGAGGGCAACAAAAATTCCAATAGGCATAGTTACCTCCATCCAATTAAAGGGCCATCCGCCTCCTCCAATTGACGAAAAAGATTCCGAGAGAAACCATCGGGAGACCAACCATCAAAGAAAGGGTCAATTCTTCATTGAGAAATAGAATGCCAAAGAGTACCCCAAAGATGGGGGTAAAAAATGTAAAGGCAGAGAGCCTGCTGACTGAATATTCATGGATGAGTTTGAACCAGACGAAGTAGCTGATAAAGGCAACGATGAAGGATTGATAAATGAGAGAGGCCACAATGGCGGAATCCATCCTATAGATCCACATGGGCTCAAGGATGAAGCTCACGATGAAAAGGATGGGGATCGAAAAGAAGAGCTGGTAGAGAAAGGTGTGAATAGGGTGAACCTTCTCGGCCATAAATTTCTTAATATACAGTGTCGTCGATCCCCATAAGATGCCAGCCAGGACCTCTAGCAGATCTCCGATAAACATTGTCGTTTTGGCCGATCTTGGTCTTCCACCGAAGACAATGAAGATGCCCGCGAAGGCGAGGATAAGACCTGAAACCTTTAAGAAGGTCAGTCGATCCCCTTTGAGAAAGAAATGGGCGCCGATAGCTACGACAAAAGGGCTCAGATAAACAAATAGTACAGACCGAGCAGCATCGGTGTAAAGCATTCCAAAGTAAATACAAGCAAATTCCAGTCCAAACAGCAGACCTACCATGAATCCATGAAATAGTCTGATGTCTCGGTGGAATAACATTTCACCCTTTCGGAGGCAGTAGATCATCCCGCAAATGGAGGCGATGATAGAGCGGAGGGTTGAGGCAAAGACGGGTGAGATACCCTGATTAGAATATTTTATGGCCGTATAGTTGAATCCCCAGAGCAGGGTTAAGATGAGCAGGAGGATGACGGCCTTGAGATCCAAATAATCTTTGCTCTCTGGAGCAGACATTTCTCTTCCATGAAAACCCTTAACACCCCCTTTTTTACCTAAAATAACCAATTTTGGCAATAACATTTCAACAATCTTCTTCTCTTCATGTCCATTGCCGATTCTGAGACTGCCTGTAGATTATCGAGGGCTCCATCATCCGGATGAAAATCGTCAAACAGATTAACGCTCCATCGTGCTAGGAAGAAAAAGGGCGATTTGTGGAAACATCACCAAAAGGGCAATGGTGACCAACATGGCTATAAAAATGGGATAACGCCTCCGAAGATTGTTTACAGATGAGCTTCCGATCAATTCTTATCCTCGGAATCTATATTAGGTGCTGGAATTCTCAATACTCCATCCACATCTTCGAGGTCAAACCACCATTGCTTTTCGGGTTTTGGCTTCCCGTATCCGAGAAGATCGTCTGCCCGGACGGCAATGCTTCTTGCCATAGACGAATGTCTCACTGCCCAACCTACGGCACGGTGAAAAGGGGTGTAAGGTTTATTTGCCGGACAGACTTTGATACAGGTTCCACATCCAGACCCTCTTGGGTTACCCACTCGCATCTTAGTGCATTTTTCAATGTCTGTTGGCCAATGTTCATATCCATTATACATAACCTTTCCGCTAAAACTGAGGGCCCCAGAGGGACATTCCCTCGCACATTTCGCACATTTGGAGCAAAAATCCTGCAAACCAAAGTCTATGGGTTTATCAACAGCAAGGGGTAAGTCTGTGGTTACTACAGCAGCTTTAAACCGAGGACCCAAAAATGGATGAAGGACGCAATCACCGATTCTGCACATCTCCCCTAAACCGGCCCACAGAAGGATAGGGGGGACGACGACCTGATAATTCCTTGCATGATGAGCTCTCGCAGGGTATCCAAGTCTACGGATATAATCCGCTATGATACAAGCAATAAAACCAGAGGTCGAATAGGATAAAAAGCTCATGGAATTGCTGATCCAATCGTTGCCCATGGTTGCACTTGATGTCCTCCAGTCCTGATCGATGAGCACGCTAATCGCATACTCATGGTTCAGTTCAATAGATTCACCATTAGGAAAACTATTAGTATACACGGCATAGGAAGGCAATTTGCAGATCCCGACAGCGTCTGCCCTAAGAAAGTAAGCCAGTTCCTTGATGTGACGTGATAATCTTTCGGGATCTTCTGGAATCGGAGCTTTTTGGGTTGCTACAATTCCGTTCACGACGTCTCTTAGATAGGCAGTCATCCATGCGAGGGCACCGGAGGTTGGGTGCTTGGGAACGAATCGTTGCCTTTCTGTCTTGAGTTTTTCCCCATAATCTCCTCGTCCCCATAATCTCCTCGAACGGCCTTGTTGAAGCCGCTCTCGCGCTCATCCACTCTCTGCACCTTATCGTCCAGAATCAATGTGGTTGGCCGTTGGACCCTTTTTAACTTATGGACAGGAAAAGTTTCGAATTCTCGCTTATGATAACCACTCATATTTACCTCCTCATTTTTAACAAGTCTGACCTATGGGATACCACCTCTTTCAATGGGTGTCAAGCGCCCTTCTACGAAAATCTTCAATCCAAACAGAATCAGAAGTGGAGGCTTTTGATATACGCATCCAACCCGCTCGAAAATCATTATCGCAACCCGAATTTCAATTCTTATTGACAACCTTGTATTGTTTTTAGTACGCTTTTTCGTGTCCTTCAGGTGGAACCTAAAACTTTTCATAAGTCTTCACCATGAACCGAGGTGGGCGTATGCATAAGACTTCAACCAGTAGCCCCATTTCTAAAGCGAAACGGGGTATTTATGTCTCTTAATTTTTTGTTACAGGGAGATTAAAGATGAAGGCAGTGCCAAAAACAAAGAATGTCGTTGGAGGAGAGGTTATCTTCCGATCTGTCGCGGGAATTATCTTGATCCTTATAGCTTTTTTCATATCAGGTATCACTCGTTGGGCTCTTGGATTTGTTGGAGTGATATTGATTCTCACTGCCATCTTTGGCTACTGACCTTGAAAGGGGTTTATGCTGAAGGTCTTCAGCAAAGAAGAGAAAAGCAAGAAATTTTAAGCATTTTTAAAAGAAAAAGGAGGTTTCAGGCCGGAAGTGTCAAATTTAAAGAACTTTGAGATTAACAGTCTCAAATAGAAAACTATGGTCGGGGAGAGGAGATTTGAACTCCCGACCTCTTGGTCCCGAACCAAGCGCGCTACCAGGCTGCGCTACTCCCCGAATCTCAAAAGAGCAAAGCGCCTGCCTACCGCAGGCGGGCATGGCGTTATAAAGATACAAGAAATGACAGGGAATGTCCAGACCTTTAAATAAATTGAATATTAATCTGGCAAAGACAAGAACTGGCTGAAAAAGATTGAGCTTACTCCCTTTCAGATCAGATTTTAACTAAATCCTTCCTGATTTCTATAAACATTTAATCTTCTTGTATTTAAGAAAAACATATGCTAACAAAAACATTTATGCTTATATCTTCTTGTCATGCGCGCCCGCCCATGGTGTGGTTAGGGGATAAGTGAGGTTCTCGGAAAAATAAGGAGCAAAAGGTATGGACTTCACCCTTACGACTGAACAGCAGATGATCAGGGATTTATGTAAGAATTTCGTCAAAAACGAGATTGCACCTGTTGCAGAGGAATTGGACCAAACCGGGCAATTCCCGTATGAGGTTTGGAAAAAGATGGGCGATCTGGGGATGGTCGGCATTCCTTTCCCTGAGGAATATGGAGGGGGAGAGATGGATTGGCTGTCGATGTTCATCGCCATCGAGGAGATCAGTCGGGGCGACGCTTCCCTAGGTGTTTCACTCTTGGATTCGGTAACCCTCCCGGCGAATCTGATCTTTACCTTTGGAAGCGAGGAGCAGAAAAAGAAATGGCTTATTTCATTGGCAACGGGTGAGAAGATTGGGGCCTTTGGGTTGACGGAGGCTCAGGCCGGCTCTGATGCGAGTGCAATTCAAACGAGGGCTATTTTGGAGGGAGATGAATGGGTCATCAATGGAACAAAGCAGTTTATCACCAATGCAGGCCTCAAGCACAACAGCCTGGTGGTCATTGCAGCCGTGACCGGAGAAAAGGAGGGGACCAGAAAACGAATATCGAATATCATCGTCCCCACAGGTGCAGGGGGTTACAATTTTGGAGAAAAATATAAGAAGATGGGGTGGAAGGCCTCCGAAACCAGAGAATTGATTTTTGATGAGTGCCGGGTTCCAAAAGAAAATATTTTAGGCAATCCTGAAAAGGGGTACGCCCAATTTCTGATGGCACTGCAGACGAGTCGGATCGGTCTTGCAGCCCATTCCGTGGGCTTAGCTCAAACCATCTTCGATGTCTCGTTGGCCTACGCCAAAGAGAGGGAACAATTCGGCCGCAGTATCAGTAAATTCCAGGCTATCCAATTTAAACTGGCGGATATGTTAATGCAGATCGAGTTGGCACGGTTGATGGTTTACAAAGCCGCATGGCAGAAAGATCAAGGGGAGAACTATTTCGCTGCCTCAACCTACGCCAAAATCTTTGCTTCCGAAACAGCGAA